>JGI10216J12902_101846754_pt1 | contig 11496 bp, 9 predicted proteins | sample KanNatreferecore_FD_12902 | JGI IMG/M metagenome (IMG submission 12902)
CCGCGGTAGCCGTCGGCGATGTGGTTGTAGGTGTCGCGGATCGTGCCGTCCGGCGAGATCGCGTACGCCATCGGAGTCCACGGTGTGTCGTAGCCGAGCATGAATCGCCAGAAGTAGTCGGCGGCGGCGAGGATCCGGTTGTTCAGGAACTCGTAGGGGCCGACTGCGTTCGGGGCGCCGGAGACGGTGCCGGCGACGGGATCGACCTTCGTGCCCTGCGCGAGCAGCATGCGGGAAATGATCACGGCGTTGGTGAGGTCGCCGCCGCCGTGGGCCTGGTCGCGGCCCATCTCGGCGTGCTGGACGTGCGGGTTCTTGACCGGCTTACCGGTCTTGTCGTCGTGGTCGACCCATCGGAACAGCCGCGCGATCGAGCCGTTGAAGCCCTGATCCTTCGCGGTGGCGTTGACGGTGAACCATTCGACCGACCGCTTGTAGAGGGCGGTGTCGTCCATGAAGATGGCGCCGGCCATCGCGCCCATGAGCGGGTAGGTGTGCTGGTTCATGAAGTGGTTGTTGTCGTTCTGGAAGGTCTCGATGACCGGCACGACGAGGTTGTGAGTGAACGCCTGCGTGTCCGCGTCGGTCCAGGGGTACGCCTCGTCGGCGCACGAGGTGTAGCGCAGCAGCTCGGCGGCGGAGACCATCCGGTTGAGCGGGACGCCGGTGTGGATGTGCGAGTCGGTGAAGTACTCGTACTTCGCCGGGTCCATCTGCTCCCAGATGCGGATGATGTCTAGGGCGTTCTCGCGGTATACCTCCTCACCGGTCAGCACGTAGAGGACTGCCTGCGTGTAGGACTTGAGACTGTCGGCGATGAAGCGGCCGTTGAAGCCCTGACTGTTGAACGCGTCGGACGCGGGCTTTGTCGGGTCTGTGTTGCTGCGGTTCGACGAAGTTACGCCAGTCCCGGCCGCTGACGACTGCTGCATCGCACGGAACGACGACGTCCAGGGTTCGGCTCCGGCGGCGATCTGCCGACGGGCGTTCTCCAGAATCGGCTCGGTCAGGCCGACGCCGGGGTGGACGAACCCCTGCGAGCTGACGGTGGACTTGAATGTCACGGCACACGTGCCGAGCTCTTGGGCGGCGGCCGGCCGGGCTGCCGCGAAGAGCAGTCCGGTGACGAGCAGGAACCCCGCGGCGACTGCACTGAGTCGCCGGACGCGGCCGCCGGGGGCGGCTGATGTCGGTTTCACGGACAGCACCTTCTTCCTTGAGGCGGAGGGTTCGAAGGAGGAGTTCGGTGACGAGCAGGAGCGCCGCGGCGAACGTGCCGATCAGGCGCCACTCGTAGTTAACGATTTCTACGCTAGAGAACATCGAACCACACGGCAAGACCACGAGGTCTTGACGATATGGGCTTCCTGATCCTACGGTCCCTAGAAATCGTTAACTATGGCGAAACCGCCCACTCCTCTTGCTCACCCTGGAGATCCGCGCATGCCCACAACCAGCCGTCGTGCTGTGCTGGCCGGCCTGGCCCTGTGCCTGGCCGTCACCACGGCAGCCTGCAGCAGCGACACCGACAAGAACGCATCCTCCGGCCCGGTCGAGATCGAGTACTGGGCCTGGGCGCCCGCCCAGCCGGTGGTGGACAAGTTCAACGCCACCCACACCGACATCAAGATCAAGTTCGTCAAGCAGGCGGACCTGCCCACCACCGCGACGGGCCTGCGCAACGCCGTCGCGGCCGGCAGCGCGATCCCCTGCCTGGTGCAGAACTTCGGTGATGTGCCGGCCCTACTGGCGGAGGGCCTGCTCGCCGATGTGACCGACTACGTGAAGCCCGCCGAGAGCAAGTTCAAGCCCGCGTCACTCGTGGGTGCGCAGGTCCAGGGCAAGTACTACGGCATCCCCACCGGCACCGGGCCGACGTTCATGATGATCAACCGTGCGGTCTACGACAAGTACGACGTACCGGTGCCGAAGACCTGGGACGACGTGATCGCCGCTGGTAAGGCTCTCAAGCCGCACGGCGTCCAGGTGATGAACCTGGCCGGTGAGGACCCCAGCACGCTCGTCAATCTGGTGACCCAGGCCGGCGGTACCTGGTACTCGGTGCAGAACGACTCGTGGAAAGTCGACTTCCTGTCGCCCGAGTCCGTTGCCGCTGCCAACATTCTCCAGCAACTGGTGGACAACGGCCTCGTCGCCAACCAGACCTACCAGGACCGGCCCGCCCTGATCGCGTACTTCGACGAGGGCAAGATGGTCTCGTTGCCGACGTCCACCTGGCAGCTGACCAACTACGAGCTCCATTTCAAGAAGACCATCGGCGACTGGGAGCCGATCGATCTGCCGCAGTTCGCCGGCGCCACGAAGTTCGCGACCCCCGCGCACGGCAACGCGATGCTCGTACCGAAGGGATGCCAGCACCCCAAGGAAGCAAGTGAGGTGGGCATCTGGATGAACACCACCAAGGACGGCGTCGACGCGACCTACGACAAGACCACCGGCTCCTACGCCTGGCCGGGCGCGATGCCCGACCCGTCGCCGTGGATCGACGCCGCCGTTCCGCAGAAGTTGTTCGGCAGCCACCGGACGGAGGCCAAGCCGGTCATCATCAAGGCCTCGGAGTCCGGTGTGGACAACTGGCTTGTCGGCCCGAACTACACAGGTGTCTTCAAGGAACTGCAGGACCAGTGGGCGCAGGCAGTCACCAAGAAGATCACCTTCCGCCAACTCCTCGAGAACATGCAGAAGTTCACCGTCGACGACCTGAAGGCCAAGGGCATCAGCGTCGCGAACTGAGACCGGCGATCGAGTTGGAGGAGTGCGGATGTCCCTGGAGCTGAAGCAGAAACCGCTGACCACACCACCGGCCGAGCGGGCCGGGGACGTCCGTTTCTCCGGCGGGCGCTGGCGACGTACTGTCGCTCTCAAAGGCGCGTCGTTCACGATGCCCTTCTTCGCCGGATTCGTGGTTTTCACGGTGGTCCCGGTGATCATGGCGCTGAGCAAGAGCCTCTACACCGCGAAGAGCTCCGGCCTCGGTTTCGGCGCCAAGACCGTCACGTTCAGCGGGTTCGAGAACTTCGACCGCGCTCTGCACGACGCGAAGTTCTGGGGCAGCCTGTGGCGGGTCGCCCTGTTCGCGATCGTGGTCATCCCACTGATCCAGTTCACGAGTCTCGTGTTGGCGCTGCTGCTCGACTCCGTCCGCCGGCGGGTCGCGGGAAAGCTCCGGATCGCGATGCTCGTGCCATACATGAGCCCGGGGATCGTCGCGACTCTCATCTGGATCTACCTCTACAGCCCCGACGTCGGTCCGCTCACACCGTTCTTCAAACTGTTCGGGATCGACGCGAACTTCTACAGCAGTGAGCTGATCTGGGTGTCGGTCGGCAACCTGATGGCGTGGGGCAGCATCGGTTTCAATATGCTGATCGTGTACGGCGCCCTGCAAGCGGTGCCGCGCGACATTTTCGACAGTGCGCGGGTCGACGGCGCGTCCGAGTGGCGCATCGCCTGGTCGATCAAGGTGCCGTACGTACGACGTTCCCTGGTACTGGTCAGCATTCTCGGCATCATCGGAACCCTCCAGATCTTCAGCGAACCGTTGCTGTTCCGCTCGATGACACCGGAGACCGTCACCAAGGACTTCACCCCGATCATGACCATCTACAACCAGGCCTTCGCGGTCGGCGACTTCAACTATGCCGCGGCGCTGTCCATCGTCCTGGCGCTCGTGGTCGGCCTGGTCTCGGCGATCTTCTACAAACTCACGAACAAGGCCCCCACATGACAACCACTGTTGCCGTCAGGCGCCGGTACGACGACGATCTGCCGGCCGGCCACCATCCGTCCAAGACGTCGAGAATCCTGATCTGGACCGGCCTCGTCCTCTTCCTCATCTACTCGGTCGCGCCGGTGTGGTTCCTTGTCGTCTCCGCGACCAAGAGCCAGCGTGACCTCTACACCACCAACGGCCTGTGGTTCGCAGACTTCCATCTCTTCGACAACGTCCGGGACCTCTTCACCTACCGCGACAGCATCTTCCTGCGCTGGATGGCGAACACGCTCCTGTACGGCGTTGCCGGCACGGTCGGCATGACCGTCATCTGCGTTGCGTGCGGATACGCACTGGCCATGTATCAGTTCCGCGGCCGCGGCATTCTCATGGGGTGCATCATCGCCTCGTTCCTGATCCCCGGCGCTCTCCTGACCATCCCGTCGTTCCTGCTCTACACCCGGTTGCACATCGTCGACACACCCTGGGCGATCATCGTTCCGCACTTCTTCAGCGCCTTCTCGGTCTACCTGGCCAAGGTGTACGCCGAAGGTGCGGTCCCGCCGGAACTGCTCGAGGCGGCCCGCGTCGACGGAGCGGGCGAGTACCGCGCCTTCTTCACCATCGGCGCGCGGCTGATGACGACCGGATCGGCGACCATCTTCCTGCTCGGTTTCGTCGGCTCCTGGAACTCGTTCTTCGGCCCATTGGTGTTCCTGCGAGGCGAACAGAAGTGGACGATCATGCTCGGCCTGTACTCCTGGCTGAACATCAAGGTCGACCAGTCCGTCGACCTGACCGGCCTGGTCATCGTCGGAGCGATCGTCTCGCTCATCCCGATCGTCGCGCTGATGCTGTCCATGCAGCGGTACTGGCGCTCCGGTATCACGCTGGGGAGCCTCAAATAGGTCTGGGCACCCTTGCAGTCTAGAATAGTTAACGTTTTCTATCCCCCTGAACGGAGGAGCCCGTGGCTGACCGCCCCGCGGCACTTTTCGCCCTCGGCGCCCACCATCTGCCGGACCTGTACCCACCACGGTCAATGCACCGGCTGCAGCGACTCGTGCGGATCGACCAGGCCGTCGTCGCCGAGCGGTTCGACACCGCTGCGATCCGAGCCGCGCTGGCTTCGGCCGAGTTCCTGATCACCGGGTGGGGGTGCCCGCCGATCACCGCGGCGGTGCTCGACGCGGCGCCGCGGCTGCGGGCGATCCTCCACACCGCAGGCTCGGTCAAGGCGCACGTCACCCCGGAATGCTGGGAACGCGGTCTGGCCGTCACCTCAGCCGCGGCGGCGAACGCCGTACCTGTCGCGGAGTACACGCTCGCGGCGATTCTGTTCGCCGGCAAGGACGTCTTCCGGCTGCGCGACCGGTATCACGCGGCCAGGCATTTCACCGTCGCCGAAGTGCAGACAGGGGTGGGTAATCACGGCCGCACGGTCGGCGTGATCGGCGCCTCGCGGATCGGCCGGCGCGTCATTGAACTGCTCCGCTCGTTCGATGTCGACGTGTACTTGTTCGACCCGTACGTCGATGCAATCACCGCCGCCGAACTCGGCGCACGACTGGTCGATCTGGACACCTTGTTGCGCACCTGCGACGTCGTCAGCGTGCATGCCCCGGGAAACCCGCAGACCCACCGGCTCGTCGGGGCTCAACAGCTCGCGCTGATGCGAGACGGAGCGACCCTGATCAACACCGCACGCGGCGCCCTTGTCGACACCGATGCGTTGATCAAACACCTCGAGGCCGGACGACTGTACGCCGTACTCGATGTGACGGATCCTGAGCCGCTGCCGGCCGACTCGGCGCTTTGGGCGCTGCCCAACGTGTTCCTGACGCCGCACATCGCCGGCTCGCACGGCAACGAACTGGCCCGCATGGGCACTTGCATCATCGATGAACTCGAACGCATCCTCGACGGCCGTCCGTTCGAGCACGCGATCGTGGCCTCCGATCTGGACCGGGTCGCCTGATCTATCGTTGACCAATTCCAGTACGCCGAAGGGGGCCACGATGGCACGACAACCGACGTCCGGGGACCGTCCGACCATCAAGGACGTCGCCGCCTCGTCGGGCGTCTCCGCCACCACGGTGTCACGCGTGCTCGCCGGCAACTATCCCGTCTCGACCGCAACGCGCGCGCGGGTGATGAAGGCAGTCCGCGAACTGGACTATGTCATCAACGCCCAGGCGCGGGCCTTGGTCGGCGGCGGCACCAAGACCGTTGCCTTCATCGTCCATGACCTGGTTGGTCCTTCCTTCGCGTACGTCGGTCAAGGCGTCGAGCAGCAGGCCACCGTCGAGGGCCGGCTATGCCTGGTCTGCACCACCCATGGTGATCCTGAACGCGAGCTCGAACTCATCGAGCTGATGCGCGAGCAGCAGGCCGAGGCGGTGGTGCTGGTCGGCGGCCGTGTCAACAGCCGAAGCTACGTGGAGCGCACGACGCAGGTCGCCCGGGCGCTGGACAAGGCCGGCTCCCGCCTGGTGCTGTGTGGCAGTCCGCCGCTCGGCTCCGACGTGCCCGCGACGGTGATCGAGTACGACAACGAAGGCGGTGCCTACGCCGTCACCAGCTACCTCATCTCCCTTGGTCACCGTGATATCGCTTTCCTGGGCGCCGGCGAACCCGGCCACACGACCATTGACGGACGCCTCCGCGGGTACGAGCGCGCCCATGAGGCACACCGCCTCCCGGTGACACCGCAGCTGGGCTATGCGATCACGTTCGACCGCGAGTCCGGCTACGAGGCCACCCGCGATCTGCTGGCCCGCGGCCAGAAGTTCACCGCCGTCTTCGCCGCGACCGATGTCATCGCGAGCGGGGTGCTGGTCGCGCTGCGAGAAGCCGGCCTCCGGGTGCCCGAGGATATCTCCGTGGTCGGGTACGACGACATCCCGCTGGCCAAGGACCTCACACCGGAGCTGACCACGGTTCACGTGGACTACGAGGAACTCGGGCGAACCGCCGTACGCTACGCCCTCAACCGCGACCGGCACGCCATGAGCCAGCACACCGTGATCGGAACCCATGTCGTCATCCGCAACTCCACCGGCCCAGCTCCGAAGCTCGGCAGGACGCGTTCCCGGAAGTAGATGATGCAGGGGCTCGGGTTTGTTGAGATCACCGCCGCGCGGAGTCGCGTCATGCCGGCTCCCCGTAGGGGATGCCAAAGGCGTTGGTCGACACGTAGACCGCCCGTCACGCTCGGATCGCCGGTGATCGCCTCGCCGGTGGAGGCGTACTGGTGCCGATCGTCGTTCACCCGCACCCACGACGCGCCGCTGTCGGCCGAACGGATGATACCCGCAGCCCGGCACCTTGCCCGGAGGTGTAGGCGGCCATCTCCCGAGGCCGCGGCGCGGCCTTGCCGAAGCCGATCGCGTACGCCTGCTGGATCGTTGTCACGGGCAAGTACGCCAGCCCGCGGTCGACCGAGCGGAACAACCCGCCGGCACCCACCCCCAACCAGCAGTGGCCGGGGCGATCCAGCACAGTCTCCAGCTTCCCCACGCCGGTTGAGGCCACTGGCGGTCGCGGTGAAGGTTGCGCCACCATTCGGGCTGATGTAGGGCGTGCCGATCGCCGGATCGAAGACGTAGAAGGCACCCGGATCGACCCGGTCGTCCACCACGACCGCGTTGACCGGAAGGCCGGCGCCCGCGGTCCAGGTGGCACCACGGTCCCCCGAGTAGTGCGCGACAACGGCACGCGGCACCCAGACGATCGTTCGCGCGTCGGCACTGACCGCGACCATTCCGGTCTGGGTCAAACCGGCCGGCTCGCCGGTGAACGGCTGCCAACTCCTCCCGGCGTCAGTCGAGCAGGCGCCACGTTCGCTGGCGTTCGCATTCGCCAACCGGACGACGAAGCCCGGTGCTCGCGCCGCCTAGTCCAGGCTCGGTGACGTCCCGCTGACCGGATTCGACGCCTGCCCGTCCGGTGGTACGACGTCCAGCCGGTCGGGCCGGAACCCGCCGATGTCGCCGAGTGCGCTGATCAGCGGTGGACCCCACGATTGCCACGTGGTGCCACCGTCGACCGACCGGAAGACGTCGTCCACAGGACCCCATCGGCTCATCGTCGACACCATGACCGTTCCGGGCTTCCGCGGGTCGGTGGCGAGGCCGGTGTATCCGAATCCGGCCTCGCCGCCGATGTTCTGCCGCAGCGGGGTGATGTCGCTCCACTCACCGGTCGCCGTGTCGAGTTTGTTTGTGTACGGCGCCATCGTACATCTCGTACGGTCCGGGCAGGTCGCCGTACGTGACGTAGATGTTGCCGTCGGCTCCCAATTCGCCGTGGTGCGGCAGGGACCGCGCTCGTTGCCGCCGAGCTTGAACGGCAGATCGGTCCGTTCGAACGTCCGGCCCTGATCAGCCGAGCGGAGAATCGCACCGTTGAGCGGCGACCACTCGTTAGTATAGGTGCCGACGGCAAAGTACAGCCGTTGCGGATCGGCCGGATCGAGCGCGAGACTCGACTTCCGTCCAGTTCCAGTCCTCCCACCCGATCCAGTGCAGCAACTGCACCCACCGCTGCGTCCGGTTGTCGAACATGACCGCGCCGCCGATGTCCGTCCGCGCGAACACGAGCCCTCGCTTGCCCGGCTGGTGAACGATCCCGGTGACGAATCCACCGCCGACGATCTCCACGTTCCGCCAGCGGGAGTCCACCGCCCCGACGGCGGAGGTGCTGTCGGAACCGGAGCCAGTGGCGGCAGCAGGAGCCCCCAGTTGCAGCGGCGATCGCCGTACCGGTGCCTAGTGCAAGGAATTGCCAGCGCGCGAGATTCATGCTCACCCCTTGACCGCACCGATGATGACGCCCTTGGTGAAGTGCCGCTGGATGAACGGGTAGACGAGCAGGACCGGCAGGATCGCGATCACCACGATCGCCATCTTGATGGCCAGACCGGGCGCCGGTTGCAGGCCCAGGCCGACGCCGGTCGCGATGCCGCCGGCGCCGGTCGGGAGCGCCTGCTGCTGCACGATGTACGTCCGCAGCACCATCTGCAGCGGCCACTTCGTGTTGTCGTTGATGTAGAGCAGCGCGTTGAAGAACGCGTTCCAGTAACCGACCGCGTAGAACAGCCCGACAACCGCGACCACCGCCTTCGACAACGGCAGGACGATCCGGCGCAGGATCTGGAATTCGCCTGCTCCGTCGATCCGCGCGCTGTCGATCAGTTCGCCCGGTATGCCCATGAAGAACGACCGCATCACGATCAGGTTGAACGCCGACACCGCGGCGGGCAGGATCAGCGACGCGTAGTGGTCGATCAGCCCGAGCGAGTTGACCAGTAGGTAGCTCGGGATGATGCCCGGCCCGAACAGGAACGTCAGCAGGACCACGAACAACAACGGCCGATGGAACAACGATCCTGGCCGCGACAGTCCGTACGCCGCGAGCACGGTGATCCCGAGGCTGAACGCCGTACCGATGGCAGTGATCGCCACGCTGATGACCAGCGCTTTCGTGACCACTCCCCCGGAGAGCAGTTGCACGTACGCCGCGATGGTCAGCTCCCGTGGTACGACGACCAGTCCACCGGCTCGCGTCACGGCCTCGGTCGAGGACAGGCTCGTCACCACCACGACGTACAGCGGGAAAGCGACCGCGAGCGCGATCAGCGTCAGCACCACCGGCCTTCCCAGCCGGTCGATGATGGTCGGCTCTTCCTCCCAGACAGCTCTTTCACTCATGAGCGCGAATACACCCCCTGCTCGCCCACCATGTGGGCGAATCGGTTGGCCACCAGGACGAGAACCAGACCGACGACGCCCTTGAACAGACCGGCGGCGGCGCCGTAGCCGAAGTCGCCGACGAGCAGGCCCTGGTAGTAGACGTACGTGTCGAGAACCTCGGCGGCGCTGCCGCCGACGGCGCTGCGTTGCAGGATGAACTGCTCGAAGCCGACCGTCAGTGCGTCGCCCAGCCTCAGGATCAGCAGGAGGACGATCACCGGTCGCAGGCCGGGCAAGGTGATGTGCCAGAGCCGGCGCCAGCGGTTCGCGCCATCGGCCGCGGCGGCTTCGTAGAGTGCCGGGTTGATCGTCGAGAGCGCGGCGAGAAAGACGATCATGCCCCAGCCGGCGTCCTTCCAGACGGCTTGCGCCGTCACCAGGAGGATGAACGTGTCGGGCTTCGTCATCAGGTCGGTCGCCTGGTGGCCGTGCTCGCGTAACGTCTGCGAGAGCAGGCCGGCGCCGCCGATCATCTGCTGGAACAGCGAGACGACGAGTACCCAGGAAAAGAAGTGCGGTAGGTAGACGATGCCTTGGACGATGTTGCGGATCTTGGCCGACAGGACGCTGTTCAGCAGGAGCGCCAAGGCGATCGGGATCGGGAAGAAGAACACCAACTGGACCGCGGTGATCGACAGCGTGTTCGCGACCGCCTTCCAGAACGCCGGCTCTGAAAACATCCGGCTGAAGTTCGCCAGCCCGATGAAGTCGCTTCCCCTGATCCCGGCGTAGGGCGAATAGTCCTGGAACGCGATCACATTCCCCAGCGTCGGGAAATAGTGGAACACGCCCAGCAACACCGTCACCGGCAACACCATCACCAGCAACGGCCAATCCCTGCGGAACCGATGCCGAAACTTCGCCCCACCGCGCTTGCGTCGGTGGGTGGGTTCCTTGATCTCTTGCGTGTGCTCCGCCTTGACCGGAGGCTTAACGACCGTTGTCACTGAGAACCTTCGCGTAGAAGTCACGGCCTTCGTTGCCGCCGTTGTCCTGCCACTGCTTGACGGCCGTCTTCAGGTAACCGACCGGCTTGCGGCCCCGGTAGATGTCCTGCAGCGCGTCGTCGAACGGCTTGCCCAGCGCGGCCATCTTGGCCGGCTGCTCCACCCGGATGCCCTCGAAAAGATTCTTCTCCCGAACCTTGGCCGCAGCGTTCTGCCAGGAACACATCGACTGGACGTACCCCGGGTACTCGCTCTCGGTGATGGCGAGCGGACGCCCACCGAGGAAGATGTACGTCTGCGAAACTTCTTTCTGCCCGAGCGGCGTCAGCTTCGGCGCACCGTTGCTCTGCGGCGTGTAGTGCTTGCCCTCGACCCCGTAGTTGTAGAGCTGGTATTCCTCGGTGCCGAACGGCGCCGACGTGTAGTTCAGAACGCCGAGCAGCTCCTTCACCCGTGCCTCGCCGACGCCCTTCTTCACGAAAGTGAAGATGCCGGCGGGTTCACCGGTCCAGACGATCGGGGTACCACCGTCGTGGGCGAACGGCATCACCGGCTGGGGGTTGAACTTCGGGTTGATCGGCAGCTGTCGCTGCAGCGACTCGTGCCAGCCGCCCAGGCCGTTCTGCCGGATCAAGAACTTGCCGCCCTCGAACAGCGCGTTCTCGTCCGCGCCTCCGCCGGCGACGACCTCCGGGTGCACGTACCCCGACTGGAACAGCTTCCGGACGAACGCCACACCTTCTTCGAACTCGGGCGTCTCGATCTTGTTGATCAGCTTGCCGCTGGAGTCCTTACGCCAGCTTCCCGGTGCACCGAACGCCCGGATCACCTCATCGGCGACACTCCCGAACGCCCAGCGGCCGGCCTTGGAGTCGGTCAGTTGCTTGCCGAGCGCCAACAGATCGTCGGCGGTCTTCGGCGGCTCCGCGCCGAGCTGGTCGAACAGGTCCTTGCGGTACATCATCATCCAGGGGAAGCCGTCCGACGGGAACGGAACCGCCTTGAGCTGCGAGTTCCAGACGCCGTACGCCCAGGCTCTCGTCGGCAGGTTCGCCAGCATCGG
>JGI10216J12902_101763988_pt1 | contig 11495 bp, 15 predicted proteins | sample KanNatreferecore_FD_12902 | JGI IMG/M metagenome (IMG submission 12902)
CCGTCATGGATTCCTCATGTCGATGCTGCCCGGAACCGAAGGAACATAGTTGGGATTGATATTTTCCCAGAGCCCGGCATTGTTGCCGCTGGCGCTCCAGCCTCGCATGTAGAGCAGCGTCAGCACCGGTTCAGCCCCCGGCCGCTGCTCCCCGGTGACACGGCCGACTACTGTCGCCCGGGCCCAGTTCCGATATTTGGGAGGGATCTGTTGTTTGGAGACTTGGACCCAGTACGATCCGGCCTCCGGGCTACCGAGATCGGCGGGCCTGTGCGGTCTGTAATCCTGGTCCAGCGGCCGATTTTTGAGACGCAAGAGCAGGAACTGATCCCTCTCGTATTCTTCGGTGATCGTCCCTCCCAAGATGACCACTTTCCCCACGTATGGCTGCGGGTCGGAGGTCAGCATCGTGAGCGTGACGCCCGGCTCTGCCATCCATTGATAGCGCCGGGGTAGAGGCGAGCAGCTCCATATCGTAGAAGAGAGGGCGATGGCCAATGTGAGCGTGGCCGTCCATCGGTGCGTCAAATTATATGTGCGCATAGCGGTCGGCCGTGCCTGCCTGCTTGGCGTTGAAACGGCCGCATTGTACGGTGTTTGAAGCGGCGGGTCTAGGTGCTTATCGCAAATCGCGAACAGGGCCGCGCCACAGTCCCTCGGGCACTTGCTCCAAGGGAACGAGTTGATTGAACCAGCGAACGACGAACTGTCCACCGATGTCTGTGGCCTTGGGCTGCATTTGAATGACTTGGAGCAGCACCTTGAAGTGCGTTCTCGAAGCGAGGTTATCGTAACGAAACCAGTAAAAGCCGGGCTGGGTAGGCGGAGTGGTCGCGAGAGTCATCGCCGAACCTCGGAAAGACAACGTGATGAATTTTACGCCTTTTGCGGCCGATGATGAAGCTGGGGATTTCCCTGATCAAGAATGCTTACGTACCGACTTCAGCAGGTGTGGCGAGCGGCAACTCACGAGCGATCTCTGCGGGCTCCGGTTCGGCATGGACGAACGGGAGGCTCAGTTGCGCGGGAGACGTTCGATGGAAATGTCTACGGCGCCAGGGACTGGCGCAATGCGGCGGCGCCGCCGACCCTGCCGATCTGGATGGGATGCGAGGCCTTCTTGGCCGGCGTAACCGCGGATGCTCGTTGTGCTTCGATGCATTGATCTGACCGAGCAGGACCTCTTCATGATCAAGGCAGATGCCGTGAGAGGTCATTTCCATGTCAAAAAGGCTGATGTCGCCGATCAGCGTCTCTCTTCCCTCGTTTTCACACCAGGCGCAGATGACTTTCATACCAACCTGCTTGAGCAAAGTCGATGCCGACTGGAACTCAATCAAAATAACACAAAACCGGCGGCGAAGCTCGCAATTGGGCGATTCTTTCCGCAGCCGGTGTAGGCAAGCGACTGCACCCACCACCGGCGTGCAGCCAAGACGGCTGGATTCACCGCACCAAACTCAAAGACGCAAAAGCCATACAGTGTGGACGTCATTGAACGCAATGCCCACCGCCGGCTGCGCAACCGTTTCTCATTTTGCACCCAGCCGACCCACCGATTGCTGCGCAATCGCTTACCCGGGACGCGCCTCTGCCGAAGCAGGGTCACGGCCGAGCGGAGAGTAATCGATTCCAGGCCGCTATGGAAGTCGGTCGATTGTCTAGGGGGCTCAACGTAAATGTCCGAATCCGGCTAGTGTTCTGGCCGTGCCATCTTTTAGAGTAAGACGGCATGAGGACGCCTGTGAATGATTCGAAAGCCGTGACAAGCCATGATCCGTTGTATGAAGCGATGCGGGCAAGAGACGCGCGTTTTGACGGAAAATTTTTCGTCGCGGTGAAAACGACCGGTATCTATTGCCGTCCGATTTGTCCCGCACGCCCCAAGCGGAGGAACGTCGAGTTCTTCAGGACGGCTCAAGCGGCCGAAGAGGCCGGCTATCGGCCTTGTCTACGGTGCCGTCCCGAATCGGCCCCCGGTTCTCCTGCTTGGAACGGCACGCGAGCCACCGTCCAGCGCGCGCTCAAATTGATCGCGCAGGGAGCGCTGGCCCAGCACACCGAAGAAGCGTTCGCCGCCCGTCTTGGTGTGACGGCACGACATCTCAGACGGCTGTTTGAAGAGGCGTTCGGGTACAGTCCGAAACAACTCCATGACGTGACGAGGCTCAATATTGCCAGGAAGCTGATCGTGGAAACGCATCTCCCGATGACCGAAATCGCGTTTGCGGCTGGGTTTGGCTCGTTGCGCAGATTCAACGACGCGATAAAACAGCGGTTCCATCGTCCGCCGTCCGCCTTGCGATCGTTTCGCAAGACGGCATCGGCTGCGCCGATGGTGCGCCTGCTGCTTTCCTTTCGCCCTCCTTTCGATTGGCCTAACCTCATGGGATATTATCAACGGCATCAGATTGTCGGCGTCGAAGCGGTCGAGGGCGGCGTCTATTCCCGCGTGTTTCATCTGCGCGACTCCGGGACGACGGGGTATTTTCGGGCCCGCCTCCATCCGCGCAAGCCTGCGCTGATGCTCGAGATGATGATCTCGGACACCAGACAACTCCTGAACGTCCTGCAGCGAGTCAAGAACATGTTTGACGTGGATGCTGATCCGACCCTCGTTGCCGAGGCGTTTACGCGGTCTCCGGTGTTCAAGCGGCTTTACGCGCAATGTCCAGGAGCACGATTGGCCCGGGGGTTTGATCCGTTCGAGACCGCGATCGGCGCGATTCTCGGCCAGGTGATTTCGGTGTCTCAGGCCACCCGTTTGACGAGTCAGCTCGTCGCGACGTACGGGACAGAGATCCGGCATCCGCTTTCGGGGGAACCGGTTCGCATCTTTCCCGGCCCGCACATCCTCGCCCGATCCGACCTGCGGGCCTTGAAGATCACAGGCCGTAAACGGGCGGCGATTCGCGAATTCTCTGCCCGAGTCGCTGCCGGCGATTTGGAGATCGACCCTGCCGGTGATTTGCACGATTTTCGCGTGAGCGTCCGAGCCATCCCCGGCATTGGAGCCTGGACCGCGGAGTACATCGCGCTGAGGGCTTTCGGGGACAGCGACGCCTTTCCGGAGACCGATCTGGTGGTGCAGCGTTTCATGAAGGAGAACCCGGAAGCCGATTTCAACCTGATACGGCCGTGGCGCGGCTATCTGGCCGTGTGTCTGTGGACCCAAAATGCTCATGCGTCACATGAACGAATGAGGCTCAACCATGCTGTCGTACACGCACATGGAATCACCGGTAGGACGGCTCAAACTCGTTGCCTCCGGTCAAAAGCTGATCGCGGTGCTGTGGCCGGATGACGGGCCGCTTCGCATCAGACTCGGCGAGATGCGCGAGGGATCGGGTCATCCAGTCCTCGTCGAAACCGAACGCCAATTAGCGCAGTACTTCCGCGGCGAGCGCAGGAGGTTCGAGCTGCCGATTCACTTTCACGGTACGGCGTTTCAGCACCGGGTTTGGCGGCAACTGCTGCGCATCCCCTATGGAGAGACTCGCAGCTACGGTCATCTTGCCGTGGCCATCGGCAATCGGTTGGCAGCGCGCGCGGTCGGTCTGGCCAACAGAAAGAATCCGTTGTCGATCATCGTGCCCTGCCACCGCGTTATCGGCGCTTCAGGACTGCTTACCGGCTTTGCCGGCGGAGTCGGGACGAAGGCCAGACTGCTTGAATTCGAAGCGGTCATGGTTGCGGCGCCGGGAGCTAGGTGCCTCCCTAGCGAGGCCAAGCATTGAACAACCGACGTCGCACATTGCATAGTAAGACTATGCGCTCATTCGAAGCGCACAACCGGAAGGAAGGAGCCCTGTGTTATGGCCAAGAGCTGGAACGCCAAAGCCTACGCCGCAGCAAGTCCGACATCGTCAATGGCCCCCACCACGATTCCACGGCGAGAGCCGAACGAACACGACGTGCAGATTGACATCCTCTTCTGCGGCATCTGCCACTCCGATCTCCACACCGTCCGCGACGAGTGGAAGAGCGTGTTTCCCACCGTGTATCCCTGCGTGCCCGGCCACGAAATCGTCGGCCGCGTAACCCGTGCGGGTTCCGCCGTCAAGAACTTCAGGCCGGGCGACATCGCCGCAGTCGGTTGTATGGTCGATTCCGATCGTAGCTGCAGCGAGTGTCGAGCCGGCCTCGAGCAGTTTTGTCCGAACATGACGCTCACCTACAACTCACCGGACAAGCACCTCAGCGGCGTCACCCGTGGCGGTTATTCGGAAGGCATCGTCGTGGACGAACGCTTCGTCCTCCGCGTTCCCTCCACGCTCGACCTCGCCGGCGCGGCGCCACTGCTGTGTGCGGGCATCACGACGTATTCGCCCTTGCGGCATTGGGGAGTGACAAAGGGCAAAAAAGTCGGGGTGGTCGGCCTCGGCGGTCTCGGTCACATGGCCGTAAAATTTGCCCATGCGCTCGGAGCCCACGTCGTGGTCTTCACGACGTCGCCTGGTAAAAAAGACGACGCCCTACGCCTTGGGGCGGACGAAGTCGTCATTTCTCGCCATAGCAACGAGATGAAGAAGCATAGCGGCAGCTTTGATTTCATCCTCGATGCAGTGTCCGCCGATCACGATATCAACGCGTACATAGACCTGCTCCGCCGTGACGGCGCCCTCACGCTCGTAGGGGCGCCGGAGAAGCCGCTCGCGGTGGCGGCCTTTAGTCTGATCTTCGGCCGCCGCACCCTTTCCGGGTCACCGATCGGCGGGATTCCGGAAACCCAGGAAATGCTCGACTTCTGCGGCGAACATCACATCACGGCCGACGTCGAGGTCATCCCCATCCAACAGGTGAACGAAGCCTATGACCGGCTGCTGAAGTCCGATGTGAAGTACCGCTTCTCCATCGACATGGCGTCGCTCAAATAGATGCCTCGACCCTCACGCTAGGTGGGCAGCCGGCTGCTTTTTTGCGCTGTGGCGCCGGTGCCCACCTTTCACCTGATGCCCTTGCAGGTTCGATTCGCCGCGGCCGTCAGCGTAGGCTGCTAGGGAGTCTGCCGCGAGCGTTGAAGCCTGCACATTCTTCCTGTAATCTTGGTTACCTAAGGTCGTGTCGCAGGTACGGCGGCTGCGAAGGTTGAGCATGGAAATGCTGAGACTCAAGATCCTCGTGGCGGCGTTCGCGGGAATTATCGGGACCACGGGGCTGTCATGGGCGGCAGGGGCTGAGTCGCTGACTGTCGGGGCGCCGCCCAGTTTACGGCCGGCGTTCAGCGAGATCCTGCCGATGTTCGAGCGCGAGTACAACGCGCCGATCAAGATCGTGTACACGCCGTCGAAAACGCTCCTTCATCAAATCGAGAAAGGGGCGCCTATCGATGTATTCCTGTCGGCAGGAAAGGAAGAAGTCGAATACCTCCATAAGAAGGGACTGACGCTCAATGGGCCGCCCCGCATTTATGCGCAGACCTCCCTTGTCCTCGTCATGTCATCGGATTCTCCCTCCTCGCTGATCTCCCTTCGCGACGCGTTGTCCAACCGCAGCCTCCGTATTGCGCTCGGCGATCCCCAGACCTCGTCTCTCGGCGACGCCACCGTGAGGGCGCTGAACAAGCTTTTCCCCGGCTACAAGAATCGTTCGAACGTTGTGTATGCCCCGCACAGCGAAGACATTATGGAGATGATTCGGACCGGCAAAGCCGATGTGGGGCTGGTCTACCGCGTGGATTCGATCAACAGCGGCCATGTGCGGATCAGCGATGACGACCCCTTCGGCACGTTTTTGCCCATTCAGTTCGGGCAGGCGGTGGCCTCGACCTGCCGGGCTTCCCTGCGCTCCGCAGCAGAACAGTTCTCTTCGTTCTTGATGACGCCCCGCATCCAGAAGCTGCTCGCGAAGTACGGGTTCGACGCCGCTCCATTGCCTGTGGATCAGAGGCCCCGCGAGAAGAAGGAGAAGGTATCATGACCGGCAAAGCTCTGACCTGGATCGCCGTCCTTGCAACCGCCGCGGCGCTGGCCGCCCCGAGCCTTTTCGCCGTCGACAAGCCTCTGGACAAACCCGCAGGTCCCTCAGTCGGCGTGCCTCCGGAAACGGTTGCGGATTACTTGCGCGCCGTCATCATGGCGCACCGTCACTTTTACACCATCCACATCGCCAACCGGCTACGCCAGGAGCGCATCGTGGATGTCTCGGAAAATTGGCGCAACACGCATTCGCTGCCGTTGCCTGTCCAGCTTATCCGTGAGACCAGCGAGATCGCCGAATTGACCGGCCCGAACGTCCGCTACCGCCTGGTGAGCCAGTGGCCGATCAACAAGGCGAATGCGGCAAGCACTGAATTCGAGCGGCGGGGTTTGAAAGAGGTCCAGGCGCGACCCCATCGACGTTATTCCAGCGCGAATCCCGTACCGGGTAGCCCCGAGCAGCTGTTCGAGGCTGTCTATGCCGACATTGCGGTCACCGCGGCCTGCGTCGAATGCCATAATGCCCATCCCAGCAGCCCCAAAAAGGATTTCAAGGTCGGCGATGTGATGGGTGGGCTGGTCATCAGCTTTCCGTTGCCTCAACAGTGAGCAGGAGGACGTGGCGACTGTTTCGAGGAGGCGGTTGGCCGGAAAGCGCTCCGTGAAGGGGACCGGTTAGCGCGGTCCCTGCGAGTAATATCGATACATGCCTTCCACATTTTCAGGAAACCACTCGGTATAGCGCCCCCAGTTCTCGTACTTGGGAAGCCGTATCGACTGTTTCGCCTGTTCGAGACTGGCGCCTTTCTTGATCTGTTCCATGACGGCGGTCCGAAGGTCTTCAAGATAGGCGCGGAACATGCGCACGTGTTCTTTCCTGCCGATCTTCCCATGGCCGGGCACGAGCGTATCGAAGTCCAATTGTTCGACTCGTTTGAGCGATTCGATCCAGTCATCGGGATAGTCGCTCCGCATCGTGCGGTACGCCACCGTCTCGACGGGAATGAAATCGACTGCGAAGAGAATCTTCTCTTTGGGCAGGAGGACGACCAAGCTGTTGTCCGAATGGTTCCGGCCGGTATGGATGAGTTCCACATGTTTCCCGCCAAGGTCGATGAACATTCGATCGCTGAAGGTCAGCGTCGGAACGGGGGTAAGGGCATCGGCGGCATCTGCAATGTACGCCCGCGCCGCGGCATGGCTGACGAAGGCGGCTCCGTCGGCAAAGACGCTCCCGCCGGTGATGTGGTCGTTGTGGTGATGGCTGTACACGACATAGCGCACGGGCTGATCCGTGAGTTTCGCGATCTCGGTCTTCAACCACGCGGCCGCGTCGCCGCTGATCGGGTCTGTGAGGATGACGCCGTCGGAAGTCGTGATGAACATGCTTTGATGGAATTGATGCCGGAACAGATAGACGTCATCGGCGAGCTTCGTGATTTCATCGTCGGGGCGCGATGGCTGCGGCCAACCGTTGAAACTCAAACCCAGGAGCCATCCGGCGAGAAGCAACGCGAGCCATCGTGAGCGCGGCATGATGCACTCCTCTCAAGGATGCCATTCAGCCAATTCGACCGTGATGCCCTCGGGGCCGGATAGAAACACCAGCTTTCTCGCGTGAAAGTCCAAAACCTCGCTGCGGAGGGCCACGCCGTGAGCGGTAAGCCGCTTCACTTCCGATTCCAAATCGGTGACGGCGAAACAAATATGGTTGTACCCGGGCTTTGCCAGGTTTTCGACGTCGGCATCAGGCAAGCGGGGAGGATGGATATATCGCAGAAGCTGAATTTCAAATCGTGGCGTCGCCTGCTTGGATACGAGCGTGACGTGCTCGGCTTCGATGCCATCCACACCCATGTAACGGGCGAAGGCGGCTCCAGAGATCGTCACCGATTTCTGTTCGGCAAACCCAAGCAGCGCAAAAAACGTTTTGGCTTTGGCGACGTCGCGCACCACGACGGTGACGTGATCGATATGCAGAACCATGGGTTGCGACTCTCACCGGGAGTGAAGTGATCGAGCGCGCCGAAAGGCGACATTCTACGTGCTCGAATGGCAAAGGTCTATGGAGGCAAGTGTCCGGGCTGGGACAGGCTACCGGCTCGGCATCCGATCCGTCTGGCCCGCCGTGCACATCATTGCCGACGGAATATCGAGTTGGCCGCCCGCGCGGAATCCCCACGCGGTGGCGAATGCCTGGCAGCTCAGGTTGCGGAGCGTCTTGTCGCTCAAATCAACACAGTGCGGGTAATGGGCATAGCCCCGCAGCGTTGTCTCTCCCGTCTCGACCGAAAGGCCTTTTACGTCGACAGAGACGTTGTATTGCCGCCCGCAGTCCGATTCGATCAACGCCCCCTCCTTTGTCGCTTCACGCTCAAGCACAATCACGACCTCGGCCTTCATTTCTCGAGCCACGGCGAGCGCAGCGGCGCGTGTCGAGAAGTTATGGGCAATCTGTACAGGCTGAAAGGGGCCGTTGTGCGGTATGGCAACGCTTGTATAGTGGTGATCCCGAAGCCATTCCATGGCCAACTCCGCCAGGGGAGGGTCGCCCCAGACGAGAATCGGCTGCCCAGCGCTAGGAAGGACGCGATGGAAACCGCCGGTAACCGGAAATCGGACCCCCGGACCCGGAGGCTTTGAGGGACAACCTTCCAGAATCAGGATGGCGGAGAGTACGCTCAGCGTCCGAACACAGAGAGCGCTCCATCTGCGGGTTGCGATCAGGTCGCAGGGCGCACGGCTTTCGTCATCCGCTTTTGTGTTCATGCATCGATTGTGACCTGCTTGCAGAGCCGCTGCAACCACGGGCCTATCCTTTTTCCTCGTTCTCAATTAGGGTACTGCACGAAATACTAGAGTGCCGAGCGGTGGGACGGACAGATGCACAGCAACGACGAGACTAGAGCAGGCGCATCTCGGCTCATTTTATGGACGCCAGTGGCGATTGCCGCCGCGCTGGTCTTTTCCATGATGCCGCAGAGGGAAGAATGGCTGTACGTCGCGGCTGTCATTGGAGTGCTCGCCTCAGTGGCGGTGGGACGGACATCGGTGGCACCGGCTGACCGCGCCTTACAGGCACGCCTTCGGACCTTCGCCAAGGGCTGGCTGATCGTCTGCCTGTGCGCGGCCTTGAGTGTCCTTCACGGGAAATGGCAGCCAATGGTCTTCTTTCTCGCTGTCGCGATCATTTCAACTGTCTTCTTCTGGCTCGGCTGCAAGTTGAGCGTTTGAAGACCGCCTCCATCCTGAAGAGGTCTTTACCGCATGGCCCACTCCCGACAAACTGAGGATACGGCAGGACCTCCTCGCCCTTACGCGCCTTCACGCCGAGGCGGAAGTCCCTTTCATCCGCGCACGTTTTGGGCCCTGCTGCGCACCACGGTCTCGAAATGGAACGATGACCCGACGTTACGATTCGGCGCAGGTCTGGCCTATTATACGGCCTTCGCCGTCGTGCCGTTGGTGTTCATCGTCGTCGAGGTTGCCACGTCCCTCCTTGGGCGCGGTACGGCGGAAGCTCTGCTGATGGACCAAGTGCAGCGGCTCATCGGGGATCAAGGGGCGAACGCTGTCGGGCAGTTGCTCGAAAGCTGGCAGAAAGGAGGAGTGGGATGGCTGGCCAGGATCGTGGAGGTCGGGGCGCTGTTCTTTGCGTTGACGGGTGCGTTTGACGTCCTCCAAGACGCCCTCAATTGGATCTGGGGCGTTGAGCCCAAATCGGTAGGCGGCATGCTCAGCCGTTTGCGCCGCCGTTTTTTGTCCATTCTCGGCGTGCTCGGAACCGCCTTCCTCCTGCTCGTGTCGCTGGTCTTGAGCGCCATGGCGGGAGGGTTGGCCTCGCATCTTCCCGGATCGCTTGCCATAAACGTGGGCACGGTCGACGTGATTTCATTTGCGTCGGTCACTCTTCTCTTTGCGATGATCTTCAAGCTGCTGCCGGATGCCAAGGTGGCCTGGGCGGACGTGTGGATCGGCGCTGCCGTGACCGCTGTCTTGTTTTTTGTCGGTCGATGGTTCGTGCTGCTGTATCTCGGCAAAACGCTGATTATATCGTTGTATGGGAGTGCCGGTCCCTTGGTGGTGATTCTGTTGTGGGGCTTCTACTCCGCTCAAGTCCTCCTGTTCGGCGCAGAATTTACAGCGGTCTACGCCAGCGAGTGCGGCTCCCGACTCGTCGCGGCGGACGACGCGGTAGCGGTAGGAGAGCCGGCCAAAAGCAATGAGGCGGAACAGCGCTTCGGTGCCTGAGCAGGCGAACGCCGGCCGTTCAATGCTAGAATCCGCCTTCACCCGTCGAAGCTCACCGTGTCAAGGAGGTTTCCCATGCCGACGTATATCATTCAGTCCCAGTGGACCGATCAGGGCGTTCGGAACGTCAAGGACTCTGCGAACCGGCTTGACCTGGGAAAAAAGAAACTCAAAGAACTAGGCGGAGAAATCAAAGCTTTCTATCTCACGACGGGTCGTTACGATATGTTGGCCGTTGTGGAGGTGCCGAACGATGCGGTATTGGCGGCGCACCTCCTGTGGCTCGGCGCGCAAGGCAATCTCCGGACGGAGACCGTCAAGGCCTTTACCGAAGATGAGTTTCGAGGCATTGTCGGCAAACTGCCATAGCTGCCGCTTCCTTTGCCGAGGCGGGCGTCGTTTTCGATTGCAGGGGTGAGCGAAGATGGATCCGGATTTTTGGCTCCGACGGTGGGAAAACAAGGAAACAGCTTGGCACGAGAGCAAGCCCAATCCGGTCCTCGTGACACATGCCCATCAGCTGGCGCTCCCCAAGGGCCGGCGCATGTTTTTGCCGTTCTGCGGAAAAACGCTGGATATTTCTTGGCTGCTGTCCCGTGGCTATCGCGTCTCCGGGGCGGAGCTGAGCCAGCTGGCCGTCGAGCAATTATTCATGGACCTCGGGGTGCAGCCGGACATCGCCAGCGCCGGTGAGCTCGAGCAGTGGAGCGCAACCAATCTCGAGATCTTCGTCGGAGATATCTTTGCCCTGAGCCAAAAAGCGCTTGGCGGCGTCGATGCCGTATATGACAGAGCGGCGCTCGTCGCCCTTCCCGCGGACGTCCGTAGCCGGTATACGGCACATCTCATGGCACTGACGAACAAGGCGCCGCAGTTGCTGGTTTGCTACGACTATGATCAGCACCTCATGGACGGTCCGCCATTTTCGGTGAGCGGCGATGAAATACGCCGCCATTATGCAAAAACGTATGACGTAAGACTGCTGGCGAGCACCGAGGTCTCCGGCGGATTGAAGGGCAGATGTCCCGCCACCGAAACTGTTTGGCTGCTGGCATCCAAGAAAGACTAAGCTCAAGCCGCCCCAAGCATATATGCATACCCCTTCAACTAGGGGAGTCCCCAGTTATTGGTGGTCCCGCCAGACCGGAAGATAAGCCCTGAGACAATTGCGAAAGCAGAGGAGGGAGCTATGCCTCGGGTTTCTCCCATCTCATATGAAAGGCCGATGCCGATTCAGGATGATGACCAGGAAAGCGGGCCGAACGATGACTCCTCGGCGCTCAGCCGCCTGAAACTGGGAATCGCATGGACGTGCGCGACGCTGGC
>JGI10216J12902_100723445_pt1 | contig 11492 bp, 5 predicted proteins | sample KanNatreferecore_FD_12902 | JGI IMG/M metagenome (IMG submission 12902)
CATGTCTATGCAATGCGGACCCGCTTCATACCGGATTCGCGGCTGCCGCTTTTCGAATGCGTGGCCTGGCCGCGAGCCCCAGGCGAGGACGCCTCGGGCAGCTCGATCACCGATGCCCGCGTCGATGTCGGTGCCAAGATGCGCGCGATGTGGCGCTAGCGTCCGCGCTGCCGGCGGGGACGCCCGCGTGGTCCGGTCAAGCAGCTATCCGAAAGCGAGCTGGAAGAGGATGATTGCGGCGAAGACCGCGGCGATCACGACGACCGCCACGTCAATCTCCCGATCGCGATCGGCGGGGACATCGCGATCCTCCGGATCGCGATCCTCCTCCTCGACCATCTCCTCGCGAAACGCCGCCCCCATAGGTCCCTCCCCAGCTAGACAGCCGGAAAAACCGCTAGGCCAGCAACCCCGCAGATTGGGGGAGACGGCGAAAGGCGTTCCCCGACCCTAAGATTGGGGGGTTGCCCGGTCCGCGAACCCCCCGACATGGTTAAGCGAATCGTTTTGCGGGAGCCCACTCCGCCTGCGCCTACGGGCGAACCGGGTCTCCCAGAAGGGACTTTTCGCGCCAATGGAATTGTTAGGCGTTCGCAGCCGCGGGTTCAGCGAAGATCTCAGGCGCGCGGCAGTTGAAGTGGAAAATGCCTGCTGGGGGAACCTCGGCTATCTGAACCATACCGCCGCGCACCGGACCCACTACGACCGCATCCTCGAAAACTTTGCCGATCTACAACTCTGTCTCGTGGACGAGGAGAGCGGTGATCCTGTCGCCCTCGCGAATTGCGTGCCGGCGGTCTGGAATGGCGATCCGGCCGAGCTTCCTGCGGAAGGCTGGGACTGGCTTGTCGAACGCGGAGGCGGGGGCGATCTCGGCCGCGCGAATGTGCTCGGCGCGCTCGCTATTTCGGTGCCGGCCGTCCATCGGGGCAAGGGGCATGCGACGCGCATGATCCAGGAGCTCTGCAAGCTTTCGGAGCGGCTCGGCTTCGACGGCGTCATCGCGCCCGTGCGTCCGACCGCGAAGTGCGACCATCCGCTCGTTCCAATCGGCGAGTACATTACCTGGCGCGACGCAAAGGGACGCTTCTTCGATCCGTGGCTGCGGGCGCACTTGTCACAAGGGGGAAAGCTGATCGGTCCGTGCGATCGCTCAATGGTGGTCGAGGAGCACATCGCGTTCTGGGAGACCTGGGCGGGAAGGCGCTTCGAGCAGTCAGGCGACTACCTGCTCGAGGGCGCCCTTGTCCCAATCCATATCGATGTGGAGCGGCAGCAGGGACGCTATCAGGAGCCCAATGTCTGGGTGAGCTACGCGTCCTAGACGACACGGGAGAGTATCGTGCGTACTGGTCGGTACCTGCGTTCCGTTAGAAGCCAGCTTCCGGTTGAGGTCCAAGCAGACTTCGATCGCGCCCTTGCCGGCGACGCGCTCGCCGCCCGGCGGCTCCTCAACGCATCGCCGAAGCGGCTGATCGCGCACCTCGCCTATCTCGCCTTCTGCCAAAAGACAGCCAATCCAGCCTATCGCGAACTCTTGAAGGCCGCCTGGCAGCCGAGCGCTCGGTCCCTGCTCACCGCGTTCTGGACGCCGAGCACGCTTCGGCGAATGCTGGAGCGGGCTGATTTCAGACGCCCGCCGACACGCGGACCGATAACGATTTATCGCCCCGTGGTCGAGTCGTCGGTGCGCAAAGCGGCTTCGCATCTGTGCTGGACGCGGTCGCGGAGCGCGGCCGTTGCGGAGGCCGCCGCGGCACCATCCGCCAGACCGCGCGTTCTTCAGGCCACGATCGCGCCGGGCGACATCATCTTCTTCGGAGAGGACGACGGATCTGAAGTCGTGCTTCGACGGCAACCGTCGGCGATCATCGTCCAGTCGATCGAACGCGTTACCGAGGAAGCCGCAATCCGTCCTCGCCGGAGTGCGAGCAAGCGGTAGATGCACTACGCAGCGAGCGTCGCCGCGCCAGGATTCTCCAGCTGTGCATACTGCGCGCTCGCTTGCTGTATGCGCCGTTTCACGCCGTCCAGGACCTCTGCTGAGACCGCGAAAGCCCCGAGATAGACCGGACGCTCGAAGCGCCGCGTGCAACCGAGGATATCCACCGAACATCCGATACGGCGATAGACCCGCAGCATCATCGGTTCAAAGACCCCGAGTATCGTCTCGATCCCGCTTCTCAACCCGACTTCGCCGAGCCCCTCTATCAGAAGCGCGGAGGCCATCAACAAATTCTCCGGCCGGTCGCCGACAAGCTTGTCGTCGATGCAGAGCCGCGTGCACTCCCAGATGCTCGGCGCGGTCAGGCCGACAGCATCGGGCAACGTGTCGGAGAAGGTATCTTTCAGCAACGTCGGCCCGGTCGTCGGAAGCAGCCGCAGACTGCCGTACGCCTTCTGCTGCTCTTCATCCGTCAGGACGATGTAGACGGGTTGCTCTTCGTCGTATTTGTCCCGCTCCATTCCGTCGATGACCTCGACGTCCCAGTTCATCTTGTCGCGGAATACGCGCGCCCGCAGGCGGAACATCTCCTCAAGCAGGTTCTGATGCCTGCTTGCGTTGTGTGATTCGATTACTACGATCATGATATCGGCCAGCCCGGAAAGACCGATTATAGGTTTCAGAACAGGGCAAATTTGACAAGGCGGTCCTTTTAGTCAGGGTTTATTATCAATTGCTCCGATTAAAGACTCCAAGCGCGAGAGCTTTTCCTCACAGCGACAGTAATCCCATCTTCACCGCCTTCGACACAGCCTGAGCTGAGCTGACACAGTCAAGCTTGAACCGGGCCGATTTCAGATAGTCGCGAGCGGTATGCGGAGAGATATCTAAAATTGTTGCGATCGCGCCGGCGTCCTTTCCCTGCGCCACCCAGCGCAGGCATTCGAGCTCACGCTCCGTCAGATGCGGTTGATCCTCCCCGAACACTTCCTTGATGACGCGCCGGTGAAGACGGTTGGCGATCTCGATCAGCATGCCGAGGTGAGCTTCGCGGAAGGCAACCCATTTCTCCTGCGGTCCAGAAGAGGAAAGCGACACGAGGCCGCGGTGGCCATGCTTGCCTCGCACCGGGATCGACATCCCGAACGGGCCGACGCGGTGCGCAAGCGCGTCTTTCAGGAATTCCATTTCCCGCTCGGTCTTGATCTCGAGCTCGCTCCAGTCGAATGGCAACGTACGCTGGAAGCCTTCGCGGAGCACGGGATCGACGTCGACGTAGTTCATCTGCAGGTACTGCTTGATCCACGACGCCGGGTAAGTGAGACGGATGTAGGGATCCGACGACGGGCTCTGACCAAGCTTCGAGGAGTGGTAGACGAGATGGTCGACCTCCAAGAGATCGCGCAGCTTCTGCACCGTCTCCTCGATATCCGACGTGCCGTCGATGAGCGAGAAGGCTTTCGATAGCTTGTCGTCGACCCCCGACATCGTCCCCAGCATCGATCGAGTACCCCCGGGCCCCAACAGCCGATCGGGCAGTCTGGACAGGCTAGCCTAAAGCGGCCCCGGCGGGCAGAGCGAATCTTTGCTGGAGGCATAGCTCCCGCCTCGCAATTCGAGGTCGACTGCCTGATCGCAATACTCCACCCCATCTGGCTGCGCGTTAACCGCGGGATAACCGGCTTGCCCAGCTTCTGGACCCCGGAGACCTCACGCGTGATCGCATCTAAAAAGAGGCCCCCGCCACGAAAGCGTGCTACCCCTCACGAATGTCTATCGAATTTCCCAATCAGAGCCGCAGCTACGACGCCCGGCGTCATTGTGTTCGCTTTTGGGGCCATGACAACGCTCGCGAGGTGTCTTTCCTCGTCGGCGAAGATGCGCTCTGCCAAGTCGATCGGAGAACGTCTCGTGACGAAGCCGGTCTCATGAACGCCTTCGACAGCAACCGAGAACGGATTTTCGACGTGGCGCGCAGGGTATACTCCAAACGCGGAAGCGGCTTTTGCACTTTGGCTGCCTCGGATTTCTAGACAGCTCGTTTGGTGCGGGGGCGAGAGCTTTCTGGAACGTCAGCCTGGGGACCAGGTCTCGCGGGCCGCAAAGCACAACACTCGAGGAGAAGCACGGTGCCTGAAAGAGAGTTTAGGTCCGGCGGTCCGAGCCCCAAGCACACCGGAGACGCCAGGGGCCATGATGTTGATGACCCCGCGAAGAGATACACGCTCACAAACGATCAAACCGGTCGGGTGATCAGGCAGATCGGTTCTGTTTGCGCAGAGCTTGAGGCCGCGGCAGAGAAGCTAAGCAAACGGTGAGTTCTGCGGCCGGCAGAATCTTTCATCGAGGGGCACTACCCGGTGGGTTCCCCTACAGAAAGATCTTCGTGACCTCCATCCTCCGCCTCGTCGGACGCCCTCGCTCTCCGTCGCCTCCCTGGGACGACAAGGCGCCGGTGAGAGAGGAGCGCTTCGGGATTGAACGACTCGAGCAGCATGCGGAGAGCCTTGCTGCCGCGCAGCGGATAACGACCAGCCCGCCGGCGGTTCTATCGCTGCGCGCGCGGCTCGGTGATAACGCCGCCGTCCTGCTCGCAGCTTACCGGGCAAGCGCCGCGGAACTGGAGCGCGCGTCGGGTGTGGTTCCGGCTGCCGAATGGCTGCTCGACAATTATCATCTCGTCGAGGAGCAGATCCGGGAAATCCGCGACGACCTACCTCCCGGCTACTATCGGCAGCTGCCGAAACTGGCGGAGGGGCCGTTCGCCGGATATCCGCGAGTGTTTGGCCTCGCCTGGGCGTTCGTCGCCCATACAGACAGTCACCTCGACCCGGAAATCCTGAGGCGCTTCATCGCCGCCTACCAGCGCGTCCAGCCGCTTACCATCGGCGAGCTATGGGCCGTCGCGATCACGCTGCGCATCGTCCTCATCGAGAATCTGCGCCGACTCGCCGACCAGATAACGGCTGGACAGGTGGAGCGTGCGGAAGCCGACGCTCTGGCCGACCGTCTTCTCGTGGCCGGCGACGCACGATCCGCGCTGGTGACCGACCTCCACATGCGCTCGTCAGGGCCGCTCTCCGAGGTTTTCGCTGCACAGCTCGTAAAACGGCTGCGTGATCAGGATCCAAGAACGACGCCCGCATACGGTTGGCTGGACGACCGTCTCCGTCTTCAGGGCGCCTCGACCGATGAAGTGGTGCAGCACGCGCAGCAAAGGCTGGGCGCGTCCAATGTAACCGTGCGCAATGTCATCACCAGCATGCGGCTGATTTCCGATATCGATTGGACGGAGCTGTTCGAAAGCGTGAGCCTCGTCGATGAGCGGCTTTGCGCGGCAAGCGACTTTGCAGCGATGGATTTTCAAACTCGCAACCTGTACCGGAGCGCGATCGAGCAACTGGCCCGCGGTTCATCGCTTTCTGAACTCGAGGTCACGGATTGTGCGCTCAATGCATCGCGCGTTGCCGCAGCGGAAGCGGCCAATCCGACCGCGACTGAGCGTGCCTCTGACCCCGGCTACCATCTGATCGCCGAAGGCCGCCGACCGCTCGAGCAGAAAATCGGTTTCCGACCGCCGGCGCGGCTTCGCATCAACCGTTTCAATATCCGCCTCGGGATCGGCGGCTATGTCGGTGCAATTCTCTTCGTGACGACCGCGTTGGTGGGGCTCGCGTTGTGGGCTCTCGCGGGCACCGGTCTCAGCGGCGGCTGGCTCGGGCTCTTTGCGCTGATCGTGTTTCTTCCCACGACCGAGGTGGCGACTGCACTCGTCAATCGAGCCATAACCTGGAGCTTTGGCGCGACGATCCTGCCGGGTCTTTCGCTCGCGGCAGGTGTTCCGCAATCACTGCGAACGCTCGTTGCCGTGCCGACGCTCTTGACCAGCGAGGCCGATCTTCTCGAGCAGATCGAGCGGTTGGAGGTACATTACCTCGCAGGCGCCAGTGGGGATCTCACCTTCGCTCTCCTGTCGGATGGCGTCGACGCGGACGCCGAGACGCTCGAAGGCGACGCGCACCTGCTCGCCGCGGGCGGCAAGGCGATCGACGCGCTGAACCTCCGTCACGGACCGGGTCCGAGCGGTGACCGCTTTCTCCTTTTGCATCGGCGTCGAGTCTTCAACCCCAGCGAAAGCAGGTGGATGGGATGGGAGCGCAAGCGGGGCAAGCTGCACGAGCTCAATCGGCTCTTGCGCGGGGCCACGGACACGACGTTCATTCCGATCGGTGGCCGCGCGCCGCACGTGCCGGCCGACGTGCGATACGTCATCACCCTCGACGCCGATACGAGGCTTCCGAGAGACGCGGCAATTCGGCTTGTCGGCAAGATGGCGCATCCGCTCAATCGACCGAGATTGGGTGAGGCGGAACAGCGCGTCATTGACGGCTATGCGATCCTCCAGCCGCGCGTCACTCCCTCGCTCCCGATCGGCCGCGAGGGTTCTCTCTATCAAAGAGTCTTTTCCGGCCCCGCTGGTATCGACCCTTATGCCGCGGCAGTGTCGGACGTCTATCAGGATCTCTTCGGCGAGGGTTCGTATACCGGCAAAGGCATTTACGACGTCGACGCCTTCGAAGCCGCTCTCTCCGGCCGTGTCCCCGAGAATGCTCTCCTCAGCCACGATCTTTTCGAAGGAGTTTTCGCTCGCGCCGGCCTCGCCTCCGACGTCGAGCTCGTGGAGGAGTTTCCTTCGCGCTACGACGTCGTCGGCAAGCGCCAGCATCGCTGGACGCGAGGCGACTGGCAGCTCCTTCCGTGGGTGCTCGGCAAGCAAGCCCTTCCGGCGGTCGGTCGCGGGAAGATGCTGGATAATCTGCGGCGGTCGTTGCTTGCGCCATTCAGCTTAATGGCTTTCGCGCTTTGCTGGCTGCTGCCGATGCCGGCGGCTATCGTGGGAGTCCTGCTCGTCCTCGCCTCCATGGCGATCCCCGCCTTCCTTCCATCCCTTCTTTCGGTGCTGCCGCATCACGCTGGCGTTCGCGTTCGCAGTCACGTCAGCACACTGGCTAGCGACCTGAAACTAGCGGCGACCCAGACGTTTCTGTCGCTCGCCTTCCTGGCGGATCAGACCTGGCGAATGGGCGACGCCATCGCGCGAACCCTTGTGCGGTTGTTCGTCACGCGCCGCCACCTTCTGGAGTGGACGACGGCCGCACAGTCGATGGGAAGCCCGCGCCCTGATCTCGCTGGTTTCTATCGGCAGATGGCCGGCGGCACCTTGCTTGGGCTCGGCGCGACCCTCGGCGCGGTCTTGTTCGTGCCGTCCTCTTGGCCGCTCGTCCTACCCTTCTTGCTCCTATGGCTGACGGCGCCGGCGCTCGCGCTGTGGAGCAGCCGGTCACCGACCGTCGCGCAACGGCTCGCAGTCACCGACCAGGAAGCGCGCGACCTACGCCTCATCGCGCGGCGCACATGGAGATTCTTCGAGACCTTCGTGACGGCGGCAGACAACATGCTGCCACCGGACAATTTCCAGGAGGATCCGAAGCCGGTGATCGCGCACCGGACATCGCCCACGAACATCGGTCTCTATCTGCTCTCAACCGTCGCCGCTCGCGACTTCGGTTGGGCGGGAACGATGGAGACGGTCGATAGGCTGGAAGCGGCGTTCGGCTCCATGCGGACACTCCCGCGACTGATGGGCCATTTCTTCAACTGGTACGAAACGCGTGACCTTCGCGTCCTCGATCCTGCCTATATCTCCTCCGTCGACAGCGGCAATCTCGCCGGTCATCTGATCGCTCTCGCCAATGCCTGCGAAGAATGGACGGCCGGCTCTCTTGCAGCGGATGCTCGGGCCGGGATGATGGACAGTCTCCGGCTGGCGCGCGAGGTGGTGGACGCCCTCGCCGCCGCCACCGGCGAACGGGAGCGGCAGCTCGCAGCCATCCTTCGGGACATCGAAGCGCAGTTGAATGGTTTGCAGACGATTGAGGCGCTATCGCCGACGCTGAAGCGACTTAGCGAAAAGGCTGCCAAGGCGGCTCACGGTCTCATGCCGGCGGCCGGTGACAAGAGCTTGGCGGACCTGGTCTTCTGGGTGGAGGCGCTTAAGAAGAGGGTTGCCGAGCAGGAGCGTGATCGGCTTCAGATCGCCGAGGGGCCGCAGGCTCTGAAGGACCGGTTGACGGCCCTCGCCGCTACGGCGCGCGAAATGGCGCTGGCGATGGATTTCGGGTTCCTTCTCGATCCAGAACGTAAGCTGCTATCGATCGGCTATTCGCTCGCGGACAATTGCCTCGACCCCGGTTGCTACGATCTGCTTGCTTCTGAAGCGCGGCTCGCCAGCCTGTTTGCTGTAGCAAAGGGCGACGTTCCGACACGGCACTGGTTTCGCCTGGGCCGGGCCGCGACGCCACTCGGAAGCGGATCGGCGCTGATTTCCTGGTCCGGTTCCATGTTCGAATATCTGATGCCGTCGCTGGTGATGCGCGCACCGGTCGGCAGCCTTCTCGAGCAGACCAATCGTCTGGTGGTGGAGCGGCAGAAATCCTACGCACGGTCGCTGGGCATCCCGTGGGGCATCTCGGAATCCGCCTACAGCGCCCGCGACATGGAATTTACCTACCAGTATTCCAACTTCGGCGTCCCCGGCCTCGGCCTGAAGCGAGGCCTCTCCGAGAATGTGGTGATTGCGCCCTACGCTACGGCTCTTGCGGCCATGGTGGACCCGCAAGGCGCACGAGGAAACTATGCCCGCCTTACCCAAATGGGAGCAGGCGGCCGCTACGGCTTCTACGAAGCCTTGGATTTCACCCGCGCGCGACTTCCCGATAATGAGGACTTCGCAATCGTGTGCAGCTTCATGGCCCATCACCAGGGCATGACCATCGTCGCCATCGCGAACACCCTGCACGACGGTCAAATGCGCGCCCGGTTCCATCGCGAACCGATGATCCAGGCCGCTGAGCTCCTCCTTCAGGAGCGCACGCCGCGGGACGTTGCCATCGCGCATCCGCGTGCAGAAGAGGTCAAGATCGCGGCGCCCCAGGTCGGTACCGAGACCCCGACGGTGCGCCGCCTCACAGCGTCTACAGTCGGCGCGCCGATAACGCATTTGCTATCGAACGGAAGCTACGCGGTGATGCTGACCGCGACGGGTGCGGGCTACAGCCGCTGGCGCGATATCGCCGTGACACGGTGGCGGGAGGACCCCACCCGTGACGAGTGGGGCTCCTTTGTCTTCCTCCGCGACACACAGAGCGGGAGCATCTGGTGCGCCGGCGCGCAGCTGCTCGGAGGCGCGGGGGAACACGACGAAGTTCTCTTCGGCGAGGATCGCGCCGAATTCACCCGCCGGGACGGCTCGCTGACGACCACCTTGGACGTTCTCGTCTCCGGCGAGAATGACGGCGAGGTGCGCCGCGTATCGCTGGCCAACAGCGGTCGCCGATCACGCGATATCGAACTGACATCCTATGCCGAAGTAGTTCTGACAACGCCAGCCGCCGACAACGCGCATCCGGCCTTCTCCAAGATGTTCGTTGAAACCGAGTATCTTCCCGAATTCGGCGCACTCATCGCAACACGACGCCCGCGCTCGCACGAGGAGCCGCGCGTGTGGGCTGCTCATTTCGCAGTCGTGGAGGGCGACCTGGTCGCGGCTCCTCAGTACGAGTCGGATCGCGCCCGCTTCCTCGGCCGGGGTCGCCCCCTCGCCTCGGCGGCCGCCATCGTGGACGGCCGGCCACTTTCGAACACGGTCGGGACCGTGCTCGACCCGATCTTCTCGCTCAGGCATCGCCTGGTTGTTCCGCCCGGCGCCGTCGCGAGGATCGCCTTCTGGACCGTGGTTGCGTCATCGCGGGACGAGCTTCTGGATCTCGTCGACAAGCATCATGATCGGAGCGCGTTCGACCGCGCCAAGACGCTGGCCTGGACCCAGGCGCAAGTGCAGCTTCGTCACCTCGACGTCCCCGCCGAGGAGGCTGCGGATTTCCAACGCCTGGCGGCGCCGATCCTCTACGCCGATCCGCAGTTCCGCGCGCCATCGGCCGCCATCATTCGCGGGGCCGGTGCGCAGAGCGGGCTCTGGCCCCTCGGCATTTCTGGCGATTTGCCGATCGTGGTGCTGCGAATCGACGAGATCGAGGATCTCGCGCAGGTTCGCCAGCTCATCCGCGCGCACGAATACTGGCGCATGAAACGCCTCGGCGTCGACCTGGTCATCATAAACGAGCGCGCGTCGTCCTACGCGCAGGACCTGCAGGTCGCGATCGAGGCTGCGGCCAGAAGCAGCCAGTCGCTGCCACGTCTCGGCGAGGAGCCCGCGCGGGGGTCCGTTTACGCGTTGCGCGCCGACCTGATGAGCCTAGAGGCCCGCGCCCTACTTCAATCGGTGGCGCGCGTGGCATTGATCGCGCGCAGCGGGTCGATCGCCGAGCAGCTCACGCGCATGCCGCGAATGCTGTCCCGGCCACCGCCCGCCCGCCGCCAGAAGACCACCCCGGCGCTGGCACAGGCGATGCAAGCGCGCCCGCAACTGGAGTTCTTCAACGGACTAGGCGGATTCGACGAGGGCGGACGGGAGTATGTGACCATTCTCGATGCCGGCCGCACAACTCCTGCCCCATGGATCAACGTGATCGCCAATTCTGGCTTCGGCTTTCAGGTGTCTGCCGAGGGCAGCAGCTACACCTGGGCAGAGAACAGTCGGGAAAACCAGCTTACGCCATGGTCGAACGATCCGGTCGGAGATCCGAGCGGCGAGGTGATCTATATTCGCGACGAGGTGACGGACGATCTCTGGAGCGCAACGGCGCAGCCAATTCGAGACGGCGGAACCTACATTGCCCGTCACGGCTTCGGATACAGCCGCTTCGAGCATCAGGCAAACGGCATCGGCGCCGAGCTCCTGCAATACGTAGCGCTTTCTGATCCGATCAAGATCTCGCGCCTCACCCTGCGAAACCTCTCCGCGCGACCCCGCCGTCTGTCGGTGACGGTCTACGCGGAATGGGTGCTCGGCACGTCGCGTGGCGCTTCCGGTCCATTCCTCACGACTGAGGTCGACGGCGCCACCGGTCCGATACTGGTCCGCAATCCCTGGAGCATCGCCTTTGCCGGCCGTGTTGCCTTCGCCGATCTCGGCGGCCGGCAGATGGCGTGGACGGCGGACCGCACCGAGTTTCTCGGCCGGAACGGCAACCTTGCCACGCCCGGGGCGCTTGTCGCGAATGGCACGCTATCGGGGGTAAGCGGCGCCGGTCTCGACCCCTGCGCAGCCTTGCAATGCGTGGTGGAACTCAGCCCCGGCGAAACAACCGAAGTCGTCTCCTTCCTCGGACAGTGCACTTCGATCGAAGAGGCCCGCGCGCTCGTGGCCCGCTATCGCGATAGCGATCTCGACGCCGTTCTCAAGGAGGTCACCGATCATTGGGAAACCTTGCTCGGGACGATCCATGTCAAGACACCCGACCGGGCGATGGACATCCTGCTGAATGGGTGGCTGCTGTACCAGACCCTCGCCTGCCGTATCTTGGCCCGCTCGGCCTTCTATCAGGCGAGCGGCGCTTATGGCTTCCGTGACCAGCTCCAGGACAGC
>JGI10216J12902_112239702_pt1 | contig 11491 bp, 8 predicted proteins | sample KanNatreferecore_FD_12902 | JGI IMG/M metagenome (IMG submission 12902)
GCGCCCGGCCGCGGGAGTCCAGCACCTTGCAGACGACCAGCTCCGCGCCGGGCGCCACGCCCCGGATGCGACCGTCGGCCCGGCTGCCGTCCGCGGCGATGATGCCGGCGACGTGGGTTCCGTGCCCGTGGTCGTCGTAGGGCAAGAGCTTGCCGCCGACGAAGTCCTTCCAGCCGACGATGCGCGAGCCGCCGCCCGGCCCCTTCCAATCGGAGTGGTTGGGATCTTCCAGGCCGGTGTCCAGGACGGCGATGCGGATACCGGTACCCAGGAACTGCGGCGAGCCCGCGAGGGCGGGATGACCATTCCAGACCTGGTTAGCGCCGATCGATTCCGTGTCGTAATCCCAGTTGCCCCCGATCTCGCGGTTGGGGGAGATCCAGGCGACGTCGGCGCGCTTCTGGAGCTGCCGGACCTTGATGGCAGGCAGGGAAAGCGTGGTGCCGTTGATCAGGGCGTGCCTGGCTTCCGCCCGGGCGCCGAGGCTGCGGGCGACCTGCGCCGCATCGATGCCGGGCCGGTTAAACTGCACGATTACGGAGATGCGCTGGTTCGCGCGCCGGATCTCCATCCCCTTGAGCTGCTTCGAGAACTCCGCCGGCATCCCGGCCGCGTGGGCGGGAAGCGCGGTGCCTAGAATCAGCGCTGCCGAAACGCCTGCGCGGCGCGCGGACGTGATCCGGCTGAACGGAACGGCCCGGGACAGCCTCCCGAGCATATCGACAAGCGGCCCGTTCAGGGCCGCATTGACTGGCTCCATGTGCTCTATCCTTGCGGAGCGCGTGGCTCCGCCGGGTCAACCAACCGACCGGCGCGCCCCTGCCGCCCCTCGCTGAGAGGGCGGAGAAGGCGTCGCAGGTGCTGCGGCCGCTCGGTCGTCTGGGCTTTGCTTTTGGTGGACTGGGTTCGTTGTTGGAGCGCCGATCGCTCGTATGGATGAAGGTGCTCCAGGCGTAGGCAAGGGGGGTATTAGCCAGTAGGCTAGGTGCGCCATTGCCCGGACGGCTATTCAGAGGTATAAGGCGCTGCTCCCGGCCAGGCCAGGGACGATCATCCGGTGCGGCGCCGCGCACGTAGGGATTTCTGTCCCGCTAAAGGGGGAGTGAGCGACGCACCGTGCGGTGCACGAGCCCCGTCCCGTTCGGTCCGCACAGCGCTTGGCCCGCGGGTTCAGCGTAGGTTGATCGGCGCGCCGCCGCCGCCGCATTCCGGGAGCGGACCATCGACCCTCGTCCTACACGACCAAGGAGGTCTCGGTCGCCCTTGAATTCGTCGCTGCGGCGTCGCTGCCGGCGCCGTCGAAAGCGGAGGGCACGCGCGGCAGGTAGATTCTGAAGGTTGTGCCCGACCCCGGTTGGCTCTCCACCTGCAGGCCGCCCTTCGCCTGCTCGATGATGCTGCAGACGGTTGCCAGGCCCAGCCCCGTCCCTTCGCCCAGCGGTTTGGTGGTGAAGAACGGCTCGAAGATGTTAGGCAGGACGGCGGGATCAATGCCGGTTCCGGTGTCGCTAACCGCCAGCATCACGTGCTCGCCCGGGGAAACGCCGCGGCTCACCTGATGCAGGTCCTTGGGGTCGAGCGAAACGTTGCGCGTGCGGATGGTAATCGCACCCCCCGCGGGCATGGCGTCGCGGGCATTCACGACCAGGTTCATCACCACCTGCTCGAGCTGGCCGGCGTCTGCGCATATGGCCCAAACGTCGTCCGCGAGGTCGAGAGAGATTGTCAGATCTTCACCGATCAGGCGCTGAAGCATCCGGTGCATGTCCGCAACCAGGTCATTCACCTGCAGGCGGCGTACCGCCGCCAGGTCCTTCCGGCTGAACACCAGGAGCTGCCGGGTGAGAGCATTCGCTCGCTCTCCCGCGCGCAGCACCTGCCTGAGGTGAGCACGCCGGGGATCGGCCTCGGGGGTGCCGTCCAGGCAGAGCTCGGCAAAGCCGTTGATGACGGCGAGCATGGTGTTGAAGTCGTGGGCCACACTGCCGGCCAACCGGCCCACCGCTTCCATCTTCTGTGCTTGAAGGAACTCTCGCTGCAAGCGAACGCGCTCGGTCACGTCGGTCGACGCTCCAATCCACTCGCGAACCGCTCCGCGCTCATCGAGAACGGGGACGCCGCGGACCGCCAGGTGTCGATAGGAGCCATCCGCCGCGCGGATGCGGTATTCGATCTCGTACAGGGTTCGAGTCCTAACGCAGCCTCGCCATGCTTCCGCAGCGCGCGCCCGATCCTCAGGGTGGACCGGTTGCAGCCACCCTCCGGGCGCCAGCAGCTCTTCCCGGGTCTGTCCGGTGAGCGCCCGCAATGAAGGGATGTCTTCCACCACTGCTCCGTCCCGGTCGGTGGTCCAGATGACCTGCGACGAGGCCGTGACGAGAGAACGGTAGCGTTCCTCACTCCGGGTCAGCTCGTCTCGCGCCTGCCAGCGTTCCCACGCGCTGGTCACCATCTCTGCGAACGAAGTAAGAAGGTGGCGCTCCTCCGTCAGGAACGGGCCCTCCACTTCCGCAGGGCGATCCTCCAGGTAGACCACTTCCAGCCTTCCGGGACACCCGCCGGCGGTGAACTCCACGGCCAGAGCGGGGCGGAGCGGGTCGAACCCGGGGGTCCGGACTTCGAGGTCTCCCAACCGGATGCGCGCCGCGGTGACCTCCGGGTATTGGAAGGCCGGCGGCAGCGTCGCGGCCAACTCCGCAAGCAATGCGAAGGGCTCGCCGTGTTGGCGGCTGAGGATGACCGCGGCGGCGTGGAGGGCGGTGAGCTCCTTTACGCGCTCGCCCCGGTCGTGGATCACTCGATCACGCTCGTGCTCGGCCTTGACGCGCTCCGTGATGTCTTCGATCTGCGAGATCGCGTGGTGGGCGTTCCCGTCGCTGTCCCGGACCATGGCGACGGAAGTAAGCGTCCAGACCGCTTCGCCGTCTTTGCGGACGTACCTCTTCTGCGTCTGGTAGCTGTCCAATTCACCCGCCTTCAGGCGGCGGGCCAGATCGACATCCGGTCCGAAATCAGCGGAGAGGGCGCCGGCTTCCAATGAGGGGTCCTCCAACTCCTCGGCGGAGTACCCGAGCATCCGGCTCAGCGCGCGGTTTACCCGAAGCCACCGTCCCTCGGGGGTGGCGATCGCCATGCCGATCGGGGCGTGCTCGAACCCGGCTTCGAACCGGCGCTCGCTCGCTGCGAGCCGGGAAGCCCTGTCCGAGTACTCGCGCGAAAGAAAGATGCCCATGCAGAGTACGAACACGGCGTGCGGAAACGCGCCGGCATAAACCGCCCGCATCTGCAAGATGTCGACGCCGGCGGCCAGGACAGCGGCAAGCAGGTTAACGAGGCACGCCGTCGCGATGAGCGCGCCCCCTGTCCGGTCCCGACGCCAGAACCCTCTTGCCACCACGATCCCGTAACCGTACACCGCCCCGATGACCACGTAGACGAGCGGCAGCCACCCTACGGCCCCAGTCCGCACGGGAGCGGAACCCGTGCCCCCGCCCGGGAGGGGAACCGGATCCAGCGCGACTACCACTCCGCAAAGCGGCACCCTAAGGTTAAGGAGCGCCAGGGAGACGGCGGCGATGAGGCCGGCTCGAGCCCACCGGCGATCAGTCCGTCCTGAAAGCAGGGCCAGCACGTAGAAGGCGAGCCCGTGAACGACCACGCCGATGCTCACCCTCAGGACGGATGCGCCCTGAGCTTCCGTGACCGAGGAGGCCAGGATGAGCGCGAGGAGAACGGGGCAGAAGAGCGCGGAGAGGATGCACTGGGCCGCAAACAGCAGCAGTACCGGCTCCGAGCGAGACCGCCCCCACAGCACGGCGTAATGCATGCCGGCGAAGGCGAAGAAGCCGCAAAGCGCCGCGTTAACGAATAGGTACGGTTCCACCCCGTCTCCTGCCCTACTAATGCGAATGGAGATGCGGCCGGTTTTCACCGGCAGAGCCGGCGCGGCTGCCCGACCCCGGCCATTGAGGCCTGATTAGAGTAAGCAGCTAAACCTTCCTTCCGCCAAGCGGGTACGGAGAACGCCGGGCCGCGGAGCGGTCTGCCGCCGGCACCGGGCCAAAAGCCCCTGCCCGCAATCCCCCAGGGCGCCCAACCGGCCCCTTGCCGTCCTCCGCTGCCAGGTCCCTATCCTTATAAGCGACGGAACGATGCTTCCGCCCGGAATTCGGTCGCGATGCGTGGGGCCGCTTCAGGGGCGACGCAGTGAGGAGCGGTGGGGACGGTGATACGGATCAGGTTGCTCGTGCTCGACTACGACCTGGTAATAACGGAGCTTCAACTGCGGGTCCTGGACGGAGTCGTCACGGTAGAGAGGGACTTCAGCCCGGCGGACGTCGTCACCACGACGAGCCGGGCGGCGGTGGCTGCTTCGGAACCGGCCGGTGCGCCGGGACCCGATCCGGTCGACCGTATCGACGGCGAAGTGGGGCTCTCCGCGCGGGAGAAGGCCGTCCTGACCAAGATCATCCATACGGACTTGACGCTCCAGCAGATCGCCACCGCGCTGTCCCGGGAGTACGGCGAGCGGGTGACTTACCCATCGGTCAAGCATGCCCTCGCTCGTGTCATGGGGAAACTGCACCTGGAGCCTCGCACCCGCGCCGCGCTCGTGAAGCGGGTGCTCAACGCCTCGCGCCGGTAACGCGCGCAAGTCGACCGGGCCAAACGGCCCCCTCGGGGAAACCTGTGACCCGCCCTAGCGGCCCGTTTCCGACCCGTCAACGAGCGTGCATGCTCTAGGTGGATGCCGAGTCGCGGTGCCCGCGCCGGAACCGGCCGGATGCGGATACGGCGGGAAATGGTGGAACGGTGATGAGGACCCACGTGCTACTGGTCGACGACTCCGAGATGATACGGAACCTTCTGATGCACCTGTTGCAGCGGTCAGGCATCGCGGCGTTCGAGTTTAGCGAGGCCGAGAATGGCAAGGAGGGCCTGGCGGTCCTCGCGAGGGTGCCGGTCGACCTGGTGCTGGTGGACCGGTCGATGCCCATCATGGACGGAGTTGAGTTCATCCGGAGCGTTCGCGGCGACGCGAGGTACCCCGACCTCGCCATCGTCATGGTGTCGAGCGAGGCCACCGACGAGAAGGTGCGCGAGGCACTCGTGGCGGGAGCCGACAGCTACCTCGTCAAGCCGCCTGACCCCGCCACGCTGCGCCGCGTCGTAGGAACGCTGATCAAGCCAGCGGCGGATCGCCGGGAGGCGGTCGATAGGCTGGCCGCAGCTTCCGGGGGCGGAACGGAATGAGGAAGGATATGAGATGGCCAGACGTTCATCGCGCGAAGTCCCACGACCGGACGCGGCACGCGACGCGGAGCAGGTAGCCCTCACCGGCCAGGGGACGGCGGAGCAGACGCTTCGTCAGCTCCAGGAACGCTACCGCTCTCTGGCGGAGGCCTCCGCCCAGGTCGTCTGGATCGCGGACCGCGCCGGGCTGGTGCTGGAGGACATGCCGGACTGGCGGCGGCTGACCGGGCAGCAGCCCCACGAAATCCGAGGAGGAGGGTGGATCGACGCGGTCCACCCCGATGACCGGGGGAGGTTCTGCGATGCGTTCGACGAGGCGCAGCGCACCGTCACTCCGTTCGAGCTGGAACACCGCCTTCGCCTGGCGGACGGAAGCTACCGTCACTTTCTCACTCGAGGGGTGCCGGTGCTCGCCGAAGACGGGCGGCTGCGCGAGTGGGTGGGGACCTGCGCGGACATCACCGAACGCCGTCGTCTCGAGGAGCAGTTAGTCCAGGTCCAGAAGATGGAAGCGGTGGGCCGCCTTGCCGGTGGGATAGCGCACGATTTCAACAACCTTCTGGCGGTAGTCACCGGCTACGCCGAACTGAGCCTCAAGGCTACCGACCCCGAGGATCGCCGCCATCCGCAACTGCTGGAGATCCTGCGGGCCGGCGAGCGCGGGTGTTCCCTCACTCGCCAACTCCTTCTCTTCAGCAGGGGACAGGTGGTGACGCCTCGCCAGCTTCTTCTGAACGAGGTGGTGCTGGACATGGAGACGATGCTACGGCGGCTGATCGGTGAGGACGTCGAGCTGCGTACGGTGGTCAGCCCCGAGCTCCCGCCGATCCTGGCCGACCGCGGCCATCTGGAGCAGATTCTCTTGAACCTCGCAGTGAACGCGCGCGACGCGATGCCGCACGGCGGTACCCTCCTGATCGAAACGGGCTGCGTGGAGTTGACGGACGCCCAGGTGAAGCAGTCCGTGATCCGGGCAGCCCCAGGACCACACGTGATGCTGGGGGTCACCGATACCGGGGACGGCATGGATGCCGAAACGCTAGCGCACATCTTCGAGCCGTTCTACTCAACCAAGGGGCCCGGCGCGGGGACAGGGCTTGGGCTCGCAACCGTCTACGGGATCATGGAACAGAGCGGCGGCGCGATGCACGTCTATAGCGAGCCGGGTTGGGGCGCTTCGTTCAAGCTCTACTGGCCGCCGACCTCGCCGGCTGAATGTCCCCCGGATGAAGCCGGCGGCCGCCCGATGCGATCAGGCGCCGAGAGGGTCCTGCTGGTGGAAGACGAGCCCTGGGTCCGGCAGCTGGTCCGCGACGTGCTGGAGCTCAACGGTTACACCGTGCTTGCGGCATCCAGCGGACAAGAGGCGCTCGAGATCAGTCGCGGTGACCCGCGGCCGATCGACGTGCTCCTTACCGACGTCGTCATGCCCGGAATGAGCGGCCGCGCCCTTGCCGAAACCATCCGGGCGTCTCGGCCCAAGGTGCGGACCATCTTTATTTCGGGATACACCGACGATGCCGTCTTGCGGCGAGGCGTGTCCACCCGGGACGCCACTTATCTTCAAAAGCCCTTCACGCCCGTTGAGCTCACCAGGAAGCTTCAGGAAGTGCTCGCGACTGCCGATCAACCCCAATGGCCGTAACGGAGTGCCGCAGGACCGGCGGCGTTAGAGGGCGAAGCGCTATCGGGGTGAGAGAACCGGAGCGGATCATGCAGGTCATCAGGGTGCTCGTCGCCGACGACGAGACGATGATGCGCGAGCTCCTCGTTGCGCGGTTGGGAGCCGAACCGGACCTGGAGGTCGTCGCCGCTGCCGACAACGGGCAGCAGGCCGTCGAGCAAGCGCTCGCCCTGCGGCCGGACGTGGTGATCATGGACCTGCAAATGCCCGTTCTGAACGGGATCGAGGCAACGGAGCAGATCCTCGCCCGGCTCCCAGGGACGCGGATCGTGATGCTCTCGAGCTTCGGAGAGCTCGTAACGCTGGGGCACATCTCCGGTGCCTCCGAGTGCCTGCACAAGCAGTGCAAAGCCCAGGAGCTGGTTGCGGCCGTGCGCCGGGCGGCGCAGGCCGTCCCTTCCGTCCCGTCCGGGCCGCCGGAACCGGACCCAGTCGAGCGCATTGACGGCGAGGTAGGCCTCTCTGCACGGGAGAAGGCAGTCCTTGCAAAAGTCATCCACACGGAGCTAACGCTGCACCAGATCGCCACCGCGCTATCCCGCGAGAGCGGCCAGCGCGTGACGCACTCCTCGGTGAAGCACGCGCTGGATCGGGTTATGGTCAAGCTTCAGCTCGAACCGCATACGCGAGCCGCCCTTGTGAAGCGGGTGCTTGACACAGTGCGCCGATAGGACGGCGAACAACCGCGTCTGCTTGATCCCCTCAACCGAGTTCGAGCCGCGGGCAGGTGAACCTCTCCGCGAGCGCGGACGAGAATGCGGAGCCCCGCGGCCGCATCGACGCGCTGGTCTCCGATCTCAACCCCCCGGAAGGAGGGATTGAAATGAGACGTATCCGGATGGAGCTCCTCCTGCTGCCGGGGCTGCTGCTCGGCGTGGTGGGCGCAGCGCGATCACGCGCCCAGCCGCCCAGGGCCGCGCTTGTGGTGGAGACAGGGTGGGTCGAAGCGCACCTCAAGGAGGCGAACGTCCGCATCGTCGACATGCGCTCCGACGAGGCCTACCGCGGCGGCCACATTCCCGGCGCGATACGTATCGCGGAAGGTCCTCTGCGGGACCCGAACGACTCCCTCGACTACCTGCCGCGCCCTGAGGTCTTCGCGGAGATGATGGGCAAGGCCGGGATCGGGGCCGGCACCCACGTGGTGATCTACGATGACCAGGGCGGCCGCAGCGCGGCGCGGTTCTGGTTCGTCCTGGACGCCTACGGGCACGAGAAGTCGAGCCTGGTTAACGGCGGCTGGCCGAAGTGGTCCGCGGAAGAGCGCCCGACGTCGACCGAGATCCCGCGGCCGGCTCGGGTGAAGTTCACGCCGAAGAAGGTCCCCTCCGCCGTGTGCGCCGCCCCCGAGCTCCTGGCGCGGAAGCGGAACACCGTCGTCCTGGACACGCGGTCGGCGGCGGAGTACCGCGGCGGCCGCCTCCCGAACGCCGTCAACCTGGACTGGACCGAGAACGTCACCGGGCCCTACCGCGTCTTCAAGGACGCCGCGGAGTTGAAGAAGCTCTACGAGAGCAAGGGGGTGACGCCGGACAAGGAAGTGGTGACCTACTGAGCGTCCGGCGGGCGTGCGTCGCACACCCTCTTCACCCTGAAGCTGCTCGGTTACCCCAAGGTCCGGGTCTACTACGGCTCATTCTCGGATTGGAGCAGTCGGAACGCACCGGTGGAGAAGTGAGATGAAATCCGTGCGATCCGATCAGCTCCGACGATCGGACCGATCCACCTCCCCGCGGTTGAGTCCAAGCGGGGGTTACCGCCAGCTTCGCGCCAAGACGAGGAGCGCAGGTTTCGTGTCCCTCATGGCGAAGCTTCGGCGGCGAAAAGAGCCGGTTGGAGATACCTGTCTCCTTCCGAGCCAGAGGATAGGAGCGACGCCGATGATGCTGGGTACGCGGTGTAGTGCCGGGGCGCTTGTTCTGTTCATGGCGTCCTGGGCGTTCGCCCAGGACTCGTCCCCCGAGAAGCGCGGAGAAATCCTGCACAACGGGATCTCGCTTCCCTCGCCCTGGCCGCCGAGGCTTTCCCGGTTTCCGGTGTCGGTCGAGACGGATCCGGTCACCCCGCCGTACCTGGTATCGCCGCCGGCCGTCATCCCGATCGACGTCGGGCGGCAGCTTTTCGTGGACGACTTCCTGGTCGGCGAGGCCACGCTCAAGCGGAGTTATCACCTGGCGAAGTACTATGCCGGCAACCCGATCCTCAAGCCGGACCAGCCGTGGGAGACCGGGGATAAGGATCATCCCGCCGCGATGACCTTCAGCGACGGTGTCTGGCATGACCCAGCCGACGGGCTCTTCAAGATGTGGTATATGGGGGGCCGCGCATCCTCGACCTGCTACGCCACATCTCGTGACGGCATCTCCTGGGAAAAGCCTCGCCTCGACGTGAAGCCCGGAACGAACATCGTCCGCCCAGGATACCGGGATTCGAACACCGTCTGGCTGGACCTGGAGGAGAAAGACCCGAACCGGCGGTATAAGATGTTCTCCGTTATCGGCGCCGGCAGTCCGTGCCCGGTGACGGAATGGAACAACTGGGTGATGGCGGTCCAGTTTTCGCGGGACGGGATCCACTGGGTCGAGGCGGGCAAGAGCGGGCGGATGGTAGACCGGAGCACGGCCTTCTGGAACCCGTTCCGGAAAGTCTGGGTCTACTCCATCCGCCACGTCTATCCCTGGAGCCGGGGTACCTACGGCTTCGAGCGCCGCCGCTCGTATGTCGAGAATCCGGACGTCCTGGCGGGATCGCGCTGGGAAGTCGGTGAGCCGCTCCCCTGGATCGACGTAGACCGGCTGGACCCCAAGCGGGACGATCTTCAGATCAAGCCGCAACTCTATAACCTGGACTGCGCCGCGTACGAAAGCCTTGTTCTGGGGCTGTTTACCGTCTGGCGCGGGCAGCCCGCAGACCGCCACAAGCCCAACAACCTGGTGCTGGGCTACAGCCGGGACGGGTGGCACTGGTCCCGTCCGGACCGGCGCCCCTTCTGCACCGTCTCCGACAAGACGGGGGAGTGGAACGCCAACAACGTGCAGTCCGCCGGCGGCGTGTGCCTGGTCGTGGGAGATCAGCTCTACTTCTACGTAAGCGGCCGGGCCGGACAGCTCGGCAACAACAAGGCGGGGGTGTGCACCACCGGGCTGGCAACAATTAGGCGCGACGGTTTCGCGTCCATGGACGCCGGGGAAACCGAGGGCACGGTCACCACGCGCCCGGTCCGGTTCAGCGGTAAGCATCTCTTTGTCAACGTGGACGCACCCGCCGGCGAACTTCGCGTGGAACTCCTGGACGAGCGCGGCAAGGTGATCCCCTCACTGTCCCGCGCGCGGTGCGTTCCCGTGCGGGCGGACAAGACGCTGGCGGCGGTCCGCTGGCGCGGAACGGCTGACCTATCCTCCTGGACGGGGAAGCCGGTCCGCATCCGGTTCCATCTGCGCCAGGGCAGGCTCTATGCGTTCTGGGTGAGCCCGGACAAATCGGGAGCAAGTCGCGGTTACCTCGCTGCCGGAGGGCCGGGCTTCACGGGACCGACCGACACCGTGGGCTCGGCGGCGAATCCACGTTAGGTCGTCGTCGAGAATTCTTTCGTTTGCCGCGGCAGGAGTGCGCCCTGTCTCCCGGGAAACAGTCCCTTGCAAGGCAAACGCTCCTGCGGGCAACGGTGCCGCAGGGCGCGGGTGTGTGGGGCGCGGGCCCCAAAGGAGCGCAATCATGCGACGCCGAAAGAACGCCTTCACTCTGATCGAGCTACTGGTGGTAATCGCCATCATCGCCATCCTCGCCGCCATTCTCTTCCCGGTGTTCGCCCAGGCCCGGGACAAGGCGCGCCAGGCTTCGTGCACGTCGAACGTCAAGCAGATCGGCCTGGCCATGACGATGTACGTGCAGGACTACGATGAGACGATCCCGAGCGTGTGTTCTTGGGGGAAAGCCTGGAACCACGGGTCGGCGGCGACCCTCTGCCCGCCGAAAGTCAACTCGGGGGCGCCCGCCTACTTCCCGGACTTCGTGGCGCCGTACATCAAGAACGAGGGCGTGTTCTACTGTCCCAGCACCGGGAAGACCCGGCCGATCTCGGTCAGCACGCCCACCGTCACCAACATGGGGCAGAATGGGACGAGCTACATCTGGAACCACGAGACCAACCCGGTTCCGACGCAGTATGGGCCGCCGCTCGGAGGCAGGCCAAGCGTCCGGGTGAGCGGGCTCAGCATCGCGGCGATCCCGAAACCGGCGGAAGCGCCGCTGCTGTGGGATATGCCTTACTGGCACCCCGTTCCGGGCGCCACCTGCGCTCAGGCGCGGGATTCGCGCTACGTGCCCGCTCCTCACGCCAAGGGGCTGAACGTGGTCTACGCTGACTCGCACGTGAAGTTTGCTCACTTCGGGCGCAACCCCACGAACCAGACGTGTCTGGAGGACTGGTGGCGTGACCACTCGTGGGAAGGCTTCGTCGAGTAGGCGTTCCCGACGTCCGGGCGTCCGGCGGCTGGGCCTCCTGGCCGCCGGCGTGGTGGGCGCCGCGCTGGGGCTGCGCGTCACGGCCGCCCG
>JGI10216J12902_103194254_pt1 | contig 11488 bp, 10 predicted proteins | sample KanNatreferecore_FD_12902 | JGI IMG/M metagenome (IMG submission 12902)
GAGCACACGTTGCAAGTGCTGGAGCCGGCCTACAGCGATCCGCGGACGCTCACTCTTCCACTGGAGTGCGGAGTCAACGTGATCGCGGCGCACTCAGCCACCAAGAGCGGCCTCGGTGACCCGGAGTACTTCCACGTCTGGGCAGAAATGCTAAAACGCTGGCCGAATCTCTATGGCGACACCAGCGCGTGGAACGTCCCGCTGCGCGGACGCTTCGCAGGCATTAGTACGGACGGCTTGATCGGAGAGCGACTCTTCCACGGCAGCGATTTCCCAGTGCCGGTGAACGGAATGTGGGCCCGAATACGCGGCTTTATCTCCGATGTGGACTGGCAGCGCACGCGATTGATCGAAAACGTCATTGAGCGCGACTATCAGCTGAAGGTCGCAATGGGTTTTGGCCCGGAGCATTTTACGCGGATCAATTCCATCCTGAGGCTTCCGCGAACCGAGAGATCAATGGCGGGTGCAGGAACTTTGTCGCACTGATCATCAGGCGCGCGGCATTGCGGAGACCGCACCTCTTAAGCCTGCGCGGGCTTCCAGCGCGCGGCCTCGATGCAGGAGATGATGTGAGCGATCCATCCTGCAAATCCGAATGTCACGAGCCAGAGCACCCCACCAAGGATGAAATGAAGCAACGCTGCGAGCATTCGTCCCTGGACCAGTTGGCCCAGTCCGGGAATGAAGAAGCTGGCGAGCGCGGCGATGACGTTGCCGGATGATCCTTGTCCTTGCATGGCGGTAGTTTCGTGAGGTTCCGTCGTCGCTACAATTCCACAATCGCGCCTTAGTTGGAATGGGGCTGATGCTCGGGTTCGGCTGCCTTGGGGAACATCATGGAGGCGGTGACCGAGACGATCAGGATCAATGCGATCACAGACAGCGATACAGCGATCGGCACTTTGATGACATCACTGAGAACCATCTTCAGGCCGATGAAGATGAGCAACGCGCTCAGGCCATAGTGTAGCAGGTGGAATTTCTGCATGATACCGGCGAGCGCAAAATACAGGGACCGGAGGCCAAGCATCGCCATGACATTTGACGTGAAGACCACGAATGGATCCTGGGAGATGGCGAGGATCGCGGGGATGGAATCGACCGCAAAGACCACGTCGCTCCACTCAATAAAGACGAGGACGGCGAACAGCGGCGTGATGGAGAGACCGGCATCCGTACGGACAAAGAACTTCTGCCCCTCCAGATTCGGCGTCATCGGAAAGAAGCGCCGCACAAGCCGGAGAACGCGATTGTGCTCAGGATCCACCTTTGGTGTGCCGGAAGCCCACATTTTGATGCCGCTGAAAATGACGATCGCGCCGAAGACGTAAATAATCGCGTGAAATCGCTGAATCAGCGCGATGCCCGCGAAGATCATGATCGCCCGCATGATCAGTGCGCCGATGATTCCCCAGAAAAGGATGCGGTGCTGAAACTTTGCAGGGATGTGGAAATAGGTGAAGATCAGCGCGAAGACGAAAACGTTGTCTACGCTGAGAGATTTCTCCACCAGATAGCCCGTGAGAAATTCTGCGGCCGCGCTGGAACGCAGCTCTGGCGCGTATCCACCGATCCAACCGAAGTAGATGCCGGCATTGAAGGTCAGCGCGAGGCTGATCCAGACCGAGCTCCAGATGAGAGCCTCGCGAACGTGCACCTCGTGCGCCTTCCGGTGAAACACACCCAGATCCAGCGCCAGGAGAACAAAGACAAAGCCGAGAAAGGCGGCCCACCAAATCGGCTCAGGCATGCGGCACCATCAAGTCCGGAAATACGTCACGGGAAAGAGGAAGCCGGATCATTCGCGCCGGCCTCCAAGGAGCAGGGGTATGAGATGCCACAGGAAATAAGCAAAGGAGGTGATGAACGCAGCGACGTAGGTCAACCCGGCGGCATCAAGGGTTTTTCGCACGCCGACCATTTCGGATTCCGTCCCAACAAAACCCATCGCTCCGAGTACTGCTTTGGCGCGGCGAGAGGCATCGAACTCAACCGGAAGCGTAATCAGGTTGAAGAGCATGATGACGCCCCACGCGACGGCCAGGATCCACGCCGCATTTCGGCCATTTAAGTAACCCGTGAAGATTCCCAGCAGCGGGAGCCAAAGAACGATGTGACTGGCAAACTGCGTGGCCGCCACCGCCGACATACGCCAGCAAAGCGGGCCGTAAGCGGACTTATGCTGGACCGCATGACCGCATTCGTGCGCTGCAACCCCCAGCGCCGCAACCGACGTGCCATGGTAGTTCTGAGAACTGAGAACGAGGCGCTTTCGGACGGGGTCATAGTGGTCGCCCAGCATTTCGTCGTGCTCAACAATCTCCACATCGTGGATGCCGGACCGATCGAGGATGGAGGCCGCCACCTCGGCACCACTCAAACCAGACGAAGCTTTTACCTCGCTCCAGCGGGAGTACACTCGCTTCACGCGGATGGTGGCCCACAGCGAGATGAGCATCGTGGCAGCAAAAAGTATGATGGCGGCAAGGCTCACAAGAGTTTGGCATTCTTGACCAACGGGTAGTTGGTTAGCTTTCGACCATGGCGTGACAACAGGCCCCAATTGGCTTTTCCGGATGCGAAGAACTCGATTTACGAAGCCCATCAGGGGTTCCCCTCACTTCAGAACGCGCCTAACGCATCGATCTCATTGCGGTTGGTACGGCGTGTCCGTCTTGCGTTTTCCCCCAAAATGGGCTTTCGCCGTCCGCGTGTTTCGTCTCCTCGCCCCCACCACCGCCCTTTTCCTGCTCTTAGCCGCTTCAAATGCCGGTGAAAGAACGGTCGCGCGTCCCCGAACGCTCCACCTGACACTCGCAAAGGCAATCCAGCTGGCATTGAGCAACAACTTCACCCTCGAGGTTGAACGCTTCGAACCGCAGATCGCTAGCCAGCGCATCACCCAGGAACTTGGTCGATTCGATCCCGTGTTTGGCATGTCTGCCAGCCGTTCGGAGCAGACCATTCGCGATCAATTCGACGGAGAACACCATTTCTCCATCAACGAAATCTCACGCACCGACCGGCTCGGCGTCGGAGTAAGCGGCACCACGTTCTGGGGCCTGGATTACGATTTGAGCGTCGGAACAAATAACCGCACTGGAACGGCCAACCTCTTTGACGAATTCTTCACCAGCGACGCGACGCTCTCGGTCCGACAACCGCTTCTCCGAGGATTCGGAACGGACTCCAATCTCGCCAACCTGCGAATCGCACGGAACAACCAACTGGTATCGGAATGGGGGCTCAAGCAACGGGTAATCGACGTCATCACGAGCACCGTAACAACCTACAACAACCTTCATCTGTCGTACGAGGCAGTGAAGGTGGCCAAGGGATTCCGCGATCTCGCGCGCCAGTTGCTCGATGACAACATCGTTCGGGAGAAGGTTGGTGTCATGTCTCCGCTCGATATCACGACGGCGCGCGCCGAGGCGGCGGCACGTGAAGAAGCGGTGATCGTGGCCGAACGCGCGGTGAAAGATAACGCCAACTTTTTAAAGCAACTGATCACCCGCGACCTCGAGCGGTTGCTCGACATCACGGTAGTAATCGAACCACCGCCGACGCCGACATTTGTTCCCAACGTTGGACGCGGCATTGCGGAGGCGCTGCAATACCGCCCGGACTACCGGCAGGCGCTGCTCGAAATTGATCGCCGGCATATCACGCTCGCTTTCACAAAAGACCAGGCGCTGCCACGGCTCGATCTGGAAGCCAGCCTGAACCTGCTCGGCTTGGACAACGATTTAGGCACGAGCCTTAACCGCGTCCCGCGCCGGGATCAGACGAACTGGTCGGTCGGAGCGATCTTTTCCGTGCCGATCCCAAATCGGGAAGGCCGCGGATCGGTGCTCGCGGCACAACTCGGTTCGGCACAATCGCTCGTGAGCCTCCAACGACTCGAGCAACAGATCGTGGTGGATGTCGACAATGCCAATGGGGCTGTCGTCACCGCCCGCCAGCGAATTGAATCGAATACCGAAGCGCGGCGCTTGGCGGAAGAAAGCTTGAAGGCCGGCGAGGAACGGCTGCGCGTCGGGCGGGCCGTGACGTTCGAAGTGCTCGAACTCCAGAAGCGACTCGCGGAGGCACAGACTGCTGAAATTCGCGCGCGTGCTGACTTTAACAAAGCCGTGAGCGAGTATCAGCGCCAGATCGGCAGCACGCTGAAGGTGCATTACGTGGCAATCGAGTAAAAGCCGGCTGAAGCGCCCGATCAAACCCGGACGATTTCCCAAGTCAGTCTCTCCCCAATCAAAAGCCAGGCATAACTCGCTGGCGCCCCTTTGTTCGCCTTTCCTACCGTCCCGGGGTTGAGAAAGCGGACGCCACGAAGCTTCTCATCCCGCGGTACGTGCGTGTGACCGTGCAACAATACATCGACACCCTCCGGTGCGACTTTGGGGGGAATATGAATCAGACGGAAGCGAACTGAATTGAGCTCGACCGAGACCTCCCACGGCCACTCCACGTTCTCGTCGCAGTTTCCGCGTACGACACGCAGACGAGGTCCGAGCGATTCAAGACGCTCAATGATTTCCTCCGAAGTCACGTCGCCCAGATGCCAAATCTCATTTGCCGAACGGATCGCTTCCGCGACTGAGTCCGGCAAATGATTGTGGGTATCGGAAATTACTGCGATGCGAAGTTGAGGCACTTGAGCCATGTCAACCTCGCAGGCCGTTACTTCCGCGTCGCCGCCTGGTTTGCGAAATTGTTGATTATCAGATCCCGGACACGCTGCCCGGCCCGCACTTTGTCGGTCACGTAGTCGAGGTTTCCGTCGCGACCGACCACTGCGAGAGCGAAATCCCCTTCGACACCGTAGGCGCTCGCAATCGCACCCCCGTTGTTCGCAACGATGAAGGGGATATCGCTTTTCACGGGACCTTCACCGGACCGAAAAGCCGCCACAAAGACGGCGCCCTTGGCGGCAAGTTCGTCGTACGATTCTTCCAGCCATTTAACCTGCTTGCGAAACGCCCCGGTTCGAGGGCTGTCCGCAATAACGATGACCACGGGCTGGCCGCGAAGACTCCGGAGAGAACGGCTTTTGTTCCCGGCGCCTGGCCACGTGAAGTCCGGAGCCGTCCGGACAACGTTCCCAAACGTGGAGCTGGCGAGAGCGAAACTGAGTGCAAGTGCGAGCAACCTCATGACTAAACCTTCATGATGTCGGCTTCTTTCGCGACGAGGGATTCATCCACGCGCTTCACGAAATCATCGGTGAGCTTCTGGACTTCCTTCTCGAGACGATCGAGTTCGTCCTCGGTCAAGGTGCCGTCTTTTTGCGCCTTCTTGAGGCCTTCGATTCCATCGCGCCGGGCGGAGCGAACGCGAACGCGCGTCTCTTCAGCCATTTGTTTGATGCCCTTGACGAGGTCTCGGCGGCGTTCTTCGGTGAGTGCAGGAATCGGCAGGCGGATGATCTTGCCGTCGACGTTCGGGTTGATGCCGATTTTGGATTCCTTGATCGCCTTTTCGATCGCGGATGTCGTACCGGCATCAAACGGCTGAATCACGATCAACCGCGCCTCAGGCGTTGTAATCAGTGCCAGTTGCTTAAGCTTCATCTGGGAACCGTAAGCCTCGACGTCGATGTTTTCCACCAAGGCAGGAGAGGCTTTGCCGGTCCGAACCGCCGCAAACTCGTGCGACATGTAATCGACGGCCTTTTCCATCGATTCCTCGGTTGTGAGCATGATTTCGTCTGGATCCATAAAATCTGTGTCTACTCGTGTGTCACAATCGTGCCCACTTTCTCGCCACAGACAATCCGCCGGATATTGTGCGGAGTCATCATGTCGAAGACGACGATGGGCAGCTTGTTGTCCATACAGAGGCTGAAGGCGGTCGAATCCATGACGCTCAGGCGCTTCGCCAGCGCTTCGGAGAAGGTAATCCGATCGTAGCGCTTGGCTTTGGGGTCCTTCATTGGGTCGGCCGTGTAGATGCCGTCCACCTTCGTAGCCTTGAGAATAATCTCAGCGCCGATCTCGTTGGCCCGCAGCGCGGCTGTCGTGTCGGTCGAGAAGAACGGATTTCCTGTTCCGGCGACGAAGATAATCACGTCGCCCTTGGAGAGCTGGTGCACTGCCCGGTTCCGAATGAATGGCTCGGCCACGGCGTCCATGCGAATGGCTGTATGAACCCGGGCTTCGAGTCCCATTCCCCCGAGCGCGCTCTTGAGGGCCAGCCCGTTGATAACCGTCGCGAGCATACCCATGTAGTCAGCCGTGGTGCGCTCCATCCCTCGGTGACTGGCTGACAGCCCCCGCCAGATGTTTCCTCCGCCAATGACAATGGCGATCTCGACACCCATCGCGTGAATTTCCCGAATCTCCCGGCAAATCTGCTCCACGATCTCCGGCGAAATGTTGTCGGCAGTCCCTTTGACCTTCAGGGCCTCCCCGCTCAGTTTCAACACGATGCGCCGATAACGCGGCTTCTTGGTATTGGCTTTGGCGGAGTTGCGTCGGGAGACGGCTGGCATGGGGCGGCGAGGGTGCAGCGCACCTTTCAGCCTGTCCAGAGCGAAGCTGCGACGATCCGCGAATTACCGGGTGGCAATGGGCAAGCCACCTTCGCGGTACACCGCCGCGAAATCCGTGACCAGCATCCTGCCAGCTGTTGCGTGCGGCCCCGCGGCAATCCCAACAAACCGGAAATCTGGCTTGAAGATGTTCACCCGATGATAGCGGTCACCAACTCCTTCATCGACGATCAGGCAGACGATCCAGTCGCGGGCTGATCCTTTTCCATAGATCAGATTCTCGCCCACGAGTTGGTCCCAGCGTCCGAAGCGGTCAACCCGATGAGTAACTCGGCTCCCGTCGCTTCCACGATGTCCTTTGATCCCGCGTGGACCCGTATCGTGTACGTGAGACATCGCCGCCTGAGTAAGGCCGCTGCTCTCCACCAATGCACCAACCGGCCGCTGGCGCCCGAGATAGCGAAGCGTTTCGTTGATGGAACGGGAGCTTAAGCCCAACGTCGGCGCGCGGCTCGCCACAATCGCCGCGTAAGCCTGCGGCTGGGTCCTTGCGAGATTCAACTCCTGAAGAACAGCGCGTTCCACTTCGCCTGCGAAAGCAGTCGTGGAAACGGTAGCAACGATGAGCGCGAGGCGGAGGAACGGGAACACTCGAAAGTTTGGCAGCGATTCGCATGCCGATAACCGGCGTCGTCAAACGATTCGCGGCGCTCACCAACATGCGAGATGATCCCTTCGTGTTGAAACTGAGGGATTTAGTCCAGCCCCTTCGACGTGAATGAAATCTTCCGCCCGGCGACGGGAACTCGAAGCGAGTCCCGTATCTTCGCGGAAATGCGATGACCTACGCCGCGAAGTCGTGCTGGATCACCTTCTCGGTTTCCGCCTGCGCCAGTACTTCGGACACCACCCGGCCGAGGGTCGCGATCTCATAAGGCTTCGCAATCATGGCGCAGAATCCATTCTCTTCATACCGGCTCATCACCGGGTCCATGGCGTATCCACTTGAGACGATTGCTTTCACCTTTGGATCCATTTCCCTCATTCGAGCGACCGCTTCCTTGCCGCTCATGCTTCCGGGGATGGTGAGATCGGAAATCACCAGATCGAAGCGACGCCCTTCGTTGAGCGCGGCGGAGTACTTCTCGATTGCCGTCTCAGCGTCGAACGCCTCGACAACCTCGTATCCGTAGGGCTCAAGGGCACAGGTGACGAGCGCACAGATGGCCTCTTCGTCATCCAGCACCAGCACACGGGCCGTAGTTGGGGGCTGCCCATCCGGAGCGGGCGCCTCCTCCACCGGGGCGACCACCGACTCGGTTGCAGGCAGAAAGACATAAAACGTGGAACCGGCACCGGGAGCGCTTACCACGTCGATGATTCCTCCATGATTCTTGATGATTGAATAGCTCGTGGCCAGGCCAAGCCCACTGCCCTTGGGTTTGGTCGTGAAATATGGATCGAAGATCTTTTTCAGATTCTCCTGTGAAATGCCGACACCCTCGTCCTTGACCGTGATTTTCAAATACCGACCCGGGGAAAGGCCTAGGCTGTTCCCCGCGTGCCGCAATTCGACATTGGCACACGTCACAGTCAGAGTTCCGCCCGCCGGCATGGCTTGGTCGGCATTGATCGTCAGATTCTGGATGACCTGGCTAATCTGCCCGGCATCGATCTCCGCGGCCCACAAATCATCGGGAATATCCAACTCGCATCCTACCTTCGATCCGCGCAGGTGGAAGACGACCGTTTCTCGTAGCAGCTGGGCGATGCTCGCCGTCTGCTTGATCGGCGCTCCGCCTTTGGCAAACGTCAGAAGTTGCTGCGCCAATTCCTGCGCTCGCAGGCTCGCCCGCTTCGCCGCAACCAAACGCTCGTACGGTGCATCGTCTTCCTTGATACCCATGAGGACCAGCGAGAGATTCCCCAGGATGGCCGTCAGCAGGTTGTTGAAATCGTGAGCTATTCCACCCGCAGCCACGCCAAGGGACTCGAGCTTCTCTGCCTTCTGCCGTTCCTCCATGTTGCGATGGCGCTCCGTCACATCGCGCAGAACGAGCACAGCGCCGGTCTTCTCTCCTTGCGGGTCAACCAATGGTGAGGCGTTGGTTTCAATCACTCGCTCAGATCCGTCCCGAGCGATAACCAGGGCCACTCCCGCAATGTCACTCGCTGAACCGGTTTGAATGAGCGTCTCGATTGGTTTGCGGAGCGGCCGCTTCGTACGGGCGTTGCAGAGAGAGAGAACATCCAGCAAAGAAGCGCCGATTACGTCCTCGGCGGACCAGCCCGTCAAACCTTCGGCTACGGGATTGAAGAGCGCAATTCGCCCGTAATTATCCACCGCAATGCATGCGTCCCCAATCGACCGCAGAGTAACATCGAGTCGCTCTTTCTCTCTCGCCAGCCATTCTGCGTACCGCTTGCGTTCGATTTCGGCCGCTGCTCGGGCGGCAAAAATCTGAAGAGTCGCCTCGATCAGGTCCACTCGATCCAATTCGCGTTGATCGAGCACGCCCAGCAATCCGACATAACGCCCCAGATGGTCGACCAAGGGCATGCAAACAAAGCTCTCTGCAGCAAATGCGGCCACCATCCAGTCGCACGGGAAATGTCCCTGCACCCCCCCAAGGTAAGCCTGGTAGCCTTCGTGCAGAACACCCTCGCATGCAGTTCCGGCGAGATCGCACGGACCTGCTCCGCAAATATTCCCCCGCTCCGCCATCGTAATCACGTGCATGGACGAATCCCCTTCGCCTTCCACCTCCACAATGAAAGCACATGAGACATCGAGTGCGAGGCTCAAGCGGGTCACCAGACCCTGCACGAACTCCTCTCCGGTCGTCGAACTGACCCCGAGGCCAATCTGCCGAAGGGTTTCCTCGCTCCGAAGACGTTCCGTAATATCTCGAACGATGACGACGTGCTCGCGGCGCCCGTCCAACTCTGCTCGCGCAATCGAAATCTCGACCTGGAAGGTCTCGAACGGCGACACCAATTGACGCGCCTCCGTTTCAAAGAGTCCGATCATCAACTCCTCAGCTCCGGTCGTGAATCCGCCGTGCGGGAAGATGTCGATCAAGCGGTAACCGACAAGTTCTTCCGGTGCCACTCCGAAGAGCGAACCGGCCGCGGGATTAGCCAGCAGGATAGCGCCGTCTTCGTCCGTCGTGAGGAGGCCGTCGATCGTATTCTCCACGATCAATTGCAACTGCGACTGCGCGTTCTCCACCCGTGCTACGTGACGATGAGCGCCGCGGTATCCGTAGCGCCCACATACGATGATTAACCAGATTGCGGCGAGGCTTAGCGCGGCGAAGCCGAGACCCTGCCACCGGCGTTCCTCATCAATCCGCTGGTTCGCCCCCTGCCACTGCTGCTCCTCACGATGTGAAAATTCTGCCAGATTCAGCCGAATCCGCTCCAGCAGGCTGAAACTCCTTCGCTGGGTAAAGGGCTGTTCCTTTTCGAGGGTCGACTCCTCCATGCGGATCTTCCAGAGCGTTACGTCTTCTCGGAGCCGCGCCACCAGTTCCGCCTGTTGGGCGTCGCCAGCCACCTGCGCGGTTAGCTCCGCTAATCGTTCGTTTAGCTCGTTCCGCTGCTGATCCAGAATCTCATGCCGTCGCAGGTCCAGAGTCTCCAGATAGTCCCGGTGCGCCGACTCTAAGCGAGCGAGGTCGGAAGCGACCTGGTCTGCCATGCGCAGCGTCGTGATGCTCCGCTCGCGCAGGTCCGTTTGCGTTGTCTCGCGGAACTCGAACACCATGAACACTACAGCCAGCAACGCCACCACCCCCACCCCGGCTACCACTGCCAACAGAATCCTTGCATGAAAGGAATCGTCCGTCCGCAACCAGTTGCGGAACGCCTCGACGGGCGTGGGAGGGCGTGAAGTGAGAGCGCGCATCTCTAAGCCCCCTTGGAGCTAAGGGCGTGCCCGGCAGGGCCTTCAGCCTGAGATTTCGGTACCCGCGCCTTCTGGCAAGGGTTTTTGTAACCGCTAGAACGTCAGAAAGGAGCGAACCGCTGTCTCCGGCACCAGCCGCCTGCCTCCCAGGAAGCTGAGTTCAATCAAGAATTGCGCTTCTGCAACGACGCCTCCCAGTTTTTGGACCAACGCCACCGCTGCAGCGGCCGTTCCCCCCGTCGCCAAAAGATCGTCAATCAAGACAACTCGCTCCCCCGGTTCCACCGCGTCCCGGTGAATCTCGACCGTCGCCTCGCCGTACTCCAATGCATAAGAGATGGCTTCGCATTCCCAAGGTAATTTACCTTTCTTTCGTACCGGCACGAATCCTACACCCAGCGCCGCCGCCAGGGGCGTCCCGAAGATAAATCCCCGCGACTCGATCCCTACGACCTTGCTCACATTCAGTGGCCTCGTGGCCTCGACGAAGCCGTCGATGATCTTCCGCAACATCCTGCCGTCACCCAAAGCGGGCGTGATATCCTTGAAGACGATTCCCGGCTTGGGGAAATCCGGCACATCGCGAACGGCTTTCCGAAGGGCATCAAGGTCGGCAGGCGTCATGAAGTCAGGGCTATAGCAACTTTCCGGTTTCCGGTCTCTGATTTCCGCTCTTATTCCAATCCCAGCCGGCGGAACGTCTCGTCCACGTGCGCAAAGTGAATCTCGAGCGAACACAGCCGATCGATATCCGCCCGGGTGAGATGCTTGGCGACATCCGGCTCCGCCGCCAGGTTCTCCTGCAGAGACTTCTCCCCCTGCCACGTCGCCATGGCTGCACGTTGTACCGCCTCGTACGCAGCCTTTCGCTCACAGCCTTTGCGCGTCAGTTCCAGCAGCACCGACTGGCTGTAGTACAGTCCCTTCGTCAGATTCATGTTCCGCTCCATGTTCTCCGGATATACGAGCAATCGGTCCACCAGTTTGGTGAGCGTCGCCAGCATGTAGTCCACGAGAATGCTCGAGTCCGGCATGATCACTCGCTCGACTGATGAATGCGAAATGTCGCGCTCATGCCA
>JGI10216J12902_107626688_pt1 | contig 11488 bp, 7 predicted proteins | sample KanNatreferecore_FD_12902 | JGI IMG/M metagenome (IMG submission 12902)
CGAATGTCGCCATTGCTGGTGATGTCTCCCTTAAGAGTGGTTCCTGCAGCAATCAGGCTGGCGCCGCCACTGCCTGGAGACTCTGTGAGTCCCTCGGATTTGGATTTTTGATTGAACATAGCGTATTTGGTTTTTAATCGTCAATTTTTTCAGGGACCGGAATATCCAGGGCCGTCGTATCCAGCTTCACGGTGCCATCGCCCTGCAGCACCATCTTCATACTTTGTAAGTAATTATCCTTATACCGCATCGCCGTTTCCAGCGAATCAGTACGTATCTTCAGGTCTCTCAACTCTTTAGTAGCATTTATGTCGCCATAACCCGGAATATACAGCTTAAGCGGAGTAAACACTATCAGAGCTACGGTGAGACCGGTCAACAGCACAAAAATGGTGCTAAGAACTACGTAAACACTCAACCTAGATAACTTAAACGTCACAACCTCCTCGTAAGTATCATCGTTCATAACTACTAAGCGGTATCGGTTGCGCAGGCGTTTCAGCGTGGAGTTTGAATCCAGTCCGGCCATACTTCAATCATTTGGCTAAAGATAAAGATTTACGAAATATCCCTCTAACCATGGCATTATTTGTGCGTAAGTATTTACCCGGATGGTTAAAATAATTTTCTTGAAAATCAGTTATTAAGAAATTAGTTTGCGTCGCAAATATCAACGGTTTTGAGTCGGATCCTGTTTTTCGTGTTATTCTCCACATTACTGTGTCTGAACCGGAGTTCAGCACAAAGCATTCCTGCGCTTAGTTTCGAGATAAAAAAGCCGCAAAAGATGGAGAATAAAAAGCTTGGATCAGAGAAAAAAGTGGATAAAAAATTCACCTTCGGCCGCCGTATAGCACAAAATACCTTCACCCACTACAACTGGCATTTTAACGCGAACGAAAAGCTCAAAGAGATCATTGCCCGCGCGAAAGACCTGCACCGCGACGATTTTACCCAGCTCCTGTCGTTCTACAATTATTCGCCCGACCTAATGATCGGCGATAGCGTGGAGCTTGATTCTGTTGTGTACAAAGCAAATGCTGCAATCCTGCTACACGACCTGCGAAACGACTGGGTTGATAACATGTATATGCTAATGGGCAAAGCGTATTATTTTCTGCAGGTTTATGACACGGCATATTTCACTTTCCAATACATCAATTATGCTTTTTCTCCAAAAGAAAAAGACGGATATGATAAACCCATCGGCAGCAATGCCACAGAAGGCGGAAGCGCCTTATCCATTTCTACAAAGGAAAGCAACAATATTGCGAAGAAAGTATTTACCTATCCCCCGAGCCGCAACGAATCGTTTATCTGGCTGATTAGAACCTACCTCGCGGTTGGCGAATACCCGGAAGCCGCGGGCATGATCGAAACGCTGAAGAACGATCCGATGTTTCCTTCGCGTCTAAAGCCCGACCTGCATGAGATGCAGGCCCTATGGTTTTACCAGCAACAAATGTGGGATAGCTCCGCCCGTCACCTCGAACTGGCACTCGACAATTCGGCCAACAAAGAAGAGCGCGCCCGGTGGGAATACCTGATCGCACAGATGTATGAAGCCAGCAACAAACCTGATCTGGCCAGCCAATTCTACGAAAAAAGCGTAAAGCACACACTCGACCCCGTGATGGAAGTATATGGCCGGCTCAATGCGATCCGCCAGAACCGCGGCGACAACAAAGTGATCCAGGAAAATATTGACCAGTTGCTGAAAATGGCCCGCAAAGACAGGTACAGCAACTACCGCGACATCATTTATTATTCAGCCGCGCTCATGGAACTCGAGCGAAATAACAAGCCTGCGGCAAAATCATTATTGCTTAAATCGACCAGGGCCGATATCACACAAAGCGCCGATCCAAACCAGAAATCGAGGTCCTTTCTTGTACTGGGAGACCTCTCGTATGCAGAACGGGAATACCGCGAAGCAAAACGTTTTTACGATAGTGTTCAATATGTCGATATCGTTAATGATGTCGAAGCCTTCAATTACCGGAAGGCTGTTTTGGGCCGGCTGGGCGAGAGCCTTGAAATCATCGAAAGGCAAGACAGCCTGCAACGCGTCGCCGCCATGCCCGAAGCAGACCGCGACGTCTATATCAAGAAACTGGTGCGCAAATTGCGCAAAGACCAGGGCCTTAAAGAAGACGAACCAGTGGCCAGTACCAATCCGCTCAATCCAAACACCGCCCCGCCCGAGCTTTTCGATAACAACGCCAAGGGCGACTGGTATTTCTATAATCCGGGTTTGAAAAGCAGGGGCTTTAACGAATTCAAGAATAAGTGGGGCAATCGTCCGAATGTCGACAACTGGCGGCGCATGTCGGCAGTAAACGCTGCGGTTCAGCGCCAGCAAGACGACGTGGATGCTGATAATGCAAGAAAAGTAAAAACAGATGAGGCAGCAACCGGTGAAATCTCGTATGAAGCATTACTGAAACAAGTACCGCTCACCGACGAGCAAATGAAAAGATCGAACGATTCGATTGAGAACGCCAAGATCGACCTGGGAAAAGGGATCATGGATGGCCTGGAAGAATACGAAGCAGCTATCAGGCACCTCGAAGAATTTTGCGAACGCTTCAGCTATAGCAGCCGCAGACCCGAAGCATTACTGTATTTATATTATTGTTACCAGAAAACGGGGCAGACTGCAAAAGCAGAGGCAGTAAAAAAAGAACTGGAGCAACGATATGCCGGCACGCCCCAGGAAAGAAAACTTACCGATCCCGCTTCCCTGAGCAAAGAAAATCCCGCGCAGAAAGCGATGACTGCACAGTACGAAAAAATCTATAACCTGTTCATCGAAGGAAACTTTGCGGAAGCAATGATGCAAAAAAGAAGTGCTGACAGCTTATACGCGAACAATTACTGGACACCTCAACTCCTGTATATACAATCCATCTATTTCATTCGCGAGCGCATGGATGATTCCGCGAAAATTTCATTGCAGAACATTGTCAACTTTTTTCCCTCAACGGTAATGGCCACAAAGGCACAAACAATGATTGAAGTTTTAGGTCGGCGCAAGCAAATTGAAGATTACCTGACTAACCTTAAGATAGAAAGGCCATCAGACAGCAGTGCAGATCCAGTTATTATCGATACCGCCACCAGGAGGCCTGTTACGGTTGTGCAGCCAAACAACACCGATAGCACAACGGTTACAACCAATAAACCCGCAACTGATAAGCCAGCGGCTGATAAGACAACTGTTGATAAGCCCACTACCACCGATAAACCCGTTGTGCCCCCGCCGGTTGTTCTGCGCAAAGATTCCGTTGCTTCCAAACCCGTGGTAGTACCAAAAGGAGCATTTGCGCCTGATCTCGCCTCGCCTCATTATGTTGCCATTATTACCAATAAAGTGGATGGTGTATTCGTGACCGAAACCAGGAATGCATTTAACAGGTACAACAAACAGAACTTCTATAACAAAACGATCGACATCACCAGCGAAACGCTGAACGACAGCATGCGCATCGTGCTGATGAATAATTTTGAGAATGCGGAAGCAGCAATGACCTATCTCGAAAAGGTTCGAAAGATCGCGTCAACAGAAATTGTTCCCTGGTTGCCGGTGGCAAAATATACCTTCCTGGTAATTACGCCTGCCAACCTGGAGCTGTTGAAAACCAACCAGGATTACGAGGCTTACCGAAAGTTCCTGAAGCAGACCTTTCCGGGCAAATTCGACTGAGATAACTAACCATTATCGACCTTAACGCAGGTTGTTAGCCGCATCCCTGCGGGTGGTTTAATTGCTTCCTGCCTGCCATTTCGTGAGGCCTCAGCCAAAAATCTGTTAACTCTTCGATTGCAACCAAACCAGAAATACCCTTAGCACATGATCTGTCGTTTTCTGAGCATGATTTTTGTTTTATCTTACCACTTTAAACCAGCCACTTAACTCTTCCATATGTCACGTCCTGTCCGAATATTCTGGAAAATCTTCTTTTATGGGGTGGGCGCATTTGTTTTGCTCTTGCTTCTCATAAACCTGGGTGTTTTTGGAAAAATGCCTTCCCTTGCCCAGCTCGAAAATCCTTCGATCACCCTCGCTACCGAGGTATTGGGCGATGATGGCACCCTGCTTGGCAAATATTACAGGGAAAGGGGCAACCGGAGTTATGTCGGTTATAAGGACATCTCCAAACATGTAGTGGATGCGCTGATCGCCACTGAAGACGAGCGATTTTATGATCACTCAGGCATCGACGCAAAAGGCGTGGCCCGCGCAGTCGTGTTCCTGGGTTCAAAGGGAGGAGGAAGTACGATCACCCAACAACTTGCTCTAAACATGTTTGACGAGCGGGCCAGCAACAAACTGGAACGCGGCGTTCAGAAACTCAAAGAATGGATCATTGCCGTAAAACTCGAAAGAAATTTCACTAAACAGGAAATACTCGCACTCTACCTGAACACCGTTTCGTATAGTGAAAACGTATATGGTATCCGAAATGCCGCGCGCACGTTTTTTCAAAAAGAACCCGACCGGCTGAATGTGCAGGAAGCCGCCGTACTGGTAGGCATGGTGAACGGACCCTCGGTATTTAACCCCCGCAAGAATCCAAAGGCCGCACTCGACCGGCGCAACCTGGTACTGAGCCGCATGGTCACTAACAATTTCTTATCGGCAGAAGAAGGGAAGAAATTGAAAGCCACCCCCATTCAACTCAACTTTAAAAAATTAGACGAGAATAATGGTATCTCCCCCTATTTCCTCGATGTAGTGCGGGAAGAATTGAAAAACTGGGCCAAAAACAATAAGAATCCGGATGGCGATAACTGGAATATTTATGAAGACGGATTAAAAGTCTACACCACCATCAACCCGCGCATGCAGTTGTACGCGGAAGAGGCTGTTGCCAAGCACATGCCGGTACTCCAGCGTGTATTAAGCGCACAGGCAAGCCTGAAAACCGATGCAGTCTGGAAGGGCCACGACAATATTTTGCAGACAGCGATGAAGAACAGCGACCGGTGGAAGAACCTCAAGGAAGAAGAAATGAGCGACGCCGACATAAAGAAGACCTTTTTCGTAAAGACCAAAATGAAAGTGTTTGCATGGAATCCGATGCGCGAAAAAGACACCCTGATGACTCCCTATGATTCCATCAAATATCATCGTGAAATGCTTCAAACCGCTTTCATGGTAATGGATCCGATGACCGGTCATGTAAAAGCATGGGTCGGAGGAATTGACTTTAAAAATTTCAAATACGATCACGTTAATATCAAAACAAAGCGCCAGGTAGGCTCATCCATTAAGCCCTTCCTGTATGCGCTGGCGATGGAAGAATACGGATTTACCCCGGAAACGCAGTGTGAAGCAACGCAGCAATATTTCCCGGGTTCCGGCTATGTGCCGGCGAAAAACACGGGACGTACCGGAACGCGCACCATGGCCAATGCACTTGCGTGGTCGGTTAATGAAGTGGCGGCTTACCTGATCAAGCAAACAACGCCGCAACGTTTTGTTGAGTTTCTGAACAAGCAAATGATGATTCCGACCAAGGTGGACCCCTACCCTTCGATAAGCCTGGGTTCGTGCGACCTTTCGTTATATGAAATGATGTGGGGATATTCCATGTTTCCAACGGGCGGATTTACTACCAAGCCCGTTTACATAACACGTATTGAAGACAAAAACGGAAATGTGCTTGCCCGTTTCGATACAGAACGGAAAGAAGTGATCAGCCAAACAACGGCCTACACCATGACCCGCATGATGCAGGGCGTGGTTGATTTCGGTACGGCCGCTGGTTTGCGCGGACGATTGGGGGCATCTGAAATGGGAGGTAAAACAGGTACCACCAACGATAATTCCGACGCATGGTTTATGGGCTTTACGCCGCAATTGCTAGGTGGAGTATGGATAGGTTGCGATGACCGCTTTGTTCGGCTTGAAAGCGGATTGGGATATGGCGGCCAGGCGGCCCGTCCGATATGGGAGTATTTTTTCCAAAAGGCATTTGCCGACAAAAATCTTTCGCTCGACCGAAGCGCAAAATTCGTTCAGCCGGAAAACCTCGTGAAAGAGCCTTTATACGATTATACCATAGATCAGTCGCCCGACGGAACACAGGACGAGGGTGCGGGTGAGGCCGACGAATACTTGAGCCGTCCCGATACCCAGAATATCCCGGTTGAATCGAAGAAACCGCTGGAAGAACAAAAGGTATTGCAGGAAGCAACAAATCCGAAAAACCAGGTACCAACAACGCAAAAGAAAGATGACACGTCGAAACCCGATGAGAAGAAGAAAAAAGATGGGCTGTTCAAGCGTTTATTTAAAAAGAAAGACAAAGACAACTAAGACCCACTTTTTATAAATAGGAATGCCGCAGGCTAATTCACAGAAAGAAGCTTGCGGCATTTCTCATTAAGTGCCATTTACATCGAAGCCCGGTTCAATATCTGCACTATTTTAAGCAACTCCTCCTCATTCGCAAGAACAGGTGTACCAATATCGAGTATTTCAGGATTTTGGTGTGTAACGTCGTTGGGTATTACTTTTCTTGCCGATGTATGAAATTCCGTAGCGCCTGTTTTTATTAATGCTTCAATATTGGCTGATCTAACACCGGCACCGGGCATGATGCTGATTCGTTCATCCGCCTGCTTTACAAGCTGTGTCAAAATTTCGATGGCATGCGGAGCTGCGCTTTTTTGTCCGCTAGTGAGCACCCGTTCGCAACCGATGGCGATGATCTCTTCCAGCGCTTTATAAGGATCAGGGGCTGCATCAAAAACACGGTTACAAGTCACGCCCATCGGGTAAGCCCACTCCACCAATCTCTTAAAACGTTCAATATCGATATTGCCGTCGCGCAATTGAATGCCCACAGAAATTCCGTCGCATCCTGCCTCTTTCGCGAAAAGAATGTCCTTTCGCATGATCTCAAATTCTTCATCGGTATAATAGTAATTTCCTGCACGGGGTCTTATGATGGGAAAAAGCTGGATGGACACTTTTTCTCTAGCTGTTTTGAGTGTGCCATAAGAAGGCGTTGTGCCTCCTTCTATCGGGTTTTCACATAATTCGGCCCGTACGGCCCCTGCTCTTTCCGCAATCACGCATGACTGGGCATTGAAAGCACAAACTTCTAAATGGAGTGACATAAAAATAATGCAGGATCTATATTAAGAATTTTGCTGGTACCAGCTTTTCTGTTGTGGCGTTTTTGACGGCAAAGCTAAATCCTTTCTGCAACCCATAACCGCCGTACTCACCTTTTTTATTGATTGCAATAAAACCAATTTGAATGTCTTTGGCTTTTGGACCTTTGATCTTGATGATACGGTCAATTGCCTTCTTGCATGCTTGCTCGGGGGTATTACCCTGGCGCATCAATTCGACCACCGTATGGGAACCAGCCATACGGATCACGTCTTCGCCCTGGCCGGTAGCTACCGCAGCCCCAACTGAATTATCGACAAACAAACCAGCTCCGATAATCGGTGAGTCACCCAATCGCCCACGCATCTTAAACCCCATACCGCTGGTAGTGCAGCTGCCGCTAAGGTTACCTTTTGCATCCATAGCGATCATCCCAATCGTGTCATGATTCCATTCACCATTCTCAAGTCGCGTTGGCACGCTGGGTCCGCCTTTCTGCTTGTTCTCGATATTGATTACAGGTTTGTATTCAGACTTTTTAAGCCATTGTTTGTAGCTCCTTTCTGCCTCTTCGCTTAATTTTTCCTCCTCGAGCGGGAAGCCTTCTGCAATGGCGAACTGCTGCGCGCCGCTGCCTACAAGCATCACATGCGGTGTTTTTTCCATCACGCGTCGTGCAACGGAAACCGGGTGTTTTATGCGTTCCAGGAATGCAACACTTCCACAATTGGCATATTCATCCATGATACAGGCGTCAAGAGTTACAAAACCGTCGCGATCGGGGTTGGCGCCTAGTCCGACGCAGCAATTCTGAGAAGCCTCCGTAACTTTTACACCCGCTTCCACAGCATCCAGCGCGCGTCCTCCTTTACCCAAAATTTCCCACGCTCCTTTATTGGCGTCAATACCGGCATCCCAGGTTGATAGTACAACGGGTTTTCCGGTGACAATCTGAAATTCCTCTTCGGAAGCAAGCGCCTGTTTACCAAACAAGACTGCAATTGAACTAAAAACAGACGACTGAACGAATCTTCGGCGGGTAGACATGACAACTGGATTGTTTCGAACGCAAAATAGAGAATTAGTGAGTTAAAGCACGCAAAATTCTGAATCCTCTTCTGCACACCTGTGGCAGATATTTACACAGTTAAGATCGTTTTTTACACGCGTATCAATTTTAACGCTGAATCTATCCATATCCAAAGTAACTGGTTTACCTTTCGGAGCCCTGTTTAGTAAAACTTGTTTATATGCTTAGAAAAGTTGCTGCTTCCTTTGCTTTCGTTTTAGCCATTACTGTTTCTATTGCGCAACCAGTTATCACATCTTTTAACCCTTCAACCGCTCCCGTTGGCGCTACGGTCACCATTAACGGAACGAATTTTAACCCTGTCGCGGCCAATAACATAGTCAGCTTTGGAACGGCGCGGGCATCAGTTATTTCGGCCAATACCACTCAGCTGACAGTTACGGTTCCCGCCGCAGCTACTTTTGATCGAATTACCGTACGCAACACGGGTCTGCCTGATACTTACATCGTGCAATCTACACAACCGTTTTTACCGACCTGGTCGGGTCAGGGCGCTATCGATTCCAATTCATTTAAGGAGAAGCAAACGCTCATTTCAGCATTTTCCAACGTAACCTATAACCACATCTATAACGAAGACTTGGATGGGGATAATAAAATAGACCTCGTGGTTACGGAGCCAGGTATTCTTAACATCTTAAGGAACACAAGCCAACAAGAATTGGCCAGTTTTGCCCCGAAGCAGACGATTAATATGGCTGCTAACTTTGAGATTACCGATCTGATCTTAAAAGATATTAGTGGCGACGGGAAGCCCGATCTGATCATATTGGGTGCGATTGGTGGCAATTATTCGTCCGTCCTCATCTTTCTAAATAATTCGGTAGTAGGCAATATCAGCTTTTCTTCTTATTACAATATACCAACTAACCTGTACGATGGCCGTAAAATTTTTCTTTCCGATGTTGACGGAAACGGCAAGCCTGAAATCATCACGTTTCATCGACATATACGTCAGCTAGCCATTTGGAGGAACATTAGCGGACTGGGCGTGTATGCGTTTGCAAATATTCCGTCGATACTCTCGGTGACAGGCGAAGTGGTGGACCTCAAGATGGGTGATCTTGACGGTGATGGTAAAGACGATATTGCATTAAGCAATTTCCAGGAACCTTCGCTGTTAATTTTCAGGAATATCAGTGTTGATGGTGAATTCCTTTTCGCAAATGCACACAATATCAATAGCGGTCCAAATAATGGAAATTTAATGCTTATGGACCTTAATAATGATCAATTTCCGGAAATCATTTTACTGAACAGGAATTGGGGGCAAATTATTACTTACAAGAACATAAGTACTCCCGGCGAAGTAAATTTTACTCCGACTGACATTTATTCGCCACCAGGTGCGGGTCGTCTGGACTACATCATTTCCCACGATTTTGACGGTGATGGTATTGCGGATATTGCAGCGAGGGAGGGCTATTATATAAACGTTGTAAAAAACCGTTCTTTAGGTCAAAGCATCCTTCTGGGCAATAGTCAACGATATTTTTTCGGATTCGACCAAGTCGGAAGGCGCCTTTCGGCAGGCGATTTCAACGGCGATGGGAAGCCTGAAATTGCGACCCTGGCCAAAGAAATCACGAGCACCAACGTAATTTTGCATGAAAACGATGTACCCTTTGCGATTATCGGATGCCCGGGAAATTCAATAGTTATTAATAATCCTGTCGCAGGAAGTTCTTACATATGGCAGGTGAATACACCTTCTGGATTTGTAGACCTCGCAAATGATGCCACTTACTCAGGCGTTACCACTTCAAGCTTGCAAATTCTAAATATCCCAGCCTCTTTTTATGGGAATGAGTACCGATGTGTGGTTGACGGCATTTCGAAGCGATCAAATTCAATAATTTTCCGAAATGAATGGACCGGTGCTGTCGATCAGGCGTGGGAAAACCCTGCCAATTGGAGTTGTGGATCTGCCCCAAACGCCAACACGGATGTCGTCGTTAAAACGGGTACAATCCTAATAAATTCTAATGTTACTGTTCGGTCGCTTACTGTGCAGCCCGGTGCAAGCATAACAGTCGCACCAGGATTTACGCTAACAATCACCCATTAATGTTGTATTACAGCAGGATCTATTCCGACATGAATTTGTCGAGGCGCTTATGGGCGTTTGCGCGGATCTTATTTTTCATATATCCGCTCCATCCTAATAAAATGCCGGGCAAACCGAGTGCTTGCCGGCTCCATTTCCAAATATCAAACTGATCGGTGTGCTCAATGATCTGACCGTTTTGAAGACGCATATGAGCTTTGATGGAATTGACGACCCGGCGGCCTGTTTTTGAGAAAGTATAAGTAGCCACCCAATTACAGGTTGCATACTCATCGTCGAGCAACTGGATATTCGAAAACTCAAGAGAGAAATCTTTAGCATTTTTACAAAGCATCTCCCACATGGCCTTCGCATCACCATCCTGCAAGATGCCAAACACAGGATCATTGAAAATGACATCATCACTGTAACAATCCTGCATCGTGGCATAATCCAAACGCTGGAAAGCGGAGTAAAACCGTTCAATCACTTGCTGGTTCCCGTTCATGGTTAATTTCGTTAATTATCTTATTTATCTAAAGCGTAAATTTAAATCTCCAAATTCATTCAACATGAGAAAAGTCTGCCTGCTGCTTGTTTATGCCTTTTTTGCATTCACTACCTACGCACAAAATTCGCAAGACAGTGCCTGGATTCGCGACAACTATATCAAAAAGGAATTCGAGATCCCGATGCGCGACGGCATCAAGCTGTTTACATCAGTGTATATGCCCAAAGATGCAACGGAGAAACATCCCATCCTGCTGAGCAGGACACCCTATTCCTGCTATCCTTACGGGGAAGCAAACTGGCGCACGTTCTGGAATAGTTATCTCCGCTATTATATGCGTGAAGGATACATCCTCGTATACCAGGATGTGCGTGGCCGCTGGATGAGTGAGGGGGAATTTGAAGACGTGCGCCCTTTTAATCCAAACAAGACCGGTACGCAAATCGATGAAGCGAGCGACACCTACGACGCGATCGACTGGCTCATTAAAAATATTCCCAATAATAACCAGCGGGTAGGAGCCTTCGGCATTTCTTACCCGGGCTTTTATGCCACCATGGCTGCCTTAAGCAATCACCCCGCATTGAAAGCGGTGAGCCCGCAGGCCCCCGTTACCGACTGGTTCATAGGCGACGATTTCCACCATAACGGTGCGTTCTTCCAGATGGATGGATTTGCATTCTATTCCGGCTTTGGTAAACCCAGGCCCAA
>JGI10216J12902_103076529_pt1 | contig 11483 bp, 7 predicted proteins | sample KanNatreferecore_FD_12902 | JGI IMG/M metagenome (IMG submission 12902)
CCCACCGCCCGCCTCCAGCTCACCCCCGCCCGCCCCGCCGGCGGCACCTTCGCCCGCGCGTCCGCCCCCGGCCTCGAGCTCGGCCTCTCTGGAAACGGCAAGCCCGCCCTCTACCTCGGCGGCCAACCCACCGCCGACCTCGGCCGCCGCCTCAACATCGGCGGCAAGACCACCACCGCCCTGATCGTCGTCGGCGGCCTCGTCCTCCTCGTCCTCGTCGCCGCCGCCGTGGCGGACGCGCAGCCGACGGCGGGGCCGGACGAGGGGGCGTTTGATTAGGGGGGAGGGGTATGGAGCCGTTGTTGGAGGGAGGGTTGGTGCCAGGCACATATCCCGTCGCCGGCAACAGCCACGTCAGGGGTGGCTATACCTCCAAGCGAAGCAGCGAACGTGACCGCCACCGCTACGAGGTCAGCATCCACCACAAGGCCGCGCTGGAGGCGGGGGTTGCTGCTATTCAGCGGCATGAACCCGGACGGCGCCCTCCCAGAGATCGTCGAGCGGCCGGACCATTCCTGGTTCGTGGGGGTGCAGTTCCACAGCATGCCCTTCGATGCGCCGTTGTTCGCGACCTTTATCGGGTGGCGGTGACGCAGAGCCGGTTGGTCTAGATGCCAGCATCCGTTCTTACCGTAGGGGGTCGTTCCGTTCGAATTCACAAAGCCGCGCTTGATTCCCAATTCAACGATCTCACAGTACTCACGTCAGACTTTTGGACATATGTAGACTTGTGGCTTCGTCGCAAGCACTCTAACGCCGCCATATTCTATTGGTCTCAAGCTCAAGAGTTTTATATGGCGTCGCAGGGTTTAGGTCCAGTCTCAGCACCGCTCCCATTATATTACTGCTTTTTGAACGCTGTGAAGGCGATGTTGGTGCACAAAGGCATACGGACGTCGCCATACCATGGAACTTCTGGAAAGATTACAACTAAGAAGGCTACCTTAAGCGGGGAACAGATCAGCTTTGGTACCCGCGGGGTCGCGCCAGCATTGGCACAGTACATGGGTGATACAGATATTCGAAGCCAGTACTCAATGAAGCAGGTCCTTTATAATTTAGCATTTGTACACCGCGCATTCGTTCTAACCTTTCCCAAGCTGCCAGAATTATTCGTCCCGCTCCTGCAAGCTGTTTACGTTCGAAAGGATCAGGGACATGAAGTGTGGGCGCAGGTGGAGACGGACCCGAAATTTACGGCCCCCGAAATCAATTCATCCCTACCTTCTGGTTTCGAACAAGATTTGGGCATAGTCGGGAAGAATGTCTTCCGTCTGAAGAAGCGGTTGAAGTGGCGGGACGGCTCTGCTGAGCTTCCGGCAAACTTGGCGCGTCTTTCAACCTACAATCGCCGCGTCCGATCACATGTTGTGTACATTCGAGGGCAACCACCCACTTGGTACTTGAAGCTCAATCGGGGCACCGCCGACTTTATCAGTCGTTCCAGCATCACTCTCATGCTGGCGGCCATGCATCGCCTCAGCGAACTTGCGCGCTACGATCCGCTCCGTCTCCAACTCTTGATGGACTCCCAACAAAACTGGCTTCTTTCCGAATTTATGGGAAGCGCGCCTCTGCAGTTCGTCGACGAGGTCGCCACCGAGATGACCGGCCAGAACATGGCGGTTCCGTTCGTGCGCGGATAATTGTCGCGCGCCCCTAGGGAAGCAGCTCTAGACATTTCAGAATGTCCAGGATTTGCGCTGCGATGGCATCTTCGTCAACCGTCGCCAAGAAGCCCTGCCGGATTCGACTGAAGTTCCGGCGTGTCTCCGCCGGGTCGGCGGATAAGTCATCCCGTCGCAGGCTCAACCGGCTCGCTGCGAGCTCGGGCTCCACGTCGAGGACGAAGGTCACATCCGGCGCAATACTTCCACAAACTAGATTAGAGATCGCGGCGCCGAGCGGCTCGTCGAGAAGTCCATGGATCTGATAGGCGTAAGTTGCGTCCGTAAACCGGTCGCACACCACCCATCCGCCCTTGGCAAGCCCGGGCTGGATGATCGACCGGACATGGTCATAGCGCGCGGCGGCGATAAGCAGCATCTCTTCGGTTGGGCAGAGGTCTTGTGCCAGCTCCGGATCGGTCAGCAACGCTCGGACTGCCTTTCCCAAACGTCCGCCCCACGGCTCTCGCGTCGACACGACGCGGTTCCCGAGGTGTGCCAAATGATCTGAAAGCCGCCGCGCCTGTGTGGACTTCCCGCTTCCGTCAATCCCTTCAAAAGTAACAAAAGGCATGCCATCTCTCATCGACATAGACTTCTTGGAGCTGTCCAAAATGCCGGATTGCGATCACGTACTGTTTGTGTCGAGCGGCATGTCGGCGCCAAAAAAACGGGACCACATATTGGCCCGCCGGCAGCAATATCTCAACTATGGCGCTCTCACCTTAGCGACTCTTCTAGACCGCAATGGCCAGCCCGCGATCCTTGCCCACGGAGGGCATGAAGATCCGTCGGATTTCTTGGAAATGCTGGAATTGAAGGGCCTGCTGCCCACCCGCGCGCCATTGATGCTGTCCCTCCCAAGCTTCTTTGCGCTGCCATGGGCACAGGATTTTTACGGTCTGCTGCGGGCGCGCCATCCTAGCCAACGTATCGTGGCGGGGGGGCGCTGGGTGACCGGTCCCGACCCGTCATGGCTGAAGGAGCGCCTCCCGGTCGACCGAGTCGTGACGGGCCTTGCCGAGCATCAGATTATGGACCTCGCGGCTGGACGCCCCCCGTCGCGTGGAATCTCGGAGACGCTGCCCGACTTTTCGCTAGATCATCGACTAACTTTGGCGTTCGAAACCTTTCAGCCGAGCATCGAGACCTCACGCGGCTGTGGAATGGGCTGTGCCTTCTGCGAGGAGCGGGCGATCAAGTTGACCCGGCTCCGCAGCCCGGAGGTTCTCGCCAATTTCTTCCTGGAGACCTGCCGTCAGTATGGCAGCACAGACATTCACCCTTATCTCCAATCATCCTTCTTCCTCCCCAACCCTAGGTGGGCAGCGGATTTCAGCGCTGAGGTGAAGCAGCGAGGCGTGCGCCTGCAGTGGCGTTGTGAGACTAGAGTAGATGGGCTCAAGCCGCAAACCATCGAGATGCTCGCGGCGGCGGGAATGAAGGTGATCGACCTGGGGCTTGAGACGGCCTCTCCCCGACAGGCGCAGGCGATGAACAAGTCGCCGAATGTTGAGCGGTATCTAAGCTCCGCGTCGGAAGTGCTTCGGGCTTGCGAGGCCAACGGCGTATGGGCGAAAGTCAACGTGCTTCTCTACGCTGGGGAGACGACCGAGACGTACGAAGAAACGCGGGAATGGCTGCACCGTCATTCCTCCGCGATTAAGGGAGTTTCGGTTGGCCCGGTAATCGTGTTTGGGCCCCCCTCACAGGCGCGGCCACTGTTGCGCCAGTTAGAAGTGCTTGGGGCGGCAGCTGCGGATCCTAGCGATACGGATCGCACAGGGATCTCCCGCCTAAACCTGAGCGCAGAGATCGGTCACCCCGAGGCGGAGGCGATGAGCCTGGCTTTGTCTCGAGAGTTCATGGACATTGACGATTATTTCGATCTGAAGTCGTTTTCCTACTATCCCCGGGGCTATTCGCGAGCCGATTTCGATCGGGATGTCGCGGCGTCCGATCCCGACACTCTGCCCTTCCGCGTAGCCAAGGTCATCGGCGCCGCTTAATCGGCACCGTGCCATCGGGATGTGCTGGAATTATCCCAGTTCAGCGCTGCTTGACAGGAATGGCGTCTTGGCTTTGTGGTGGAGCGTCTCTGTTGAGCCTGCCCTCAGGGGACCAATAATAGAACATAAAAAGAACTTTCCTTCAGCCCTCTTTTCATGATCCACTCGGCGCATGCCGCCGCTGCCGCGCCTCGATTCGCTCCGCGCCCACCCTCCGGCCAGCCGCGCTGCCTCGCGCGCGCGGGTGCGCACGCCCGCGCGATACCGACTGACTTTCCTGACCTTCGTCCGGATTCGGACAGGGGAGGGCGCGTCCGGCATTTTTCCGCAATCGCGGGTAAGCGCCCCGCCCCGCACCCGCGCTAGAAGGTTCCGACTACATCTGTTTTCGTGGGGGACTATCGCTATGTCACGTGGGTTTGCGCTTCTGTTCGGCTCGGCGGCTCTGCTCGCCCTTTCGGTCTCGGGGTCGGCCTGGTCCCAGACCGCGGCGCCTGCCGCTGCGGCGGCGGCGGACGAGGAAGATCCGCCCCAGATGACCTTCCCCGGCTGGGGCGCCGACCCCGCCGATCTCGATCCCGCGATCAAGCCCGGCGACGATTTCGATGCCTATGTGAACGGCAAGTGGAAGGCGCAGACGAAGATCCCGGCCAAATATCCCTCCTACGGGGTCACCACCAACCTTCGCATCGGCTCCGAGCGGGCGGTGAAGGGGATCATCGACGAGCTCGCGGCGCGGCAGAACGCGCCCGGGAGCCTCGAGCAGAGGGTGGCCGACATGTACCGGGCCTTCCTCGACGTCGAGGCGATCGACCGCGCCGGCCTCGCCCCCGCCAAGCCCTATCTCGACCGGATCGCGGCGGTCAGGACGCACGCCGATCTCGCCGCGCTCTGGGCCGTCGACGGCTTCCCGGCGCCGATCGGGGAGGGGGTCAGCATCGACCGGGGCGATCCGACCCGCAACATCATCTTCTTCTTCCTCGGCGGCCTCGGCCTTCCCGACCGCGACAATTACCTCGTCGACAACCCCCGCAACCGCGAGATGAAGGCGAAATATCTCGATTACCTCGCCTTCCTGCTCGGCAAGGCCGGCCATTCCTCGCCGCGGGCCGGCGCCGAGAGCGTCTACGCGCTCGAGACGAAGATGGCGGCGGCGAACTGGGACCGGGCGCTGTCCCGCAACCCGGAGCTCACCACCACCCGCATGTCGCATGCCGAGCTGGTCGCGCTCGCCCGCCCGTTCCCGCTGGAGCGCTACCTCGCCGGCCGCTCGATCCTTCCGACCGACCGCTTCAACGTCATGAACGTCCCGCCGTCAGCCGAGAAGATCCGGTCGCAGAACCTCACGCCCGAGCAGCTCGCCAAGCTCGGAACCGGCCTCCCCGGCCTGATGAATCTCGTCATGGCGACCCCGGTCGAGACCTGGAAGACCTGGATGACGGCGCAATTGCTCTCGCAGGGCGCCGCGCTTCTTCCGAGCGATATCGACGATGCCAATTTCGCCTTCTACGGCAAGTTCCTCCAGGGCCGCGAGCGCCAGCGCGACCGCTGGCAGCGCGCCGTCTCGGAGGTCGAGGGGAGCCTCGGCGAGGCGGTCGGCAAGATCTATGTCGAGCGCCACTTCCCCCCATCCAGCAAGGCGGCGATGGAGGAGCTGGTCGCCAACCTCAGGCTCGCCATGACCGAGAATCTGAAGGACCTGGCCTGGATGACTCCGGCGACCCGGACCGCGGCCAAGGCCAAGCTCGACGCGCTCAGCGTCAAGATCGGCTATCCCGACAAGTTCGAGACCTATGACGGCCTCGCCGTCTCGCCGACCGACCCGATCGCCAACCGCCTCGCCGCCGCGCGCTGGCAATGGCAGGACCAGCTCGACGACCTCAGGAAGCCGGTCGACCGGAGCAAGTGGCTGATGACTCCGCAGACGGTGAACGCTTATTACATGCCCACCGCCAACGACATGGCCTATCCGGCCGGCTATCTCCAGCCGCCCAATTTCAACCCCAAGGCCGATCCGGCGGTCAATTACGGAGCGATCGGCGCGACCATCGGCCACGAGATCGGCCACGGCTTCGACGACAACGGCTCGCGCTACGACGGCAGCGGCGCCCTTCGCAACTGGTGGACTCCCGAGGATGCCGCCACCTTCAAGGCGCTCGGCGACAGGCTGGCCGCGCAGTACGACAAGATCTGCCCGCTGGACGGCGGCAAGGCCTGCCTCAACGGACGGCTCACCCTCGGCGAGAATATCGGCGACCTCGGCGGCCTGTCGATGGCCTACAAGGCCTACAAGATCTCGCTGAAGGGCAAGGAGGCGCCGGTCATCGACGGCCTGACCGGCGACCAGCGCTTCTTCATCTCCTACGCCCAGCATTACCGGACGATCTACCGCGACCCCTTCCTCCGCCAGCTGATGGAGACCGACCCCCATTCCCCCGGCTTCGCTCGGGTCAATGCGGTGCTGAGGAACTTCGACCCCTTCTACGCGGCCTTCAATGTGAAGCCGGGCGACAGGATGTACCTGCCGCCGGCGGAACGGGTCAGGATCTGGTAGGGGAGGGGGGCGCCGGGGACTCGCGGCGCGAGGCGTTCCGCGGCTTCGCGCTCGAGGCGTCAGCCCTCGATCGTCCGCGGGCCGGCCGAAGCGACCGTCGGCCCAGGTCGATCATCCGCGGGGCTCGCCGCCCTGGGGATCGAGGGTTCGGTAGGCATCCGTCCTGTTCTCCAGGAGGAAGCAGGGGCCCGCATCCTCCCCGATATCCGGAGGCCCGGCAAGGCTGACCGCCCCGCTCGGATTTCCCAGCGCGCCCTCGATCGAGAAAGTCATGTAAGAGGAAATGGCCTGCCCATAATCCTTGGGAGGCGAATATTCGATACCGAGGCGCATGACGGTCGACGAATAGGGCGTCAGCAACCCGGCCGACCATTCGCCGTCCCATCCTGGCTCGGGAGCGACGTAGGTGTAGCCGCCCGGATTGCCCGGAAGCGAAAGAAGCCCGAAGCTGGGGATGACCGTGGTTCCGGACTCGCTTCCGGTGAGCAGGAGCTTGACCCGGAGGTTCGTATAGACCTGCAGGACGAACGCGTAGGTCTTGCCCGGAAGCACCGTCTTGGGGCTCATGTCGTTGATCGTGATCGGAGACAGGCAGCCGAACGGATAGACCCACTGACTGGGGGTGAAGACCCCGAAATTGGGACATTGCTGTGGAAGCGAGGACGTGTACTCCTTGCCCTTGGTCCAGCTCGGAGGAGGCGCGTTCGGCGGGCCGTAGGACTGCTCGACCAGGCTGACCTGGTAATAAGTGGAGCCCTGCTGGGTCGTGTATCCCATCCCTTTCTTCATGAAGTTCAGTGTGAGGTAGCCCGATGTCTGAAGCGTGATGTCGTGCTCGGACGTCATTTCGGATTCCTTCGTCGCTGGTGGGTGGTCGGCTTCTTCGACGGGCTAGCCGTAGCCTTTCTTGATCCGCCCGCAGCCGAGCGCCGCGCCGCTGAGGAGATCGGCGATCAGCAGGGCCCCCTTGCACGCGGGGTTGGTTGCGCCGGGAGTCTTGAGGGGCTTCGCGAGCCCGGAGACCGGGCCGCCCATCAGGATTGCATAATCGACGAAATGGAGATCGTCGGCGACCGCAATCTGCCAGATGTTCACTCCCATGGTCGCCGCGGCGACGATGGAAAGGATGATCTGCCCGCTCAACGGTCCACGCGGCCCCGCCTTGAATTTCGTCGATCCGGCCCAGATGAGCACGACCAGCGGGCTGACGAAGCCCAGGATCCAGCCCGTGAATCGCGCCTTCTCGACGGGTCCGTTGGGCGGGATCTGGGTCTGAGGCCTGGCCAGCCCGTTCATCAGAGCCGGAACGAAGACGAGGCTCAGGAGCGTGATCTTGGAAGGGGGCCCATAATCGGCATCTGCGGCGAAGTCGGTCCCCGTCCACATGAAGACGGCGACGAGTCCGGACCAGATCAGATCGGGCGTCCGCGTCTGATCGCTAACGCTCGAGGTCTCGGCGAGGCCTGCGAAAGGACGTTCGCCGGTGATCGCCCGGTAGAGGATCGTAGCGGGAAAAGCGCAGAGCAGGCACAAGGTCCCCTCCACCGTCGCGACCTCGCTCGTGCCCGGATCGAGGAGGTCGTAGACTGCCGCCATCAGCGGGCTCGCGATCGGCGCGCCCAGGATCAGCTTCGTCGCCGGCCCGAGATTGTCGTGGATCAACGTCAGGGCCTTCTGTGCCAGCTGATCGAGGATCTTGAGCACGGCGAGCACGGCCTGCCGGACGGCGTCGAGGAGGCCGGCCAGGGCCATGCCCGCGAAGCTCGCGCTGTTGCCGGCGAGGGTCTCCAGCGAAGCGGTGAAGCCGTCTATCGCGTCCTTGACCGTTTGGGTGACGGCCTCGCCCATTTCCGTAAGCAGCCTGGCGAAGGCCGTCGCCATCGATTCCGGAAGCTCGATCGGGATGCTGGCGCCGAACAGCGCCTGCTCGACCTTGTCGCGAAGCCAGCTCGCCGCCGCGTTGAGGCCATCGACGACGTCCTCGAAAATCTCGCCCGCGCCGCCCAGGTCGCGGGCCGAAGGCCCCGCCTTGATCGCCGTGTTCAGATTGACTCCGCTGAGCTTTGACTCGACTTCCCTGAAAGCCCGATCGACCTCGGTCTCGATCGTCGCGAAGAAGGCGCCGCTGAGCCCGGCGCCCTGGCCGGCAAGCGTGGCGAGCTGGCTCACCGTCGAGCGGAGCTGGTCCTGGAAATAAGCCTTGGTCTTCCAGATGTCCGCGCTCGCGTCCTTCAGCAGCCAGGCGAAGAAATCGTAGAGGGCGGTGAAGGGGGTCAGCACGAGGTCGAAGACCGCGTCGACCGCCTGGAACGCCTGCTCGACCGCGTCGATCAGCACCTCCGTCGCATAGTGAATGCCGTCGACGACGAAATCCAGGGCGATACTGATCGCCCCGACGAGCGGCTTGACGACGAAGGTGCCGACGATGTCGACGACCGTCTCAATCGCATGGCCGAGCGCGTCGATGACGTCCTCGAAGAACTCGAAGAAGCCTTCCACCCCGAGCTCCGCCCGGGCGGAGTCGGCCTCGGCTGCGGTCAGCGGGGTGAATCTGGCGCCCTCCGGGCCGACGTCGAATCGGAAGGCCTCCAGGCCCGTCGTGTCGATCGGAGTCCGATGGCAATGGCGGCCCCCCGGGCGGTGGCGGACGGTCCGATAGCCGTCGACCGACTTCATCGGCGCCATCGCCGCTTGGATGGCCTGATGGACGTGGGCGGCGCTGTCGCTGAATTTCGGATTGAGCAGCGTCTTGATCTGGGCTTCGCTGAGCCCGGCCAGTCGCCGCTGGACCTTGGCGTTGGGCTGGAGCTTGAAATCCTCCTCGGCGGCCATGATTCCCGGCAGGCTGACGCTGAACTCGCAGGTGGACAGGGACGAGGCCGGAGCGGTCAGCCGGATCCGGCCGGCCGCGTCTGTTTGCAGGATCGTGTCATGGTCCGGCCCGAGCAGGACGATTTGTCCGGCCGCCGTCACGCTGACGATTTGCGAGGCGCGCAGATTGACGTCGCGGTTCGTCATCGGCGCCCCGTTGGAATCGTAAACGGCGATCGTCGTGGCGTAGGTCTTCTGCCGGACCATCCGGGAGTTGACCGCGCGATACAGGATCGGCTCCTCGCTCCAGGGTCCAGGCCCGGGCGCGTCGCCCCGGATCGCCGGGCTTCTCCATTTCCGGTAGAGGCCCTTGCCGGGAATCCACGCATAAAGCTCGCTCTGGCCTTGCGGGCCGGCACCGGCGGCGAGGCTCGCACAGACGAGCTGCAGGTTGAACGGCGGCAGCCAGCCCGACGCGCCGCCCCGGTCTATCACGTTGACCCGGTTCCTCTCGTCGAGCGCGAAGATGGCCATCGGAGTCGCGCCCTCGTCGGTGACGACGAGGGCGGTCGCGGTCAGGGTCCTGTCGACCGTGACGAAGCCGGTCGCCAGCTGCGCGCAGTCGAGCACGGAAATGGCGGTCGAGCCGGAGCTTCGGCCGTTGTCGGCGATGACGACGAAGCTGCGGCCGCCGGAATTGCCCACGGCGAGGTCGGTGTAGGATATCCCGGTCGAAAGGGGCTTCGGATCGCCTGCAAAGGGCGCTGCGAGATGGAAGAGATCGACGAGGTTCGGGTTCCCGGAATTGCGGTTGGCGAAGAGCAGGCCGACGCCGACGCCCGGAACGGTGCAGCTTTCCATCACCATCTGATCGCTGTGGGCGATCCGGGTCCAGACCGGGTCCGCGGCTTGCCAGTCGACCCGCCACAGCCCCCTGCTCCCGGAGCCGTGCCCGGGTGTCGGCCGCAGCAGGGCGAACAGGGTCGCGCTACCGTTGGCGACGACGAGGTCGATCGCCGCCGCATAGGTGAAATCGGGCACCGAGTCCGAGACCGCGATCCGCTGCCATCCGCTCCAGGCGCCGCCGGAAGGCTTGCGGGCGACGTAGAGGTCGGGCGAGGCCTGGTTGATGCCGATCCCGAACGCAAGCACCGTGCCGTCGGCGATCTGGGCGCCGCGAACCTTGCCCAGGCCGTTCAGGGGCTGGCCGAGCTCCTCCTCGGTCCAGCCGGTGTCGCTGTCTGGATCCTGGAACAGCGACATTACGGCGGACCCGCCGAGATAGAAGAGGCGATTGGCAGCGCCGGGAGTCCGGATGACGCTGATCTCGGATGCCTGCGTCAGGTCGGACGCGAAGACATAGTCGTCCATCAATTCGCCGCTGACCTGAAGACGGATACCGGATGATGTGCTGGTGGCTCGAGTTTTCAGGCGCTCCCCCTGCATCGAAACTCCCCCTTTGCTTCGGATGCAACTCTGAACAGGCCGACAATATAACGGGTTCATGCGGTGCGAAAGCAGCTAGTGTTGCCGCCCCGCCGCTCCTCGATTAGGGATTCGCTTGGGGTCGGTCTATTCGACTGATCTGGTCCGGCGCTGCTGAGGTATTGCGATTTGTCCGTCTTGCCCGTCGTGTTTCTGCTCCTCGCCGCCCCGCCCGCCGCGCCCGAGCATTTCTTCGTCGGCCGGACTGAGGGCGCCGGGACGGTGAACATGGCTCTGTCGGGCTCGCACAAGGTGCGCGACGTCAGCCGCGGGCGGCTCGACAAGTCCGGCGCGCTGATCCTCGACCAGATGGTCTATGAGGAAGGCAAGCCCGCCCGGCGCCGCTCCTGGCGCCTCGTCCGCTCGGGGCCGAACCGGGTCTCGGGTACAATCTCGGACGCGATCGGCCCCGTCACTGGCGACATAAGGGGCAACGTGCTCCACCTCAAATACCAGGCACGCGAGGCGAGCGCCCAGGTCGAGCAGTGGATCACGCTCAATCCCGACGGCCGGACCGCCTCGAACCGGATGGTGTTCCGCAAGTTCGGCTTCAAGGCCGCGACGTTGAACTCGACCATCCGCAAGGTCGACTGACCGGCGCTCCGTTCCCCGGCGAAGGCCGGAAGCGGGACCGGCGGACGATTGGATCCCGGCCTTCGCCGGGAAGCGTTGGGGGAGCCCGACGATGACGGACCGATCAAAGCCGGTTCCGGTCTAGCGGGCGGGCGTTGCCTCCACGACCAGCTCGACGATCCGGCCGACCTTCGCCTTCGGCCCGCCGAGCTCGGAGATCCGGATCCGGGCGTGGGGCAGGGTGAAGATCGCGTCACGCCCGTACTCGCTTCGGGAGCGCACCGCTTCGGGGACGCACTCGGCGACCCGGTCGGCGAGGGCGTCGCGGCTCATCTCCGCGGGCGCGAGATTCTGGCCGCACAGCCAATATTGCCGCGTCTCGGC
>JGI10216J12902_102541937_pt1 | contig 11473 bp, 12 predicted proteins | sample KanNatreferecore_FD_12902 | JGI IMG/M metagenome (IMG submission 12902)
CGCGACGTCCTGCAGCTTCTGCGGCTCGGCGACCGAGTCCCATCGGCCGGTCTCGACGCGATGTCGAAGCGCCCCCACGCCGGCGACGAGTTCCGCGGTGGTGAAGGCGCAGTGTCCCCAGTGGTCGACGTAGGCCTGCCGCAGCAGGCCGTTGCTGCCCGCCGCCCGGACGACCGCCGCGTATACGCCCTCGTGCTGGACGGGGACGAGGGGGTCCGCCGTGGTGTGCATCGTCAGCTCGGGAACCTCGAGATGCCCGGTCGGAACGGACGTCTCCTGCAGCGAGGCGATCGCGGTGGGATCGGCGGGGATGTTCGCGCCCGCGGTCAGCGTGGCGAGCTCCGACTTCAGGTCGAGGCCGGACGACCGGTAGAGGTCTCTCACGACGTCGCCGTACGGCGAGTGAGCCAGTAGCTGGCCGAAGTCCTCGCCCAGCGTCCACCCGCCGTTCCCGCCGGCGGAGAGCTCGATCCAGAAGCGCCCGAACTCGATGAAGTTGAGCAGCGGGAAGAGCTGTACCCCGCTCGTGTACTGCGCCGCCTCGATCGCGGGCGCGTCGTTCGGAGCGGGCGTGGGCACCCCGGGGGCCGAGGGGACCACGTTCAGCAGGGCGAAGACGAGCGCCAGCCGTGCGCGCCCCTGAGCGGTTGCCTGCGCAGCCTGGACAGCGGCGGTGAGGGCGGCTCCCGTCGCCGAGCCCTCGCCGGGATCCGCGAAATGGACGAGCTTCGGCGGCGGCCCCGAGACCAGCAGCTTCGCAATCACGTACTCCGCGTCGAGCTGGTAGTTGTTGAGATGGATTGCGCCGGCGACGATGCCGCACGTCGACAGCGCCCCGTCGACCTGGCCGAGACCGCGCTCCGCCTCCAGCGCGCTTACCAGGCCGCCCATCGAGGTTCCGAACGCGAGGACACGGTCGGGCGCGCGTGTCAGCTTCGGTGTCACGGCCGCGATCGTCTCGAACTGGTCGCGAACAGCACTCTGGAGCGCCCACCACGATCCGTTCGGGTCGTACGACGATCCGGCAAGAGCGTAGCCCCGTGCGAGCAACGCGTCCCTCGTCGCCGGGTCCGGGGCGTCCGCTGCGATCGGGGGCCCGAAGCCGTGGCTGTACAAGAGGAGGATCCCGTTCCAGGTCGACGGTACGTCCGCGATCCAGGTGGCGCCGTCCGTCAGCGTCCCGCTGTAGCTGGCCGTCGACGCAGATGCCGACGAACCAGTCGCGGCTGCAATCGCAAGGACTACGACCGGAACGAGTAGCGCGCCGCGCAGCCAGGTCCTGAGGTGACTCATGATCCACCTCCCCCACTCGCGCCGCTCGAGCGCTCTGCCCGTGCGGCAGATGACGCGGGGAGTATTTCGAGTCTCAGGTTACCTGTCAATCCCGGTTCGGGACACGACGCAAGGCGTCAATCGCTGACAAGGGCGGTGAGCCCTGCATCTCGTTCGAGCAGCTCCTCGACGTCGGCCGTCGCCGGCGCCCATGCCGAGGCGCGCGTGCATTGTGCGGCGCCGGCCGCAGCGGCGTAGCGAAGCGCTGCTTCGAGCTCGGACGAGCGGAGCCCCCGCAGCCGTCTCTTGTCGAGCCGGTCGTGGCGCTGGAGCCAGGCGAGTAAACCGGCCCCGAAGGCATCCCCAGCCCCGATCGTGTCGATCACCGTGACCTCCGGCGCCGGAGCCTTCACCGAAACCCCAGAGCCCGTCCAGGCCTGGGCTCCTCTCTGGCCATACGTCACGAGGACACAGCCCGCGCCGAGTTCGAGCAAGCCCTCGACGAATGTGTCGACAGTGACGCCGGGATCGAGCCATGCGAGATCGGAGTCGCTCACCTTGACGATGTCGGCGATCGCGACGAGCCGGTCGAGCCGCGTCTGGTATACGGAGCGATCGCCGATCAGCGGCGGTCGTATGTTCGGATCGAGCATGAACACGCGGTCTTGCGCCGTCCGCTCGACGAACGCGGCCAACGCGTCACCGGGTGGGTTCGTGGCGAGCGCCAGGGTGCCGACGTGGAGCGTTGTGACTGCATTCGGAAGATCCAGGAGGTGATCGTGAAGCGCCTCGTGGGCCGTACCCGAGAGATAGAAGTTGTACGACGGCTCGCTCGCTGACCCGTCGATGATCGCAAGCGGTGTGGGCGCATCGACCTGCACGGTTCGGCTGGTGTCGACGCCGGCCGCGATCAGCGTTTCCCGGAGCCGTTGGCCGAGACGGTCACGTGAGACCGCGCCGACGTAGCAGACGGGTATCCCGAGGCGACCGAGCGCCACCGCGGTATTGAACGGCCCACCACCCGGAAACAGGCGGAGAACGTTTCGGTCGAGATGCGCGTCGATCAGCGCCTCGCCGACGACGGCAATCACGCCGCACCCGTCTCGCGCGCCGCCGAATTTGCGTGAAAGGCGCCCCGAAGCGCGTCGACGACCTCGTGCATCCAGACCCGAGCCGGCTCCCATGTCTGCCAAAGGACGCTCGATCCGTGGGTATGACCGAGGAACCGGTGAAGCGTCGTCTTCACGCCTGCGCTCTCGAGGCGGCGGGCGTAGGCTTCGCCGCTGTCGCGGAGGACGTCGAACTCGGCGACCAGTACGTGGGCCGGCGCGACTCCACTCAGATCGTTCGCGAGTAACGGTGAGGCGTAGGGATTGGAGCGGTCGGCCGGTTCGGGCAGATACGCCTCGGTGAAAGTGGCCATGGCGTCGCGATCGAGCCCGTATCCGTCGCCGTAAAGCGAGACCGAGGGATGGTTGTCCGACGCGTCGCTCAGGTCGGTGACGGGTACCTCGAGAAGCTGGAGCGCGAGCGGAGGGCCGTCGCGATCACGCGCCATCAGAGCGACGACGGCGGCAAGGTTGCCTCCGGCGGACTCTCCGCCGACCGCGATTCGAGCTGTATCGAGCCCGATCCGATCGGCGTTGTCGATCGTCCAGACCAGCGCGGCGTAGCAGTCTTCTGGTGCGGTCGGGAATGGAAACTCGGGGGCCAGCCGGTAGTCCACGCTGACGACGCCGCACTCGGCGGCTCGACAGAGGTGCGCGCACTTCACGTCGTTGATGAGCGAGTCGACTGTGCCGAACACGAAGCCTCCGCCGTGGAAGTGAACGAATCCAGGATGTGGCCCTGCGCCCGAGGGAACGAAGATCCGCACCGTGATCTCCCCGCCGTCGACCGGGACTCGATCCTGCGTGATCGCACCAACCTCCTCGACGACGACCCCCAGCCGCCGTAGCTCCTGGTCGAGTTCGGCACGGAGCGCATGGCGGGCCTCTGGGAGCGGAAGGCCGCGGTGCCGGCCGTTGACCGCGACTCCCCAGGCGATGAGCGACTGGATCTCCGGCGCAACGGTCACGGAGACTCTTCCACCGTGCCGGCCGGGCCGGCGACGACGATGCGGCCGTCTGCGTCCTCCCTGACCGGGAGCGGATCCGTGAGCTCGCCGACGAAGTTCCGGTCGCCGTCGCCGCGGAAGGCCATGAAGTGCCAACGACCGGCGTCCGATTCGACGAGCTTGCCCGCATACAGCGGGCCGAGCGGTCCATCGGGTCCCACGAGAGGGCCGTCTGCGGACGGGTAGGGGCCGAAGAGATCGTCGGCCGAGAAGGCGAACGTGCCCGTCAGGCCGGGTGAGCCGAGCCGTTCGAGCCGTTGACGCGAGTGGTCCTCGGCCAGACAGGAGACCAGGATCTGATGGCGCCCGTTCAAGCGAACGAGTTGCGGAACCTCCACCTGAGCGAAGTCTCCACCGGCCGTGAGCGGCGGCAGCACGTCCCACCTGACGAGGTCGAGTGATCGCGCGTGAGCCACGACACCCGCAGCGTCAGAGGCTCCGAGGCGTGATCTCGCCGTGATGAGGGCGTGGACAGAGCCGTCCTCGGGGTCGCGGAACAGCCAGGGGTCGCGCCAGGATTGGTCGCGCCAGCGTTCGTGGTCGAGAAGCTCGTACCACCTCGGGTCTGCCTCGAGCACAGGATTTGCCCGGTGTTTCTCCCAGTGGACGAGATCGTTCGAGATCGCGAGCCCAATGCGCTGGATCAGACCTTGCTCCTCGCGGTTGATGCCCGTGTAGAGCATGTACCAGCGTCCGCCGTGGCCGATCACGCTACCGGTCCAGGTCGCCAGGTCGTCCCAACTTCCTGCCGGCCCCGGATGAAGCGCGTCTGGCAGGACACGCCACGAACGAAGATCGCCTGAGACTGCGTGGCCGATCGAGGCGTTCCTGTGTCGAAGCGCGGGTTGCCCAAGCATCCGTGGCGCCTGCAGATAGAAGACATGGTGGTTGCCTCGTTCGCGGACGATCCAGAAGTCCCAGATCCACTTATCGGGGAGACGGAGGGCCATGTCAGGCGAGGCGCGAAAGGCTGAGGAGGGCGCCGCTCTTCGCGCCTCGCTGATGCGCTCGCCGTCAATACCGCGGCTTGCGTCTCCTGCAGCCCTGCTAGATCGGATGAGCACGAAGCTATCGTCGAAGATGACCTGTGCGTCTGCCACGTGCTAGCCCTTCAGTGATCCCTGCAGGAGGGCGGAGACGAAGTGACGTTGGAAGGCGACGAAGACGATGATCGTGGGCGTCAGGATCAGGATGGACCCGGCAGACAAGAGCGGGATGTCGGTGCCCCACTGACCCTGAAATGCCCCCAAGGCACCGGCCATCGTGCGCTTCGTCGGGTCGTCGACGAGCACGATCGCGAGCAGGAACTGGTTCCACGTAAAGACCGTCAGCAGGATTCCGAGCGACGAGACGGCGGGCCGCGCGAGCGGAACGTGAATCCGCCAGAACAGTTGCCACGTCGTGGCGCCGTCGACACGCGCCGCCTCCGAGAGCTCGCGAGGCATGGTCAAGAAGTACGCGCGCATCCAGAAGACGCCGAACGGCATGAAGAGTCCGATCAGCGGCAGGATGATCGCCCAGCGGGTGTTCAGCAGGCCGATGGTGCGGATTTCGTAGTAGAGGGGCACGATCACACCCTCGAACGGCAGCGTCAGCCCGAGCAAGAACACGACAAACACCAGCTGGCCGCCCCGTATCCGAAGTTGACCGATCGCGAAGCCCGCCATCGTCGCGATGACCACCGACACCGGGACGACGGCGAGCACGATCAGCACGCTCGACTTGAAAATCGCGCCCATGTTGGCGATGTGAAACGCCTTTACGAAGTTGTCCCAATGCGGATCCGACGGCCAGTCGAGACCCTTTGGATAGGTGCCCGACTGATGGAGCGCGGTAGTGAACATGCTGGCGAAGGGCAGCAAGGTGACGGCCATCAGGACGAGGAGCAGCGCGCCTCCCATCCACGTGTTCCGGCGGGAGACGATCACGCCTCGCTCTCTTTCCGCGTCAACCACTGGATGGGCAAGATGCAGACGAGAACCAGCACCATCAGCACGACGGCAAGCGCCGAAGCGACCCCGACTTCGCGATTGAAGAACGCCAGTTGGTAGATCTTGAGACCGGGAACCATCGTTGCGTTCCCAGGCCCTCCGCGGGTGGAGATGTAGACGATGTCGAACGCTGAAAGCGCGGCGATAACGGTCACGGTCACGCAGACGCCGATCTCCTGGCGAAGACCCGGCAGCGTGATCGAGAAGAACTCGCGAACGACGCCGGCCCCGTCGATCTGCGCCGCTTCATAGAGCGACGGGTCGATCTTGCTCATTCCGGCGAGCAGCAACACGGTGCAGAGACCGAGGAGGACCCACGCGCCGATGACGCCGACCGCCGGGAGAGCCGTCCCGAAATCACCGAGCCAAGCTCGCGTCACGCCACCGAGTCCGACGGCCGACAGAGCCTGGTTCACGACGCCCGATGTCGACAGCACCCAGCTCCAGGCAATGCCGGCTGCGACGAGCGGCACGACCTGGGGTAGAAACAGCACTGCTCGAGCGGTCGAGCTGATCCGTGGCGACGCCACCCGGCGCATCACGCTCGCTACCACCAGGCCGAGCACGACCGGGATGCCGCTGAAGAAGATGATCAGCTGGAACGCGTGCTTGAGGGTGCCGACAAGCTCGTGGTCGGTGAAGACGGTCTTGTAGTTGTCGAATCCAACCCACTGCGCCGGAGCGACGCCGTCCCAGCTGTAGAGCGAGTACTTGAAGGTCTGGATCAAGGGCCAAAGCACGAACAGGCCGTAGGCGGCGAGAGCGGGCAGCACGAACAGCCAGCCCGACAGACGGACGTCGCGGGCCCCCACTCGGAGGGCCCGCGACGCCGACGCTCGGCTCACAGCGCGATATTTGCGCGGTGACGAGGTCGTGGTCTCCGTCATCTTCAGGCGCGCAGACTAGCCGCCGCTCGCGACCTGCTTCTCGTAGTCGGACTGGACGGTCTTGAGTACATCCTCCGGCGCTATCTGACCGGCGAACAACTTCTGGACGGCAGGGGTCCAGGACTGTGCATAGATCGCACCGGTGGCGTTGGCGATGAAATCCATCGCCCCGTTCTGGGCCGCCACGACCTTGCCGGCAACAAGTGTCTGAGCGGTTACCGAGCCCGGCTTCACCGTCGGGATCGGGAGGCTCGGGGGCCCACCGGGGTTCGAGCCGCCGACGGCGACGTTGATCTTCCGCGCCTTCGGATTGGTGGCGACCCAGTTGAGGAAGAAAGCGGCACAGTCGGCGTGCTTCGCCTTGGCTGCGACCCCATAGCTCAAGGGCGCGGACATTGCAGCGTGCGTGCCGCCGGCCTTCAGCGGTGGCATCAGGAAGAACCCGATCTGCTTGGGCATCGTCTTGTCGAAGTTCCCCGATTCCCAGTCGCCGTCGAAGATCAGCAGGCCGTCGCCGTGCTGGAACTTGCTCATCATGGTCGGGTAATCAGTCGCATTCGCGTCGGTGTTGAAGTAGCCGGCCTTGATCCACTGCTGTAGGTGCTTGACAGCAGCCAGGTTCGACGGCGTGTTGATGTTGGCGGCGGGCTTGTTGAAGATCCAGTTGTTGATCGGCCCCGGCGGCCCGTAGACCGACATGAGTTGCTGGAGAGGAAAGAGGAGGCCGCCTGTGGCCCCTCCGTTGAATTGCACGATCGGCGTGATCCCCGCGGTCTTCGCCTTCGCAAGGAGGGCGTCGAGCTGGGCAAGGGTTGTCGGCGCTGTGGTCATGCCGATCTTCGCCGCGAGCGTCTTGTTGTAGAAAACGCCCGTCAAGCTGTAGTTGACACCCATGGCCCAGAGCGACCCTGTTCCGCGCGGACGCCCGCTCGGTGCGGCACGAAGCGAGGCAAGCTGCGACGCGGGGAACCTATCCCAGCGGTACCGCTTGTAGTACCGATCGAGGTTCTTGAGCAGGTGGTCGTGGATCAGGCCACTTACCTGCGGCAGGCGCATCAGATCAGGGGGATTCGGCCCCGACAGCGTAAGCGGCGCGTTCTGCGTGATGACTGCGAACTGGTCTTGGCGGATGTGCCACTTCACCTTCGGGTACTGACGTGTGAACTCTTTCGTCAGGTCGATGATGTCCGGGAATCCAGTCTCGAAGTAGCCCTGCAGCGTCACGGGCTTGCTTCCGCATGCGGCCGTCACACTCGGCGGCGCTGCGGTTCGCGCCGCCGACGCAGCACTGCTTGCCGCGAACGCGACCGCGGCCAAGCCGACCGCAGCGAGCAGGGTGAGGAGCAGCCGAGTACGGGACGGAACGAGCGCCAGCCGCCGCCGCTTCACGGCATCAAGGCGTCCTTGCATTGATCCTCCCTTTCATCGCGAGCTTGGCCGACACGGGATCGCGGGTTGGCTCCACTGCCAACGCTAAGCGGAAGGCACGAGCTCTGTCGTATGTGTATCCGCGTCGACACTCGCTCTCTTGAGCCGCTAGCCCTTTCGACGGCTAGCTAAATCGAATCAGCAACCGTGCGATAATCGCACCCCTCGGGGCAATGGTCAAGGCGACATCGGAGAGAGAGCGAGCGACGAGGACGAAACGCGTCACCTTGGCGGACGTCGCCCGCAGCGCGGGCGTCTCACAGACGGCGGCCTCTTTTGTGCTGTCCGGCAGGCGCGAGGAGATGCGAATATCGGCCGACGTCGAGGCCCGTGTGTTGCGCGCGGTGCGCGAGACCGGCTACCGGCCCAACATCGTGTCGCGAAGCCTGCGCACCGGGACGACGCAGACGATCGGATTCGTCTCGGATACGGTCGCGACCACACCGTTCGCCGGCCATCTGATCTGGGGCGCCCTCGACGCGGCTCGCGAGCGAGGGCATCTCCTGTTCACCGGCGAGACGGAAGGCGATCCCGAGCTCGAGCGGCAGCTGATCGAAGCCATGCACGACCGCCGAGTGGACGGAATCATCCTCGCCTCGATGTACACCCGCAAGGTGGCGGTGCCGAAAGCACTGCTCGACGGCCCTGCCGTCCTCCTCAACGCGCTGCCCACCAGACGCTCGGCGATTCCGTCCGTTCTCCCCGACGAGATCGAGGCCGGTCGAACTGCCGCCGGGGTTCTGCTCGAGGCGGGACACAGAGACGGGATCCACCTCGTCGGCGCCGGACCACAAGCGAACCGAGGCCCCAAGGAGAGCCTTGCCGCGGTCGAACGGCTGCAGGGGATCAAGGAAGCGCTCGGCGCCGCCCGAGTGAAGGTCGCCGGAGCCGTCGCATGCCCCGACTGGCAGCCGGAGCTCGGATACACCGCGACCCAGCGGCTGCTCGAGAAGGCCACGCCGTCCGCACTCATCTGCTTCAACGATCGGCTGGCCTTTGGCGCTTACCAGGCCCTTGCCGACGCCGGGCTCGAAGTACCCGACGACGTATCGGTCGTCTCCTTCGACGACGACGTCCTCGCGTCGTGGGTCAAGCCGCAGCTGACCACCGTCGCTCTTCCCCATTACGAGCTCGGTCGGGCGGCCATCGAAGCCCTTCTCGACGATGCTGGGCAACAGTACGGTCGTGACCGGCAGCCGACCGTCCACCGTATCCCGATGCCGCTTCGTGAGCGCGAATCGGTCCGCCGAGTCCAGCCTGGACGGGGAAGCCGCAAGCACGTCGTGCAGGACAGTCGCTGAGCGAGGCTACTCGGCACACCCACCAGGGACCAGGGATCGTCAACCCGGGGGGAGCGATCGTACGCCTACGCCTTAGTGACCCACGTCGTCCACGTGCGGTGACGAGGTAGATCGCCATCCGCGCCAAGCTCCGTCAGAGGGTGACCACCGGCCCTCTGGTGAGTGTCCAGGAGGTCACCTGGTGACACAGCCCAGCAGGTCGAGTGGGCGACGACTCCCCGCACGCGGCCCCGGTTACGAACGCTCTGCTGGTGCGTTGCTCTGGTTGGTCTGGGCGTACGACTGTTCCCAGCCCACGTTCACCAGCATCGCGCCGACCTCGCGGACGGCGAGGGCAATCTCGAGTCCGATCTCGCGGATGGCCTCGGTTTCGCGCGCGGTGCCGGCCTCCGCGCGCAGTTTCGAGAGCAACTCCTCGAGGCGCTCGATCTCGGCGTAGTTGTGCTGCTCCGGGTTACTCATCTGCTTCCGCCTTCAGCTCCTCGAATGTCCGACGGGTCTTCTTCTTTGGCCATTCAGTCCCCCTTTTTTTTTCTGCCGTGATCTGTGCGTCTATCCACGCACCGGCCTCGTCCTCCTCAATCCTTCGCGCGGAGCACAGCTCGCGCACGAGCAGTGCTCGCGCATGGACGTGGACGCCCTGTTCGCCATGCGACAAGCGCACTCTGGGCGCCCCGCGCTCGAAGCGATCGCCGTCTCGGACGATCTCGGCGAGGTCGGTCGCTTTGCCACCCGCGAGCTTTGCCTTGCTCGTCTTGATGCGCGTCGTCCACGACCGCCCACGCTCACTCGGAGGCGAGGCGAGCGTCTTCTGAACATCCTCGAGCTCGACCTCGCCGGCAACCCGCCGTAGCCGGTCGACCGCCTCGGAGAGCGGAAGCGTGACACGCAGGCCTGCGGCGAGATCGACCACCACGCAGTCCCGGTCGCTGCCCCCGACCTGCTTCTGTTCGAGCGCCACGACCCGACCGACACCATGGGCCGCGTACACCACGGCGTCGCCGACGGCTATCGGCAGCGATGCGATGTCGCCCTCAGGCTCGATCGTCTCCGCGTTCTTGGCAATCATCTCGATCGACTTCTCGATGGTCGCCACGGGATCTCCTCTCGATTGGATGTGTTCTCGAGGTGCACCTAACCGAACCGCTTCAAACCCTTCGGATCCGGTTCAGTGCCTGGTTGCTTCCGCACGTTGAGTCCAGTCCAGCATCGCGGTGGCGCGTGTATCGGCGGCAGAGGCGCCGACATGCTCGTCACGGGTCACCATCGCGCACCTCTTGGCAGCTGCTTTCGGCTGAGCGGTTCGGCGGTGCCGGTCAAACGCTGCACGTGCTCCCCGACCCTGAGGTCGGTCGCCGCGATTCGCTCGCCCTGGAGCCAGCGCTCGACTGCTTCGGTCAGATCCGAAAGGTGGTCGTCCTCCCCCAGCTCGATCGCGACACGCCAACGGCCGTCCTCGCCTTGGGCGTTTCGGCAGCGGTATCGGGGCAGCGACATGACGAGCAAAAAGCCGGTCAGCGCTGAGGGGGCATCTACGACCGCGGGGCTATCCGCTCTGCTTCCGAAGCGGGAAGGTGACACCTCGAGATCTGCCACGCTGCTTGCCGTTCGGCGCGGCAAGCCCGGGTCGGCGTCGACGATGACGGCGGGAACATACGGTTTATGACGCGCAACCGGTCTCTGTAGGCCCAGCTGCTCGGGCTCCGGTTCCTCCCGCTGCGGCACCAGTGCCAGCCGGGGAACGCTGTTCGCCGGCATTCCTACGGCGGCCACAGCACTCTCGTCAGTTCTCTCGATCAGTACATCCGGGAGGGGAACATGCCTCCCGTCATGAATGCTGCCCATTCGCGCTCTTTCCTGCCCTCCATGCCGCAGTGGCCAGGAGGTCAAGGAGGTAGGGAGAGCGGGTGGTGTGCCCTCACAGTAGCCGAACGCCGGACCTGCGCTAGCTTGCCGAGTTTTGCAGGCGCTGGTCTGTGAGAGCAGCGGGCGAGGCGGCAGCCTCGCGACCTCCTCAGTGGTAGGGAGGCGGTCGACGGTTCGAGTCCGTCAGGGGGCTTCGTCGAAGCTCCTGCTAGTGAGAACTTTTCGTTTTCGGAGGGGACGTTTCGGAGCGGCGGCGTCTACGAAAGGTCGATCGATCCGAACGACCTCCCGCTCGGTCAGACCGGGAGGACTTCGGCGACGATGCCACTGCTCGCGGATCGCAGCGAGGTGGAGCGACTGGTCGCGGCCGCACCCTTCCGCAGCGCTGAAGTCCCCGTCGCCGGCTCTCGGCCAATCGTCGCATTCGCCGCACGCGGCCATGCCAGCTGCGCCGGTCTGCCGCGGCACCGCAAATCCAAGACAAACGCCCAGAGCGGGGATTTCCAAGGATGGAACTAAGCGGGGCACTTTCGAACCCCTTTGCAAAGCATAAATCCCTGCAAAACCGACTGACTGAGTTGCACAAGACGTTGCTCAAGAAGACGGAGGGGA
>JGI10216J12902_101239564_pt1 | contig 11460 bp, 7 predicted proteins | sample KanNatreferecore_FD_12902 | JGI IMG/M metagenome (IMG submission 12902)
ACGCTTGAAAAACCGTTCTTCAAGTTTCTTAAGAAGTTGGTCGCGAAGTGCGATTCGTGGAGCGAGAATAAGGACGCACTTCACTTCCGGGGCATACCGCGCAAGGCTAGCGATCACACGCGTCTTTCCGGTTCCGGTTGGCATGTGAACGAGCGCCGCTCGATCAGCCTTGTCTGCGGGGAATCCTTTTATAAAGTTGCTTATGTACTGGCGCATCTTATCGACGGCGTCAGACTGATGCTTCCAAAGATCTAATTCGTCGATGAGCAAGGCTGCTGAATCAGAGGTTGATTTCATTGTTAATCTCCTGGGGGATACGGAGAGGGGGTAATAGAACTTTCGTTACTTTTTTCGCTTCCTGGGCTTCGTTGGTGCAGGCACTTTCGCCGCGGGCTCATCGGCGCAAATGACCCTAAGTCTGGCCTGCAGACCATGACACGAATTCTCCTGTTCCAGGAGCAGAGTATCGAGTTGGCGCAGACGGGCTGCATCAGGACTACTGGGATTCCTTCTCGCGTACTCTTCCTGTGCTCGCGTTAGTCGTGGCTGAACAATGACAACCTGCCGCTTGTAGCTGGTGCCGATGTTGTGCAGCGCTTTCAACATTCCTTTTCTTCCGTCCTTAGTCGGCTTACGGTTATACCAAACCAAATCACCAACCTTTTTTCCCACGCCGCTCTCTAAACCCTCAGTCAGAATGGCACGGTCGAGACTGCGAAGGTTCTTTATCGCTTGCGACGTCACGATTTCATAATCTGATACTGACACTCTTCGGTCAGCACTAGCACTGTCAGACGCCTTAACATGAATTAACGATAGGGTTGGTGGAACGCTCTTATTATCCAGGTGTATGAAATCTGCAATTTCCATCGAGCCGTCATCGCACGCCAGCCACCCGCCGGATGCATCACCCAGATTCATAAGAGGCCATGAATTCTTCACCCAGCAAAAGAGCGAGTCTTCTTTTCCAATAACTTCAGGTCTGAGAGCACTGGGCTTTTCCTTCGTTACGTCGTAACCGTTAAAGTCCACCCAGGAGAAATCTTGAAACGGCATATCGCGATGCCTGATTTCAAAAACGTGTCCTTCTGCTATCGTGTGTCCAGACTCGTACCAAATCTTAATCCAATTCGAACGACGGCAGATTGCCACCGCTTTCGCCAAATCGTCCTCTGTTTCGTCCGATGTGGCACGACTCTCTAGGAGCCATTTGACGTTCTCTGGATCAGCAAAATCCATCTGAAATTCGATAGTTCCCAAGACATTGCCTTTTAGTGTTACTTCAGCGGTGAAGTCGGCGTCTGACTTTTTCAGGATGCTCAAGTGCGAGTAATAGGCCCACTGTTCCATTTCCTCGCGTGCTTGTTCGTCACCTTCATCAGATAAGAGTTCGGGCGGAATAACCCCCAGATCGAAGGCGTCGGCGATTTTGGTTGTATCGATTGAAGATACAGCCACAACTGGAATTGGGGCCTCGACGGGTTTGATGGTTGCTTCCAAATGCTTGAGTATCACCGTTACCGGAGAAGCGAACTCTTGCCAAGAGCGGCTTGAGCCCACCCAAATCCGTGATCCTCGTGGTGAGGTACCGATAGCAATCACCGCCTTATCAAGATCAGATGCACACCGAGCGGCGGTGAAGTAGTAGGTCTGATCGCCAACTGGATCCAAGGCATCCTGGAGTTCTATTCCGGAGAGAATCTTATTATCGGCTTTGATCGATGTTCGTGCGTGGGCACCTGACAACCAAAGCGTCCTGGCCGCCCCTTTGACGAATGCAGCGTTGAGCAAGCCAGGTCCGATCTTATGGAGAGCGCTCAGCCCTTTAGCACCCGTCTTCCCAAACTGCTTCACGATCGCCGAGCGCCAACGCGTATCGGAAAGATAAATAGCTACGTGACGATTCCGCCTGCAAACCAGAATCAGGTGATTGATCTGGTCTGTCACGTTTCGATTCAGCGTCCATGGGGTCGGTGTCTCTTCCGAGTAATGTAAGTAACCGACGGTCAGCTCACCTACGTTGGTTGCGTTGCCCTCGGAAATCAGCGTGCGCGGTCCACCGTCTCCCAGCGAGAGCAGTTCCCCCAGATCGTCAACCAAATCATCGACAATATCTTTGACTGGGAGTGAACCCCGAACTCGCGCGAGAAGGAGTGACTTGTAGGGTTTTAACTCCGACAAATTGTTGATCACCGGCTGCTCCTTTCACTAGAACCTGGGCTCGTTCGTTCGGAGTCTGGTTTGTGATCTCCGCTGGAAGGGTTGAGTAGTCGAGCATGGTTAACTATGCGAAGACTGATTGCCGACGCTTATTCCAACCTATGGGCAAACTACCCTGCGTTCGGATTGGACTTGTGGTCGCTTACCAGGGGACTTACGCGAGGTGAGTCCCACGTAAACGAATGAAGTTGAGAACGAGCGGACTATAAGACTCATGATGGGTGTTGTCAACAGCCGAAAGCAATGCCGTAAAAGACATTCTTGGTAAGGCGAGGTCCTTCGAACAATTTGATCGTAGCCAGAACGTGAGGAGGTTAATTCCCTTCCTCTGCTCATGGTACTTGAGCAATCACTCAATAATTCAAACTCAAATACGCAATTCCGGAAGTTGAGGTCGTTTTGGAATAGGCTTGCCGGCCGCCTTTATGGCCCAGTAACCGCGTCCTGGCCGCGGAATGTTTAGCTTCTTGCAAACCTTTGCCAATCCAACGTCGGATATCTCATATCTTTTGGCAACGCGCTGAATCGGTTCTGACCAAATCTCCTCATATATTTTTTCACGATCGTACCTGGAGGCAAGCTGTCGAATGGTCCAACTACGGTTTTGGTCGGCTCGCCGCTCGTCTTCCGCTTTCTGTTCTTTTGTCCGTATGTCGAACCCCATCAGACCAAACTTTCTTGCAACTGGCGTCAGATGCTTCTTGATGGCCGGCGTCCGCAAAAGGTCATGAATGGGGTCGTGAGTGCAGGCCGTGTGCCTCATCAGTTGTTCGACTATTTCCACTGTTACGTCCGGCTCACATTCAAGCAGATTGCGGCGTACCCACTGGATTTCTTGAGGCTCTTCCGGTCGCCACTGCGCACCGTGTTCGAATAAAAGTCGAAGCGTATCAAGAGTGTTAGAGACAGAGTATTTCGAGGCCTTGGCCGGAGTGCCGAAGTAAGAATCGTATCGAAAACCTCTGAATCCCAAACTCGTCAAAAGACACCGGTCGAGAGAACTCGATCCGCCGTTGGCCTTGTCGTTTGCTTTTGCTCCGAGCTCTAACAAATAACGCACTACATCAACGCGGCCAAAAGCGGCAGCTGACGTAAGTAGATGATCAAGATTGTCTTTCTTCGCGTCAGGCTTTAACCGCTTCAAGATCTCGACGTTCTTCAAATATGCGGCATGCAGGAGAGCTGATGAATACTCCGACTCATCAAGTCCTTCTTCATCACCCCATGCTGGTCCAATCGAGCGCGGATCCGCGCCTGCCCACATCAATAAGCTTACCCACTTCAAGTCTTCCTTTTCGCAAAAGTATCGAAGAGCCCGATCAGCCTGTTCCTGGAGTTGTGGACCAAGGTCTGGATATTTCTCTTTACACTCGCGCCACGGTCGAAGCGCAGTTCGGATTTTTTCGACAAAGGCCTCAGCAAACGGATAGCTGGTAATGAAGTCGGCGCCATGATCAAGGAAGTAACGAATGATAGTTGGCTCCCAGAGCATTAGCACATCAATGAATGGGACCGAGCCGACCTCCGCACCATGTGAAACCAAAAGCTCAATGAGGTCCAAGCGTTTATGTGAGAGAGCGCGTTGCAAAGCCCGATTCTTCAGTTGCGGGCTCGGCTCAGCGCGAACGAGAAGTTCGACGAGACTGTGGAAACCCTTATCGACCGCTACCTCCAGCGGCGTGATTTTAAGATCGGTCGGAACACAGAGTGACTTGCCTGAAGCAATCCATTCCTCGACCTCGAACAGCTTACCGAGTTTACATAGCTGAAGAAGATGCTTTGCGTCAGTGATGGATAGCACTTCGGACACTACCAATAATATAGAGCGTTACAAGCGCGATTTCTATACGCTTCTTTGTCTTGACGCAGCTCTCAATCGACAAAGAGATATGCTTAATCCCCTCACACTACAAACTGGTTACTACCTCTCCTTCGTTAGTGAACTCGTAGCCTGCACTGACCGAGATTCACGAGCCAAAGAGATGTTGTCTTGATTTCTACTCCAATGGCGATCACTCTCCTACCTCAGCTGAACATTCAACAGAAAATAGGAGCGGGGCCTTATGCGCGTCACAAAAGAAAATTAAGAAGGGTGAGAAGATATGAGATTTTTACTTGGCGTACTCCTCGGCTATAGCATGCGAGGCAAGAAGAGACCTTTAATCACGGTCCTTACAGCTTTGGCATTCATTCTTTACGTATTAATCCCAGCCATCGCACTCTTGGCGCTCCGGCTGGACGTACAACGCGAGCGGCGGATGAGACCAATTCAGGTCCAGGTTCCGGTACTCAAAGGGCTGAGTTATGAAAATGCCGAAACTAAACTCCGTGCTTCTAACTTGAACATTCGGCTTTTAGCGACTCGTTGCGATCTGCCTCTTCAACCTGGAATAGTTATCGACCAAACCCCACAACCAGGCGAAAAGGTCGACCGAGGTTACCTTGTTGCTGTTACGGTTACCAAAGCACCTCCAAACTGGCGATAGGCGGAATTTGGGGAATTCGATACGCAGCTCGTTATATTTGTTTAGGTAGAGGCATCATTGACCATTGCTGTTACGTAAAACTGTGCGTTGTTGCGAAACCATCGTAAGAACGGTATCAGCCCAGATATCTCTTCGGGGTACCACTCTAACCTCCCAACACGCAGATCGAGATACCAAATAGCTAACCATAACCCAAAGGCCCGCATAAAAGTCGGAAGCAGGTCAATCTCAGCTGGAGTTAGTCCTTCTTCTAAGTCAGAGCAATATGCGTGAAACAGAGCTTGTGAACGCTTTAGGTTCAAGATCCATCGCCGATCTCCAGGTAGCAGAGCGAAAGGAGCCTGCAGATCACTATCTTCACTGAACCACATCAATGTTGTTGCAAGGTCATAAGCTCTTGCATCCCAAGCAACCAAATCAAAATCCAATAAGGCGACGATTCTATCCTCTATGCAGAGGATATTCTGAGGTCCGACATCGTTGTGGATTACGAGTTGTGGTATTGAGTCGTAAACTTTGTCTAGAAGAATACTCTGAATGATTACACATTCTTCTTCAAGAAAATTCAGGGAGTCGCGGATAAGTTGTTCGCGCGCATCTCGCACCGGAAGTGAATTGATTAATGGCCACAGTTTATCTAAGCCTCCAGCGTGTGCTGCGACCCAATCGAGGCACTGCACTGTGCCATAACCTTGTCGCTGTCTAGGAGTCGGAGTGTAGCGACGCACAGCGTTATGGTAGGCCGCTAAGATATAGCCGGCCTCAGGAAATAAACTAGTACGCGACAATTGAGGTCTGTGGCCAGCCAAAAAATGGAATAGAGAATAGTGCTTTCCTTCAAATGTAACGATGGTCTCGCCTCTTCCATTCCTCAGAGGCTTCGCTATAGATGCGGTGTGGAGTTCTGCTGGCAGAGCACGCAACAGTTCGTGCTCGTACTCTATGGTGGCGGGATCTTTGTTTAGGTCGTAACGCCTCAACACAAAGGTAGGTGTGGAGTTACCAATCAGGTAATTGCGATTAAAATAACCACCAGCCAGCAATCCGAGAATGTCAAGCTTTACCCATGAGATTGTCTCAAACTCGGTGAGAACGGCTTTAGCCGTCGCTATTTCTTTTTGCGTCAGTGGTTGAGGCGCGCGTGGTGGCATAGCTGCTAATGAGGATTCTTCTGTAAGGTTGGCTGGCCAAAAAACAATTTAGGTGAAGACTGTTCCATCGCGGGCGTGCATGCAAACTTTCTTGCCAGATTGATGAGGTCTGGAAGCTTCTGTGAGCCCGCTGCTTGATGAAGGGCGATGGCATTACAGAGAATCCCACAGACTTCGTGCGATGGCTGCTGATTTACGAGAAAGTTAACAAAATCAATGAGGATTTTTGCGTGGTTAATTAGGTCGCCAATTCCGACGAGGATCTCTAGCCCCTCTCTAAACTGTTCTTCAGCAGCTTTATATTGCCCTTGAATATTCGAAACAACTCCGAGACTTCCAAGGATAATTCCTTCATTACGCTTATTGCGGCTCGTCCGTGCATATTCGAGAGCTTTTTGGTAGTACGACTCTGCGCACTTTACATCGCCCAGTTTCATAGCTAGGTTCCCCATCGATGTAAGAACCACGCCTAGGTTGCGAATGTCCTTTCCGCGCGTAGCAATCTCTAGGGCTTCTAAATAATGAGTCTTTGCCAAAGTCAATTGTTGAGTTTCTTGGAGCAGGTCACCAATGACTCGCGACACCCACCCAACAGCCAATTGATCATTTACTTCCCGGTAAATACTCAAGCATTGTTTGTAGTAGCGATGTGCCTTTTCGGACTCGCCACGTTGACCTGCGTTGTATGCAAGACGGGCGAGAGTGGAACCTTCGTCGCGGCGATTCAGTATTTCTTGGTTAATAGCCAGGGCTTCTGCAAAGGCTCGATCCGAAGTATCCAAGTTTCCGCGATCTTGATCTATCAAGCCGACATGATAGGTGACGAGGGCTTCGAGTCTTCGGTCGCCAATTGTCTTAACTATTATTAATGCTTTTTCGAAGTTCATCGACGCATTTTCCAGGTGGCCCTGATCTCTTTCCAGTCGTCCTAAGCTGAGTAGCACTTGGGCCTCTTGAGTCTTATTCTGGTTTGCCTCAGCGATTTTCAGTGCTTGCTCTAAATAGGATTCAGACGTTCTCAGTTCTCCGCGTCGCCAAGCTAAATTTCCTAGTGATCGCAAAACCTCACACTCGCCTATGAAGTCTGATTCCGTGCGTCTAATAGAAAGATTTTCTAGAAAGATTTGATTTGCGCTTTCAATATCACCACTGCGCCAAAGCAATTGGCCGCGAGCTAATGCTAAATCTGCCCACGCCAAACGATCTGTTTCTTTGCCGATTTCTCGTAATGCCTCAACAGCCCAAGATAAATAGCGAATCCCTTTCAGAGTTTTCCAGCGATCGAGCCAAAAGGAGCGCATTCCGACGCACAAATTGGCGAGCAATTCTTTCTGGTCGGAGGTATGAGCCCATTCAATCAAGCCCTCAATATTAAACTCATCGTAGCTGAGAGTTGAATATGAATTCTGATTAGAGGCTACATACTCTGAATAATAGCCTCCGACACCGAGTGACGCCGTGCATTTGTCGTGGTTCGTCCATTGTGCGAACTGTTGTAAGGAGAGACTTCTAACCAAGGGATGGAGACGCAGTCGTTCACGATGACTATCTTCGGGCATATCGTCAAGTACAAACGATTCAATTAACGCCCTCATAATTAATTTGTTGAGCGGAGTTTCACATCGGCCCAAACCTACTGCTCCCCCTACAGCTAGTGCGGCTTCGCGACTGAATTCTGCAGTTGGAATCGCACTCAGCGATGCAAAGAGGAGGTGGCTGTCCTCAGGCAATAATTCGACACTTTGCGCGAAGATAAGTGTGACAGCTCGCGGAATTTCGCCCGCAAAAAGGTCTAATGGATCATGCTCAAGAACAGTAGCAAGTGTCCCTAAGTCTCTATGAGCATCTGCGGCATATGCTCCTGCCAATTTAACAGCCAACGTGTGTCGCCCGAGCGCGTTGCTTATGCGTTTCACCGCAGCAAGTTGAATTGCAGTAAATTCTGCCTTTGTCTGGTTCCCAAATGAACGGCTAAACAATTCTATTGACTCGTCTGGTTCTAATAGACCAAGTTCTAGTGTGGCCTCAACTGGTACGACCGAACGCGGAAATACATTTCGTGAGGTTAATAAAAGCCTGGCGCCACAGGCTTGAAGTGTTGATACGACGGGCTCGACTATCTCCATGAGTTCCACGTTATCCAGCACGACAAGCGCATCTTTTCCACCAAGGAGGTAGCGAGCGATATCGGTGAGCCCGGCGATATCTTCGACGTTGGGTCGCCGTCGCATTGCATCAAAGCGGCTTAAAACCACCTGAAGGATCTCAATAGCACTCTTGAAACTGCTGCACTCGATCACAGCGATCCCATCCTTAAAGTAACCACCTTCGCATAAGTTATTCACAGCCACTGCTGCTAAGGCTGTCTTGCCTATGCCCGGCATACCTTGTACAGCCGCAACACCACGAGATGTTTGTTGTCGCAGGCGATCTGTCAACCGGTGCAGCTCTTGGTTCCGACCCACAAAATGATGCGGCTGCGGCAGTAGAGAAGCATCAAGCGGTGGGCCTTTGTCAGAAATACCTTCGATAGTGTTGGCTTTATGGAATCGTTCCTCGATTCTATCGATAAGGTTATTCGTAAGTTGATTTACGGCGGCAAGCGTCTCGTTGCGTACCACGGACGTAGCATTAGCCACCAGTCGACTCGCATTATCGTCATGGAGTTGGGTGACTTGTCGAAGTGCCAGGGTGTTTTTCTCTTTTTCTTGATCTCGAGATGCCCATTTACCCAGCGCAACAAGAATGGTTGAGAGAGCCAACAGCGGCGGAACAACTAGCCACCGGTATTGTTGCCACAGCAGTAACGTTTGATAAAGGAGGAAGACTTCAGCCAAGCGGAACCTTAAAGCATTTAGACCTTGGTTTCCGATGACGGTATAGATGTTAAAAACAACGTTGGCAGGATAAATGCTAAACGCTAGCCACCACAGGCGACACGCCCATCGTAGTAAACGAAACCATCTCGGGCGAGGGTATCGGGGATCGTTCAAGTTAGTACTAGGTTGAAAAGAAACCATGACCACTCCTGATCCTTATCGCGAATCGACACAAGCCCTGAATGCATCCCGACTAGCACTGGACCTATAACCGTTCAGCACGAATGAGTCCAAAACAAAAACGCTGCTTGAACGGTTATAGGTTGTTAGAATCAAAGTACTCTTGAGGCTAATCGAGCCTAATTGCTAAGGCTCTGTAGCTCCTCAATAACTTTTTCGACGTGCCCATTCACGTTTACATCCTCGAATACTCTCGCGATACGACCACCCTTTCTCACGATGATCGTATTACGTGTTACAAACTCCTCTCCATTACTGGCTGTCCAAAGAGGAATGTTGAGGCTTTGAACGAGTTGCTTGGACGTGTCGCTTAGCAACTCGAAGTTGAGATGTTCTCGTTCTACGAATTCACGTTGACGTGCACTCGTGTGAAGATTGACGCCAAAGACCTCCGTATCGAGTTGTCGCAACTTGTCGATAAGGTCCCGAAATGAGCGTGCTTCCGGTGTGCATCCAGCAAGTTCCAAGTACCGTTTACCAGCACCGTCGCCTGGATAGAAGAATAGGACCAGATTGTGCTTCGAAGCCTCAGCCTGAAGGTCAACAAGACGACCATTGGTTGACATCAAGCTTAATCCTGGTACTTCGTCACCCGGACTCACGGTGACCTTGCCGCTCCGATGTACTTCCCCAGAAGTGGGTTCATTGTTTGTAGCGAGTTGTGTTGTACTCATAGTTTTTAACCTCCAATGTCATCGTTACTTATCCACATATTGAGGAGTACAGGCCGTCCCAAAACGAAATCTCAAGTTCAACAGCCTGTAACGCCCCGAGTTCAACCAAGTTGAGTTCTTCTTCGGAGTGTATGCATGAAATCAGCGACGCTAACATCATCGCGTAGTGATTGTCGTCAACCTCAAGGTGAATACTCCAGAACTCCAAATCCGACTCCGTAAGGAATTGATATTTATGTAGACCAGTCAAAATGAGCTCATATTCTTCAGCGGTAAACGATTCAGCGCCTACGCTGAGAGCGCCGATGCCTTGCAGATAGTTTCGACTGGAACATAGCTCTAACGTTGCTTCGACATACTTCCTTGTTGAAGCGAACGGATGAGTGGCCTTTCTCCGGTTCTCACTAATTCCGAGAGAGCATAAAAACCGATTGAATAGTGTTCGGTGAGAGTGTTGAAGATCGCCTTCGCCGTGTTCTTCCCAGAGATTCCGGACAAGACAAACGCGAGTAGGGTCGTCAGGTACGTTTGCGGCCACAGCTGCTAAGAAGCGAGGGAAATAGGCGCAGTAGAGGTCATACTGAAGCGCAAATTGTCGTACCTGATGAAGGGCAAGCTTGCCTTCTGACATTTTGGTCAGAAATGGATGTTTCAGTATTTTCCAAATTTTTGGTCGGAGTTCTGTTTCAAGTTGAGATATCAAACTATTTCCAGCTGTTTGGCACGCCTGAGCTATCATAATTTTGGAACCTCCATCTCTCGGTAGACGCACTGAGACGTCAGGACAGATCTCAGAGCCATACAAGCCGAAATTCACAAACCGGCGGGTTGTGTTCAGCGTTAGCGAACCAACCCTCTGCCAATTGTCATTGAGATGGGGTTTTGGGCCATCTCAGTCAACATTGAAAAGACTCCAATCAACGGGGTGCAAGCCCTAGAGTCATCTCACTATTTGAAAGAATTATAGCGCCACAAAAAAATGTTAGCAAGAAGATGATCCAATTTAACGGCAGTCCGCTTCAGGAAAGTGAAGGTAAAAGGTCAGAACTTAACGTGAAAGGCGCTCGCGAAATAGAAAATGCCGCCAGACTTGCACTCTGGCGGCCTTGTTGACTGAGAGAAGGCCCTACATGAAGGCAGGGAGATCTCTACAACTAAGTCAAATAATATCACTTTGAAAATGATTGTCAAATGATCATTATTTAAGCTTGCAGATAATTCTCAATTAGAAGATAATGCGCGCCCGTTACCACGATCCCACACCCCTTGCAGGAGTTTCTCACTCGTGAATGAAACTGAAGCTGTCGAAGAAGCCCTTCGGGTGTTCCCGAAGCTCTATTATTTTGTACCACGTTTGAACCCGTTTACAGTCGATGTCCCCGCTGCGAAGAGAGCCGTCCTCGCAAACAAACTTAATAAAACTGAGTCGCAGGTAGCGACGATAAAAATCGAAGAACCATTGGATACAATTCTTTGGTTAATCGATACACTATGTCCTGAGCATTCGAATCAGCATTGTCTTCAAATCGACGTTGAGCATCTAGTCAAGCGTTGGACTTCCGTCACGTTCAGCCGAGAAATTGCGAAATTATATGCAGCTGAATTAATTGATGGACACGTCCAAGTTATAGGGCACGGAAAGACACTGCCGGACCGACGCTATCGAGAACTACAGTTGACCGATAAGGGCAAACGCATATTGGGTCAAATCAAGAATGATAGACGGCGAATACTTAGCCTCATGTTCAAAGGACTTGACCCTGACAGAATGGAAGCTGTTGCGAGCGGCTTGAACGCTGTTGCTGCAGCAACATGGCCAAAGATGAAGGTCAAGACCACAGTAAAGAAGAACCGCTCACGAAAACGATCT
>JGI10216J12902_101569887_pt1 | contig 11459 bp, 6 predicted proteins | sample KanNatreferecore_FD_12902 | JGI IMG/M metagenome (IMG submission 12902)
CCAATTCTCTGACTGCATCGTTGCGGCGGGGGAGAAGGTTGGGGTGAGGGCGAGCGTCCTATCTGACTGAATAGTCCATACAAGCCGTCACGTGCGCCGCCGATTTTTTTGAACCAATCGGCAGCGCAAAGCATCGAATGCTTCGATTAATTCCCGTAGAGGCATAGGGGCCGGCTCTCGGCTCGCATGGCGAAGACCCTTTAATGAATACAAAATCCCTGCTTTCGGCAGCGCTGCTGGTCGCGCTGGGTGTCGCGGCAGGGGTCCTGATCGATCGCCGGCTGGTGTCGTCCAGATCCAACGACATTTCACCCACAGCCCTTCGCAGCTCAAACACGGTCGCCGCTAGCCGCGCCGGACGAGTGGAAACCAATCGCACCGCCGCCGGGCCGAGAATCGCCGGGCCGCGCACCGGGAACAGGGACATTCCCGAGGAACTGGCGATTGAAGATGTCGCGGCGGCCATTGAAGCGGCGTCCGCCGACCCGGATATGGGGCGTCGGTACGAAGCCCTTCAGAAGATTGCCCGCGCCGTGGGCGTTGCCGACATTCCCCGGGCCTTGGCCCTCGCGGAGATGATTCCGAACGTCGATCAGCGGCATCATTTCATCGGCTCCTTGCTGGCCCGCTGGGCCGAGGTCGCGCCGAAAGAGGCGATGGCCTATGCGGAGAGCCTGCCGAATCAGGCACGAAGAACGCAGGCTATCCTGAACGTGCTGGCAGGCTGGGCGAAGCGGGACTCCGCGGCCGCGATCCTCTGGTATCGACAGTTGCCGGCCGGCCAGCTCCGCAACCAGGCGACCTACTCGATCGCTTCTGCGACCGCCCAGGACAGTCCGGAGAGCGCGCTGGCATTTGTCGATGGCCTGCCGCGCAACGCCAATCGACAGAATCTCTACGAGACCATCTTCAGTCAGTGGGCCCACAAGGATCCGGCCGCGGCCGCAGCAAGAGCGGCGACCATCAAAGCGGGCCCTTTCGGGAATTTTCTCGGCACGATCGCGGCGCAGTGGGCAATCAAGGATCCCACCGCCGCGCTCGCGTGGGTGAAGAACCTGCCGGAAAGCAACGGCAAGAGGACGGCGATGCAAAGCCTGGTTCACGGGCTGGCAAACTCGGACCCGAAAGGGGCAGCCGACGTCGCGCTTTCTTTGCCTCCAGGCCGGCAACGAGATCACGCCTTTACCGCCGTGGCTGCAGGCTGGGCCAATGCGGATCTGACCGGGGCGATTGCATGGGTGCAAAAACTGCCCGAGGGACAGGCGAAGCAAAATGCGTTGAACACCATTGCCTGGCAGTGGGTGCAGACCGATCCGCAGGGCGCCGCGGCCTACGCGCAGGCTCTGCCGCCGGGCAATGCGAGAAACGATTTGCTGGGCAACCTGGCCAGCCAATGGGCGCAAAACGATCCACAGGCTTCGCTGGCCTGGGTCGAAACTCTCACCCCAGGACAGGCGCGGAGCACGGCGCTGAATAATGTGCTTTCCGCGTGGGCGGGGTCTGATCCGCAGGCCGCCGCCGCCTACGCCGCCAATCTGCCGTCGGGACGCACCAGGACCGACACCTTGAACAACATCGCCAGTCAATGGGCGCAGGCCGACCCGGAGGGCGCGGTCGCCTGGGTGAAGGGTCTTCCTGAGGGAACGACACAGCGGGACGCCATGCGCCACCTGATTCATCCCCTCCTGAACGCCGATCCGACGGCCGCCATCGAGCTCGCCATGTCGTTACCGCCCGGGCAATCGAAGAACGAGCTGCTGGGCAACGTCGCCTCTCAACTCGCAAGCTCGGACTTGTCGGCGGCCATTGCCTGGGTGCAGCAATTGCCGGAAGGTCGCGGACGGGAAACCGCGCTCCAAGGCGTGAGTCACCAGTGGGCGGAGGCCGACCCGCGGGCGGCTGCCGCGTACGCGGCGACGTTGCCGCCGGGCAATTCGCGGAACAACTTGTTGAACAACATCGCCGGCCAATGGGCCGCCAACGATCCCCAGGCGGCGCTGGCGTGGGCGAACGAACTGCCCCAGACAGACCGGGAGAAGATTTGCGGAAACATCGGTTCGAGCTGGGCGCGTACGTCGCCGCGCGAGGCCGCCGCCTTCGTGGCCGGCCTGCCGGCCGGCGAAGCGCAGGACAACGCCGTGCGTTCGGTCCTTTCCCAGTGGTCCCAAAGCGATGCGCCCGCCGCGGCAGCGTGGGTGGACCTTTTCCCGGAGGGGCCGCTGCGCGAAGGCGCGTTCCATGATGTCGCCCGGCAATGGGCGTTCGAGGATCCCGCGAGGACGGCCAACTGGTTGCAGAATCTGCCGGCCGGCCGTTCGCGGGACGCGGCCGTCTCCGCCTTCGTTGACAGTGTAGACGGATATGAACCGGACGTGGCCACGAAGTGGTCGGAAGCGATTGGGGATCCGGGAATGCGCCACAACAAGATGGAGAACGCCGCCCGGCGCTGGCTTGAAGTGGACGAAACAGCCGCGCGCGCCTGGATCATCAACTCGTCACTGCCCGTCGAACAGAAGCAACGATTGCTCGACCGACCGCGGTAATTGCGAAAGAAAGGTGATTCTGCGGGACTGACCCGTTTCTGACCCGTTTCCGGCTGGATTCTTTCGCATCTCTCTCGATGGATGCCGATTTTTAGCGAACAAAGTCGGCTTCGATCAACAGCCCATTTTTTCTAACAAGCTCCTTGGCGCCCCACCTATAACGTGCCCATATTGCGCTGCCTGCAGTGACTGTCGCTTCACCCCGAGTGACATCAACATCAATTTTGCAGCTCGATATCCTGAAACAATCGGGGTCGATGACGCACTCGTATTGTTTTCCGTCTTCTGCAATATTTCTGAGGCTCAGGTTATAGAAATCATCGTTCCAATACTGGAATACTTCGATTCTACCCCCGTTGGGCAATTGCTGTTTGGCGACGATTCGTTCTCTTCCGGTAAGCATATCCACGGCCCATAGGAAAGGTTTTGCGAGTGCCCATGCGCCTATAGCGATCGCGCAAACCACGAGCACAATGACGACGGAGATTCTCATTATGGCGGCCCTCACTCTTTGGCGGGAGGGTGGTCCCGTAGTCGCGGGCCGGGTGAGAGGGGGGAACCGCAACGCATAAAAGTGAGATCCGCCCCGCGTCAAGGCAACTGCGGCGTGACGAGCCGATAGAAACGCGTTCCAGCGCTGCCTGCGCCGGGATCGGAAACTTCAAACAAACCCGTGGAAGCCTGCGCCGGAACGTCGGTGAGTTTCTGCCACACAGCCGAAGCGGCCGTGTTGCGATAGAGAACGGTGTAGGTTTTTCCGCTCACCGCAATGAACTGGATTCGAGCTGAGCTGCCGGCGCTACTGATGGACTCCACCCGCAGGAAGCTCGCCGCATTGCGCGGGTTGGTGCCGCTGATGTACTCCTGCAAATTGGTCAGACCGTCGCCATCAGGGTCGCCCGAGGCGCCATGGTCGCCAACGGCGCTGTTATGATCGAGCGCGTTGGCAATCTCCCAATCATTGGGCAATCCGTCGCCGTCATTGTCCGTCGATCCCCCGCCGGGATTCGCCGCACCGGCGGTGGGCGCCGCCGCCTGCCAGTTCACCGGGTCGTCGCCGTAGGCGCTGCTGACGATCCGTTGTAAAGACTGCCCGGTGCCGCCGGCGTTCGCCGGCCAGGGCGCGGAACTGGAATAGTCCACCTCGTCGACCAGGACGTATGGCACGAAACCGATGAACGGATCGGGGATGGTTTGCGGAGGATCGGGCCGCAACAACCTGATCCGTTCTCCCAGATTGGCGAGCGCGCTGCCGTAAGGGCCGACCACCGGAATACCCGCGCCGACCCCATATTTGGTGCGGAAAGTGGCCAATTGAGAGGTGTTCGCGATCGGATCGAAGTTCACCACCAGCAGATAGCCGTCAGGCGGCAGGGTCAGGCCCGGAGGCAGATTGAAATCGACTCCGCCGCGGACCCGCCAGGTGTTGGTCGCGGCATTGGGATCGAAAAGCGGGACGGACTGGCTGGTGATATTCCGCAGCTCGATGAATTCGTCCACGGTGTTGTTGTTCGTGCCGATGGGCGGCGGGTGATACAGGAGCTCGTTGATGACGACGGGGCCGATGCGCGGTCCGGCGTTGGCCCCGCCGAGGGTGTTCGCGACCTGCGCAACGAAATGCTCTTCACCGGCAGTGGTCACGTGGCGTCCGAACGCCACGCCATTTTGTGCCGCTCCGAAGTCGAAGCCGTGCACGTAACCAGTCAGGTTCGTCGAGGCATCCCCGGAGAAAAGATAGATCTGGTCGCCCAGCGAGCTGAGGAGGAAGCCGTTCGGCGAGCCATTATTGAAATTGGTCTCGTAATAGAGCTGGAAGCTGCCGGCCTGAAGGGTCGTCCCGTCCACGATGCGATATTTCCTGGGCGTATTGAAGTCGTCGGTCAGAAACCAGCCGCCGATGTTCGCCGTGCCCGCGGTCGGATTGTAGAGTTCGATGGCGTCCACCTGCGGCGGGTCGGTGTGCGTGAGCGCTTCATTGATCAAAACGGCCGGGATCGACGGCGGCGCCGGATCCACCGACCCCGGTGACCCGTTGAGCGCGCCGCTCGGGCGCCAACTGGACCGGTTGCTCCAGGTGTTGAAGGGTGCGGTGTCATCGACCACGACCAGCGAGAACCCGAAACCGTCCGTGATGGGATACCAGGAGTCCTCGTAGCGGAAATCGAGAATCGGTTCCATCATCGGCCCGATCAACGCAAGGCGCTCGCCGGAGTTGTCGAGATTTCCGATGTACTGGCCCGCGATGTTGGCGGCGGCCGGGTAACGCGAGGTGAATGCGGCGCGATTCTGGACCAGCAACGCCCGTCCTCCCGGCGCGAGGCTGGTGATACTGCTGGTGGCCGTGAAGGTGTACTCCACGCCGTTCGTGAAGCGGAAGCCGACCAGGTTCAGCGTGCTCGCCCCGCGATTTCGAAGCTCGATGTATTCAAAGTTGTCGGCGTCGTTCGTGTTGCCCGCCGCGGGTGGTTGCGGATGGTACATGAGTTCGGTGATGACCAGGGGCGGAGTCTGGACCACAAAAGTGGTCGCCGTGACCCCGGACCACGGAGTGGTAAGCGGCGGGCGGTTTGGACCCGTCAGGTTCGAATGGCTCAGGTTGCGCGCGCGGGCGACGACACGGGCGTTGTCGTTGAGGGTGATCGGTCCGCTGTAAACGCGCGCGGCCGACAGCAGTCCGCCGCCCGGCAACCGTGGATCGATGCCATTGGTCGTGTAATAGATTGTCGCCCCTGGTGGTCCGGAAACCGTGAACGTGAAGCCCGCCGAGATGTTGCCGCCGTTGCTGCTGAAGACCGGCTTGGCGAGAAAATTGGTGTCCATGAAATTGGCGCGGCTCGCCAGCCAGTTCTTCATCAGATTCACCTCGGACTGGTAGCTGCCGCCGCGTGGCGCGACGCCCCATTTCGCCAGTTCGCGCGGTTGTTCCTGGCGCACGGTGTTCGCCAGCGCGTCGATCAGCGCGTTCATATTCGTGAGCGACATTCGGTCCAGTCGCATGTCCTGGTAACGGTCGATCCATCTCTGCCAGAAATCGATGTCATTGAACATTTCTCCCCACCACGGGTAGTTGAAGAAATCGGTGCCCTGATCGCCGCTTTGGGACCTCCACACGCGCGGGTTGGAGTCGCGGCCATCGGTCGAGCCCAGCGCGCGGTCGAAATCCCAGATCGGTCCGAACCCCAGTTTGCCCCCGCGCGGCTTGTAGAAGTAGGCGCTCAGACGCAACGCATCGACGTTGAACGCGAGCACATTGAGGATGTGATGGTCGATCCACGAATCGACATCCACGTAGGCCGGATAGCCGGTCGCCGGATTTGGATTGTTCAACGCGTTGCCGAAGGCATCCATGTAATTCTGAAGGTATTGCTGTTGCGGCGCGCGCTGGGGCAGAGTGATTTCCTCCTCCTTCGGATCGACGTATGCAATCGACTGGCCGGCGGCAAAGAAGCCTCCATCGCCGGGATCAAGCCGGTCAATCTTCATCATGTATCCGCCGGTGACTTGCGGCGGATTGACGTGTTCCGGCTCAAGCTTGTCCACGTCCACCCGGTCGTTGCTCCGCGTGATCTTTTCCATGAGGACGTAGATGCCGTTGTAGTTGGCCGAAGTGACGGCTCCGCCGTTGCGGTTGAGATAAACCGCTACGAAGCGTGTGCGCGGCGCGTAACGACCGACCTGATTGCTCAAGTCAAAGATGAACGGATTGTGAATCAGCACGGGCTCGAAGTTGTTCGGGGCATAGAGCACCCAGTCCGGGTCTGCCGGGAGACCCAGAGGTGAAAGGCTCTTGTCGGCGTCAAACTCGTCCCACCACTCGACGGAAAAGCTGGACTTGGGATAACCCTGCGTGCTGGAGCCGCGGATGTTGATGCCGGATCGCGTGCTGAGCGTCGGCGCGTTGGTCAGGGAAGCCCGCCCGTCGGCGCCCGGTTCGAACAATGCGATGTAGGCAAACTGGTCGTTGTTCGCGGGAACCGCTCCGGCCCCGAAGTTATGAATGATCATCACCGGGAGGTCCGAGCTGTAATTGATGACGCTGGCGGCCAACAGCACATAGCTTTCGCTGCGCGGTGGTCCGGGCAACAAGCCGGGCTCGAAAGCGCGGGCGCGGACCTGGACAGTGTTGGTGACGGCGATGGGTCCGGAATACACGGGCGAACTGGTCGTGGGCAGGCTGCCGTCCAGCGTATAGCGGATGGCGGCGGAGGGCGAAGGAGTGCTGAGCGTGATCGAAAACCCGTTGATAAAGCTCCCGCCCGAGCGGGAGAACTGCACCGCTGGAGAAAATCCAGGGCCCCCTGAGCTGTTCGGCGAACCGGGCGTCGGCGCCGGAAAGTATCCGACCAGGTTGAGCGCAAACTGATCCCGCCCGTAGGAGACGTCCTCCTGCTGCGGCAAATACGACACAAACTCCGAGACCACGCTGCGGGACGAATCCAGCAGCCCTAGATAGCCGCCGTCCTTGCTCAATTGAAAATTCGTGTGCAGCCGCGCCACCGGGTTGGTGCGATCCTTGCCCGAGGCGAAGACCAGCAGATAACCGTCCGGCGGCAGCGACACGTTCGGGAACCGCCACTTGTCGAGTTTGTTGGTCGTGTCCGTCAGGAACCAGCCATTGAGATTGACCGTGGTCGTTCCGGCGTTGCGAATCTCGATCCAGTCCGAAGCGTCGCCGTCCTCATCGTTGATGGTGTTGTCGTTGTCGGCCATGAACTCGGAGATGATGACGCCGGGCGGCGGCGCGTTCGGGTCCAGCGTGTAGGTCCAGTTGCCGCCGGCAAAGTTATTCGGAGTGCCGGCAAGGTCGCGGATACCGTGGCCGGCGCTCCACGCCACCTGCACGGTTCCGTTGGGCGGCTGGGGAAACGCGAAAGCGTACTGGCTGGCGTTGAAGATCGTCACGTCCGTGGCCGGAACGCCGTTGATCAACAGATCGCCCGCCTCCACGCCGGTCACATCCTCGCTGAAACGAACTTCGATGTCGGACAGACCCGGCACCACGGCGCCGGCGGGCGGGATCAGGCCCGCCACCGTGGGAGGCGCCGTATCCACGGTGCTGGACAACGAGACGTTGATCACGAAATCGCTGCTCTGGCTCAGGGAACTGTTGAAGGCCTGCACCGCGATGACGTTCGTGCCGTTGACCAGGTAGGCGCGCGGGTTGCTCAGTATGAAATTCTGGAACGGAATCGGTTCCTGCAACGCCGGCGACGACGTGCCGTCAAACGGAATATCGCCGGGAGGCATGTTGAAGTCGGCGACCGGGTGCCCATTGATCCAGACGAGAAAACCGTCGTCGCTTTGCGCGCCGAGCTGCAGTTCGCTGATGTCATTGACATTGTTCAGGACGAACGTCCGGCGCATGAAGATGCAGGTATAGAATCCCTGCATGTCGGTCAGGGGCGTGCCCGGGGCGGGTTGAACGTCGCCGTACCAGAAGGGCGAGGACGCCGGCGTCCACCCCGAGTCATCGAAGGTGATCGCCCGCCAGGCTGTGGGGTCAGGCGAAGAAGCCTCGGAGAATCCCTTGAGAAAGTCCCAGGTGGAATCCGTTGGAAAAATCACGGCGCTTTCGGCTGAAATGACGAATGCCAAGCCCCCAAGCGCAGCGAAGAACCTGTAAAAACGCATTTGGATGTATACTTTCTCGGCCACATTGTAGCAATGATTTTGCCACATTTTGGTAACAATTCACCCTGTGGGCGCGGCGAAGCCGCAACTATTCCGTTGTCCATCGGGGAGGCGATTTTATTTCGGAAAGGCACGGTCAGGACCGCAGGGTTGCCGCCACAAAACCCGACGCGGGTCGCCGGCCCGCCGGCTCAGAGAGTTGCCGCGAGAGGAATGCCGAGGACCACGTGCTGGCGCGTTGGCTCGCGTGTGATGCAATCCAGCGACCCGCCTGCGTTGGTAATCAGTTCGTAAGCGGCGGCCAGGAGCAGGTTGCCGTACCGGGAACGGATTTCAGCAAACGGGAAGGACTGATCGGAAACGTAAGCGAGGGTGAGATTCAGCAGGTGCTCGGTGGACGTTCCCGGCGGCAGCGATTTTGAGCGGGCGGAGTTTTTGGGATACGCGGCGTGTGCCAGGGACACCACACCGTGATCCGCTTTGGTCTCGGCGATGATCTCCCGCGCCAGCAGGACGACCCAGTGCGAAGCGAGAACAATTTGCCCGGCCAGTTGCGGCGGCACCTCCAGGATCCAGCCAGGATGGCTCCCGGCCAGCGCACCAAGACCCCTCGCCAGGTCCGTGATCTCGCTTTGGCCAAAGACATTGACCAGGCTGCGACGCAAAGGGCCGCATTTCCGGAGCAGGTTCGAGGCGACTTCGCTGGCTTGCAGGATCGCTTTCAGAGCCGTATCCAGGCGCTCAGGATCGCGGATCACAAGCTGCGCGAATTGAGTGTTTCCGCTGATGACGGACACATGGTTGGCCAGGTCATGCACGAGCAGCGACGACATCGCCGCCATCAACTCGAGGGGAGGAAGACTCGGTTCTTCAGGTTTGATGGGCGCTTCAGACATATCGAACAACATCAGCAATCGGACGGATCAATCATGATCCGCTATTCGTGCTTCCAGGAAGCAGCGTTCTCAACCGGCGTTTCCTCGCAGCGCATGAAACCCGGCAAACAGTTGCTCCGTGCCTTCAAAGTCGAGTTCTTCGGCATTCCTGCTCGTGAATAATGCGAGGATAATGCCGTCGGTGCGGCGAGCGCATTGCAGGAGGGCATTCTCGTACACCCAGCGCATCCGGACAGCGGGGATGCGGTGCAGCGAGAGCACCTGATACGCGTCCGCCACGCAGCGCCACGCGTTGTCCAGCGCGACGGCTGGAAAGCTGCGCGAGTACGTCTCGTTCAGCGCGGTCTTGTCGGGAAACCGCACGCCGCAGGCGAGCACGCCGGCAACGTGCTGCTGCACCATCCACTCTTTAATCGTTTCTTTCATTCATGGGCCGGCGGCGTGCCCTGCCTGTCATGGGTCGAGATTTCTCTGTCATCGGACCAGATTCGGAGCGGCCTTGCTGGAACGCACGATGATTCCGCGCGACGATCCGATCTGGGCGACGATCCGGGAATTGGGTCCCAGGATCTCCAGCCGGTCGAATTTGCCCAGGGCGAGGCCTTGCCCCAGTTGCCGCGATTTCTGAGACGCGAATTCCAGAAAGTTGATCCACAGTTCACTGTTCCGGCACTGCCATTCGTACAGCACATCTCCCTGGGCGGAACAGACCAGGACCTCGTCAATGCTCGTCGGGAACATGTCGATCTCGTCCGCCGTGGCCGCCGGGTAAGGGGCGACCCTCATCATCAAACGAGTCGTGTCCCCAGATGGCGAAGGGACCCCGCCCCGGTCCATTACGGCTTCGTCGGCCGCGAGCGGTTCCGCGGGCGAGGCGCCGGCCACGTCGATTGGCGTCGGCGTCACGTTGGTCGGTTCCGCATGAAGGTGAGATTCGGCGAGATCGGTGTCTTCCGCGGGTGCTTGCTGGCCGCCCTCATCGCGCATGCGTGCCGCTTCCATGAGCAGAAATTCCCAGGAGCCGGTGATGGTCTGCTCGGGTGGTTCTTCAAAGGACTTGAGACGGAACTCGCCGCCTTTCAAGGCCAGCAGATAGTTGAAGGCCGGCTCGCCCTTTCGTTTGCCGGACATCGCGTGGATGATTGCGCCGTCCTTGATGAAAATCGCTCCCTGTTCGTTTCCCGCAGAGATCTCGAGGAGGGACGAGTTCCGGCTCAGGCATTCCATTTGCAACACCTCCTGCAATCCCACCCGCCGTAATACACCGCGAAAGCCTTCCTCCGGCTGCCACTTGATGATTTCATTCAGTGTGGCAAAGACACTCTCCAGACCTTCGATGTTCGTCGGTTTTTCCAGGAACAACTCGGCGCCGTTGCTCAGGCAGGCGGCGCGGTAGTTGTCATTGGCGTAGCCCGTCAGCACCACTTTTTGCAGGTTCGGATATTTCCGGCTCAGCAGCGTCAGAAACTGCAGCCCGTCCACCACCGGCATCTGCACGTCGATCGCCACCAGGTTGATCGGCTGCTCCTGAATGATGGAAAGGGCCTTGCCGGTGTTTTGCGCGAGATGAATCTCCCAACTCCCTTTGCTCCAGACGCTCATCACCCGCTCGATCATTTCGAGAAAACGCGGGTCGTCATCGACGAACAGAATTCGTCGGCGATGCTGAACGGTCGTGGCCATCGGTTCAATTCGTTTTCGCTGAACGATAGTAAACCAGATCGAGCGCCGTGTTAACAGGATTTAGCGGGCGATCGCGCCGTCCCCGTCGTGGGGCTCCGCGCCTCGCCGCTGCAGTTCCTCCTCCGCGAGCTTCCGCAATGCCGAACAGTCCACTTCCACCGTGCCGACGCGTCGGTAGCTGCCTTGCCCGGCTTCGTGTTGATAGGTGAACTGCTGGGGATTCGGCAGCGCCGCAATCTGCTGGAGCGCAGAGGCCGAAATCGGCGACGGGTTCTGCTGCAACGCCTGTTCCAACGCGGTCGCGGCGGCCGCGGAAACACGGCTGTCCTGCACGTGGGAGAGCAACAGCTCGGCGACCCCGGGATCGCTGATGAAGGAGAGCGTTTGCCCGGCTGCCTCGATGACTTCCGGTTCGTCATACCGTTCGGCGAGCAATGCGATCAACGGCTCAACCGCGGCTGCCCCCTGGTCGGCCGCCGTCTGCCAGTCGTGCAGTGCGATCGCAGCGATCGCGCTCAAATCGGGATCCGACAACTCGACGCCCAGTTGCTTCAATGCCTCGGCCGCAGCCTGGCGAACGGGCCGGTGCTTGTCCCGCAGCAGCGCCGCGACGGCATCCGCCGAACCCGGGTCCCGGAGTTGGGCCAGGGCGCCGATCGCGGCCTGGCGGGTCTGGCTGTCGCCGGACGACAGCGAAGTGACCAGC
>JGI10216J12902_102778019_pt1 | contig 11457 bp, 7 predicted proteins | sample KanNatreferecore_FD_12902 | JGI IMG/M metagenome (IMG submission 12902)
TACCAAACCGCAGAGACGAGCGAACTCAGGCCCCGCGGCCGGTGGAAGGGGTGATATATTGAGGCCGATCCCCCCTGTCAACCGCCGCTTCGGCGCGTTGTCGAACTTTTCTGCGCGGACGTCGATGGGCCCCGAACTTCAACGCTTCCGCATTGCAGCATAGGCGAGGTGTACTGACCCTCTCAGCCTTCCTCTATGTGGGTTTCGATCGACGCGAAGGCAACGTCAGGGCTGAGGTGGGCTCCAAGTTGACTCGCAGAAACCGCCCTGTCAGTTAACGTCACGAAGCGGCCAAATTCCTGCCGCCCACTAACGAATCAAGATTTCGGAAACGCCAACGGGGACGGGGGTTTGGCAGCTCTCCAGGGACAGCGCCTCCAGCGGCCAATGGTCGACCTCGGCGACGAGGATCCCCTCTACACGCGCAATATTTCGAATGGCCCGCCCGACCGCCGGCGCGTGAGCATACGATGGCTTGCCGGCTCGGTACTTACCGGTCTCTTCTCCGCGCTCCTCGTCGGCGGCGCACTGCAGGCAGCGATCGGTCTCGACGAATATACGGTAGTGCGCCCGGCGCTTGCCCACGGCATGGCCTTCGGTGAAGGCGCCGAAGTCGCCGACAAGGGTGACCGTTTTCGCCCGGTGCCGGAGACGAAAGTCACCCGGCGTGTTATCCAGATCTCCACCGTCACGCGCGAAAACGACCGCAACATTGTTCGCGTGCGCCCGTTCGCGCATGTGCGCTCGACCATTGCCGCGCCAGTGCCCGAGGATGTCGCAGCGCGCGTGCCAGCCTTCCAGGCCGTCGATGTTTTCACCACCTCAGAAGAAGAGCCGGAGATGGCGGTGACGGCGAGCGACTCGATTTACGGCGCGGAAGTCGACGGCGAGGTCGAGATCAAGGTCACGGACTTCCCGATGACCGGCGCCGACTACGATGAATCGGCCGAGCTCGAGCTTGCCGAGATCGAAGGAAGCGTGCGCGAGGCAGCGCCGTTCCTGGCAGAGGGCGCAGTCGAGGTCGCCTCGCTCCCTTACGTAGACCCCGCACGCTTCGAGGCGAGTCCGAACACCGCACTAAGCGCACTCGCGATCCCGATCGCGCCGGAGAACGTCTCGCTCCTCCCCAAAACCGATGAGCTCGACGATTTTGGGATCGAGGACAAGGTGATCCCGGTCGCCGAGGGCGCGTCGCTTCGAAAATTGCTGATGGACGAAGGCGCCGACCCGGAAGCCGCCGTCGCGATCCAGTCCGCCCTCGTGGCCAATTTTTCATTCGATTTCCGCGCCGGCCAGAAAGTGCGCGTAGGCATTGCACCCGATCCGGAAACCGGCTCCATCCGTCCGGTCCGCGTCAGCCTCTACGACCAGTCCGACCACCACGTCGCCACCGTCGCCCTCTCCGACACCGGCCTTTATGTCGCGGCGCAGGAGCCGGTTTCGGACGTCGAGCTTGTCACGGCGGAAGTGGAAGAAGCGAACCAGGTCGGCGTGCTTCCAACGCTACATGAGGGCCTCTGGGGCACGGGCCTGTCACTCGGCATGTCGTCCGACGTGATCAAGAATCTCGTGCACATCTTCTCCTACGACGTGGATTATCAGACGCGGCTTTCGGCGAGCGACAGCCTCGACGTGATCTATTCCGACAATGCGGAGGAGCCGTCGGAAATACTCTACGCCGCAATGACCCTCGGCAACGTCACGCATCGTTTCTATCGCTTCCGCGATCCGATGGACGGCACGGTCGACTACTACGACGAAGCCGGAAAAAGCGCGCAAAAGTTCCTGGTGCGGAAACCGGTGGCGGCCGGACGGTTCACGTCAGGCTTCGGCATGCGCCGGCATCCGATCGTGCGGCGCTATCGCATGCACACGGGCGTCGACTATGCCGCGCCGAAGGGCACGCGCATCATGGCCGCTGGCGATGGCGTGGTCGAAAAGATCGGCACTCGGGCCGGATATGGCCGCTCCATCACGATCAAGCACCTGCACGGCTACGAGACGACCTACAACCATATGACCGGCTACGCGAAGGGACTGAAGGCGGGCGATACGGTCGGCCAGGGCCAGATCATCGGCTTCGTTGGCTCGACCGGGCTTTCGACCGGCCCGCACCTGCACTTCGAGGTGCTGGTCAACGGGCGCTTCGTCGATCCGCTCAAGATCCGCGTGCCGCGCGGGCGCGAGCTGCAGGGCGCGACCCTCGTCGCCTACGAGCAGGAGCGCCAGCGCATCGACGAGCTTCTGGACCGCGACGACGAACGCTATAGCGCCGCGGTGAACTGAAGCGTCATCGCCCCGAACCTTGACCTGATTGCGCGGCACCCCTTGCAAGCCAGCGTGCGATGATCGGCACTGCGATGACAAGCGCCACGAAGCGCACCACATGGTGTGCCGCCACGTAGGCCGGGTCGATGTTCATCTGATAGGCGAGAACTGTCAGGGCCTCGAGCGCGCCCGGCGCAAAAGCGAGCAGCGTCTGGATGATGTTGACGCCGAAGAGAAGTGTCACCGAGACCGCGGCCAGCGTCGAGAAGAGCACCGCGATTGCGAAGGCGCCGAGCGCCGGGCCGGCGATGCGCGGCAGGATCGTCAGATCGCCGGGACGAAAGCGGCTCCCCGCTATCGCGCCAAGCGCGATCGAGCAGGGCACGATCAGGAACGCCGGGAGCTGCGCCTCGACAACGCCGCCAAGGAGCAGCGAGGCGCTCGCGATCAACCCGCCGATGATCCATCCACCCGGCAGCTTCAGACGATTCATGACGAGCGACGCGGCAATCCCCGCCGTGACTAGGATGACGAGGTCGAGCAGCGTGGCGACCTTTCGGTCGAAAAGCACCGTTCCAGAGGGATGGCCGACAAGGAATGCGATCAGCGGGATCGACTCGATCAGGATAATGAGGCGGATGCTTTGCGCAATCGCGACCTTCTTCATGTCCGCCTTGAGGTTCTCGGCGGCGGCAACGACGAAGGAAAGCGCACCGGGGAGCGACGACAGGAGGGCATCGTTCCGAGCCCATCCGCAACGCTTGTTCAGCCACCAATAGGATCCGACAATCAGGCCGACGAGCGACACGCCGAGAATGGCAAAGCTCGCCGGCCACGTCTGCATCTGGTGAATCGTCTCGTGCGAGACGCCGGTCCCGGAATAGATGCCGAGCACAAGGAAGACAGGCGCGGTCCACCTGCGTGGAAAGTCGGTATTGACGCCGGCAAGCGAAGCGGCCGCGACCGCAAAGAGCCCGCCGGCGACCCAACCTGCGGGCAGCCCAAGCGACTGCGCCAGGAACCCCCCGGCCGCGCTGATGGCGAGCGTCGCCGCGACTCGCAGGAAATCCCGGCGCGAGAGCCCCCAACCCAACGAACCTTACCTTTCGAGCCAGGCCGAAAGCCGGCGCGTCGCCTCCTTCAGATCGTTGGCCTTGCGCAGGAAGCAGAGGCGCATGAACTGCTCCGCGCCTTTGCCGAAGGCGCTTCCTGGCGCCATGCCGATGTTGGCTTCGTCGACCAGCTTCAGCGCAAGCTTGGCGGTATCCCCCACACCCTCGATGCGGAAGAAGAGGTAGAACGCACCGTCAGGCCAAGCGAAGTTGATGCGGTTCGAGCCTTCGAGCCCGCCGCACACGATCTCGCGGCCCAGACGTGCCCGCTCGATCTGTTCACGCGCGAAGGCCTCGCCATCGTCGAGCGCGGCAACCGCGCCGCGCTGCATGAAGGTGGCAACGCCGGACGTCGAATACTGGATCAGGTTCTCGATGATGCCGCCGATAGTAGCCGGCGCGGAGATCCAGCCGATGCGCCAGCCGGTCATCGCCCAATTCTTGGAAAACGTGTTGACGAAGATGATGCGGTCATCCTCCTCCATGACGTCATAGAAAGAGGGTGCGCGCTCGGCCCCGTCGAAGACGAAGCGGCTGTAGACCTCGTCGGCGATGATCCAGCATCCGGCCTTCCGTGCAATGTCGAGGATCGATCGAAGGTCTTCTTCGGTCGCCGTCCAGCCGGTCGGGTTTGACGGCGAATTGACAAAGATCGCGCGTGTCGCCGGGGTGATCGCAGCGCGGAGCCGATCGAAGTCGATCGTCCACGACGTGCCGTCGAAATCGAGCGGCACCTCGATGGGGCGCGCGCCACCAATGCCCGCGGCGCCGGCAAAATTCGGCCAGGCCGGCGTGAGCAAAACCATTTCGGCGCCGGTTCCTGCCGTCGCGGTGATAGCGATCTGGATCGCCTGCATGCCGCCGCCCGTCACGAAGAAGCGCTCCGGCGAAAACGGTCTACCGAAGTGCCGTTCGTGATAGCGGGCGAGCGCGGCGCGAAGCTCAGGGATGCCGCGCTGGTAGGTGTAAAAGGTCTCGCCCGCGGCGAGCGACTTTGCCGTCGCGGCGTGGATGAACTCCGGAGTCGAAAGATCACCCTCCCCTGCCCAGAGCGGGATCAGGCCGGGACGTCCCCTTCCGTAGTTGAAGACTTCGACGATGCCCGAATCCGGCGCGTCGCGGGCCTCGCGCCGGAGCGCGGTAACAAGACTCTGATTCATCCGAAAGTCCGTAGGGCACGTTGGACGACTCGGGCAACCCCTTAGCCCGGCGTCACCGACAAGTCGCGCAGAAGTTCCTGACCTGAACGATCAGCACCTATTGTACTAATCGCGCTGTATCTGATTTTCGTCCGCCCTGGGGTCAGGCGTCGTCAGCCCGGCGAGCCTAAGTCCTTCGAGGATCGCCGCCAGACGCGCCGGATCTTTGTCCGGCTGCGCAGCCTTGATTTTCGCGATCGTCATGCCTGGCACAAGCGCCCGGAATTTTACCACCCAGCTCCGCGCCTCATCCATCCTACCAAGCTGCGCGTTCGCCGCGATCAGCATCCAATAGGTGGGATCGTAGTTGGGATTGGCCGCCAGAGACCGCTCGGCGACGGCAAGTGCCTCGGCGTATTTTCCGAAGGCCATCTGCACAGAGGCGATGCCGGTGAGCGTGACGAAGGCATAGGGGTCTGCCGGGCTCAATCGCGTGGCGCGATTGAAATAGGTGAGCGCGTCATCCAGGCTCCCGCAATGGAGGTTTCCGATCCCTGCGATCATGAGGACCTCGGCGTCGTTTGGGTTCAACTCGATGGCTCGCCTTAAGGTCGCAAACCCGAGATCGTACTCCCTGTTCACCTGAAGCAGCGTGTTGCCACACTTAGCCAGCACCGACGCATCGTCGTGCGCGTTGGCAAGAGCGCGGCGAGTGAGCTCGCGGCACGTGGCCTTGTCATCGCCGGTAAGCGGAGGCCAGCCCATGTTGAACCGGTGTTGGAGGAGGATGAGAGCCAGGCCGAGCACAGTGGCATTGTTCGGTTCGAGCGCGATCGCCTTGCTGACCAGGACGAACCCGGCAGCGTTCTCGTCTTGCGTCCCGGCGCGGAGTTTTGGCAGCGCCTGAAGATAGAGGTCGTAAGCGGCGACGCTATCCGGCCTCTCTCGCCGTGAGCGCGCGATCTCTGCCTCTCGGATCTGCGGCTCGACGATGGTTGCCACGCTTTCGGTGATCCGGTCCTGCACGTCGAAGACGTCTTCGACGACGCCATCGAACCTGTCGGCCCAAAGATGCGCGCCTGAGGTTCCATCCACGAGCTGTGCGGTAATCCGTAGCCGCTGGCCTAATCGCCGGACACTCCCCTCGAGCACGTACCGAACGCCTAGCTCCTTGGCGGCGTGTCGCACGTCCACGGCGCGACCCTTGTAGACGAAGGAGGAATTCCGGGCGATCACCGCAAAGGATTTGAAGCGGCTGAGCGCGGTGATGATGTCCTCGACCACGCCGTCGGCGAAATACTCTTGTTCGGGGTCGCCGCTCATGTTCTGAAACGGCAGCACCGCAAGGGCCAGCTTGTCGGGCAGCGGCGGATTGTCTTTGGCGACTTGTGGACTCGCGATGACCCCGGTGCGGACGCGATAGGCGCGGACAGACCGGGCGATGTTCTTCAGTGCCTGCTCGCCCAGATCCTCGAAGTTGACGCCGACCTTGCCGGCCGCGTCCTCCTGCACGCGTTGCGAGACGCAGATGCCGCCAGGCTCCGCGATTCCCTCGAGCCGTGCCGCGATATTGACGCCCTCGCCAAAGATATCGCCGTCCTGCTCGATGATGTCGCCGACATTGATGCCGATCCGAAACTCGAGTCTTTTGTCGCTGGCGACATTCGCATTTCGCTCGGCCATGCCCGCCTGCATCTCGAGGGCGCAGCGCACCGCGTCCACCACGCTAGTGAACTCCGCCAGAAAGCCGTCACCCGTCGTCTTCACGATCCTGCCGCGGCGCCTAGCGATGCTGGGATCGACAAGTTCGCGACGATGCCCATTCAGGGTGCCGAGTGTCCCCTCCTCATCGGCGCCCATCAGCCGGCTGTATCCGGCGACATCGGCTGCAAGAATCGCTGAGAGTTTCCGCTCGGCCTGGTCGGTCGTCATGCCCAGCCTCTTAGCACCGGCAGTGCTTCAGTGCATTCGCTGCGCGACGACGAGCCGCGGGAGCGCGTACTGCTGGGCTGCTGGCGCCGATCGGACGCGATCGAAGTGTTGTGGATCAGTCGGCTGCGTCTAGCGCTTCGCCAAGAGGTCGCGGATTTCGCGCAGCAACACCACGTCTTCCGCCGGCTTCGGCGCGTCTGGCGCTTTCGCCTCCTGTTTGCGCGTGAGCTTGTTTATCGCCTTCACAAGGAGAAAGACCGCGAACGCCACGATCAGGAACTTGATGATGGCGTTGATGAAGAGGCCGAGGTTCCAGGTTACGGCTCCGGCCTCCTTCGCCTGCGCGATCGTGTTGTAGGTGCCGTCGCCCTTCAGAACAACGAAGAGCTGCGAGAAATCCACGCCTCCAAGGATCAGTCCAATCGGCGGCATGATGATATCGTCGACCAGCGAGGAGACGATTGCGCCAAAAGCGGCGCCGATGATGATGCCGATCGCAAGGTCGAGCACGTTGCCCTTCAGGGCAAATTCCTTGAATTCCTTCAGCATCGCGTCGCCCTCCGATTGAAGCCGCTCCTGCCGGCCGGAACCGATGCTGTTCCTGTCGCACCAAGTGCGCAAGGGATTCCGCGCAACGCTTCCCCAGCGCTGTGAAAGACGACTTCCGGGCGCTACAATCAACCCGAGGGAGGGTGACGGAAACCCGTGTCGATCGGCTGGATCGCGGTTTTCTCGGCGATCGTCTATATCGCCGCGCTGTTCGGTATCGCCTGGTTCGGCGACCGCCGCGCCGAGCGCGGCCGGCCGAAGGAAAGGCCCCTCCTCTACGCGCTGGCGATCTCGGTCTATTGCACGTCGTGGACGTTCTTCGGGTCGGTAGGCGTCGCCTCGCGGAGCGGCCTCGATTTCCTGCCAATCTATATAGGTCCGATCCTCTTCTTCACGATCGGCTACCCGGTCCTTCGCCGTATCATCCGTGTGTCGAAGGCAGAGCGCATCACGTCCGTCGCCGACTTCATGGGCGCGCGCTACGGCAAGAACCAGTACGTGGCGGTCGTGACTGCGCTCATCGCGGTCACCGCCGCCCTCCCCTACATCGCGCTGCAGCTCAAGGCGATTTCCGCCTCCGTCGCGATAATGGTGCCCGGCGTGCGCGACATCTCCACGCTTCCGATCGCCGGTGACCTCGCGCTCTTCGTCGCCGCCGCGCTCGCGCTCTTCGCCATCCTGTTTGGCACGCGCCACGCCGATGCGACCGAGCACCAGGACGGAATGGTGCTGGCGATCGCGGTCGAGGCGGTGGTGAAGCTCTTCGCCTTCCTCGCGGTCGGCATTTTTGTCACTTTCATTCTCTTCAACGGCCCGGTCGACCTCTACCGGCAGGCGGCGGCCGTCCCCGAGATTGCGCAAAAATTCGCCCGCGACCTGCCGGGCGGCGGCTGGCTTGCACAGACCGCGCTTGCCGCGATCGCTTGCTTACTCCTGCCGCGGCAGTTCCACATCGCGGTCGTTGAGAACAACAGCCCGGGAGAGATCCGCCGCGCGGCCTGGCTCTTTCCCGCCTATCTCATTGCGATCAATATCTTCGTCGTGCCGATCGCGGTCGCCGGCCTCCTGACGTTCAACGGCGCGGTCGATGCCGATCTCTTCGTGCTCGAAATCCCGCATGCGACGGGCGCCAATTTCATCACGCTCGTCGCCTTCATCGGCGGCCTCTCGGCGGCGACTGCCATGGTGATCGTGGAAAGCGTGGCGCTCGCCATCATGATCTCGAACGAGATCCTGATCCCGTCGCTTCTGAGAGGCACAAGCCGCGCGTGGCTGCCGGCGAACATGGGCGGCTTCATCCTCAACATCCGCCGAAGCTCGATCATCGTCATCGTTCTCCTCGGCTACGCCTACTACAGGGTGGCGGGAACCGCGGCACTCGCTTCGATCGGGCTCCTCGCCTTCGCTGCGATCGCGCAGCTGGCACCGGCCTTCTTCGGTGGGCTCTTCTGGCGGCGGGCAACCGCGCGCGGCGCTGTAGCGGGAATGCTCGCCGGCTTCGCGATCTGGGCCTACACGCTGCTGCTGCCAACGCTCGCGCGCACCGGTTATCTCTCGGAATCTTTCATCGAATTTGGTCCATGGGGCGTCTCGCTTCTGCGCCCGCAGGCGCTGTTCTCGATCGCGTTCGAGCCGCTGACGCACGGCGTTTTCTGGAGCATGGTCGCGAACGTTTCCTTCTTCGTCGGCTTCTCGCTGTCGCGCAGCCCAAGACCAATCGAGCGGCTCCAAGCCAATGTCTTCGTCCCGCAGGATCTGGCGCCGCTGCCAATCCTTCGTCCGCTTCGCACCGGCGTCCATATCGGCGAACTGATGGAGACGGTCGCACGCTACCTCGGACCTGAACGTAGCCGCCGCGCATTCGAGCGTTTCGCCGAGGAGAACCAGCGCAGCCTTGACCCGAAGGAGGCAGCCGACCTTCATGTCATGCGCTTCAGCGAGCAGCTCCTTGCGAGCGCCATCGGCGCGGCGTCGGCACGACTGGTGCTTTCGCTCCACCTCAATCGCGGCGGCACCACCCCGGCCGATGCAAATCGGTTACTCGACGACGCAGAACAGGCGCTCCGCTACAATCACGACCTCCTCCAGACGGTACTCGACCGCGTGGACCAGGGTGTCGCGGCATTCGACCGCGAGCTCAGGCTCATCTGCTGGAACCGTCTGTTCCGCGAGCATCTCGACCTCCCCGCGGAGTTCGGCCAGGTCGGGTTGTCGCTGGCGGAGATCATGCGCCATCTCGCTTCCGCCGGCCTCTTCGGCCCCGGCACCGTGGAGCAACTTGCCCACCACCTCGTGCAGGAGTTCGTCGCCGGAGTCCGCCCGGGACGGCTCAAGCATCCCGGCACCGGCCGGATGCTGACGCTGGAGCCGCGACGCTCCGACGACGGCGGTCTTGCCCTTGTCGTGACCGACGTCACCGAGCAGTCCGAGAACGAGGCGGAGCTCGTCCGCTCGGCGGCAACGCTTGAAAAGCGCGTGGCCGAGCGGACCGAGGAGCTGACCCGCCTGAACGCGGCGCTTGAGCGCGCCAACCAGGCGGCTGAGGAAGCGAATATCGGAAAAACCCGGTTCTTCGCCGCCGCCGGTCACGATCTTCTGCAGCCGCTCAACGCGGCGCGCCTCTATGCGACGGCGCTTTCCGAACGCACCGCCGGCGGCGAGGAATTCGGATTGGCAAGCAACATCACCACCGCGCTCGACGGGGTGGAGGATATTCTCCGCGCTGTGCTCGACATCTCGCGGCTCGACACCGGCAGCCTCTCGCCAAACCTCAGGCCGGTCCGGCTGCAGGAGATTCTCGACCATATCGCCATCGACTTCACTGCCCAGGCGCGCGCGAAGGGGCTGCAGCTGACGGTGATGCCGTGCAGCCTGGCCGTCGACAGCGATCCGCAGCTTCTTTCCCGCATCCTCCTGAACCTCGTTTCGAACGCCATCAAATACACTCCGAGCGGTCGCGTTCTGGTCGGCTGCCGGCGAAAGCGCGGGCGTGTCTCGATCGAAGTGCTCGACACCGGCATCGGGATTGCGCCAGCCGATCGGGACCTTGTGTTCAAGGAGTTCCGACGGCTCGATTCCGGCGCCCGCATCGCGACGGGTCTCGGGCTCGGGCTTTCGATCGTAGAGAGGATTGCCAGGGTTCTTGGCGTGGCGGTGACGCTCGATTCGGTGCCGGGGCACGGCACACGCGTCTGTCTCTCGGTGCCGATCGCTCTGGCGGCGCCGGTTCTTACGCATGAGGCTCCGCCACACACGTCCTTCCCGGCCAGCGCTGGCATGGCCGTGCTTTGCATCGACAACGACGAGAAAATCCTTGCCGGGATGGAGGCCATGCTCACCGGTTGGGGATGCACGCCAATTCTGGCGAAGACGGCGCGCGAGGCGCTGCGGCTGTCGCGCGAGGCTCCACAGCCGCCCGACCTGATGCTCGTTGACTACCACCTCGACGAAAGCGACGGCCTTGCGGCGGTTGCGGACCTCAGGCGGAAGCTTGGCGAAGACATTCCGGCGATCATGATCACCGCCGACCGATCGCCGGAACTGCGCGAGCGAGCGCTAAAAGCCGGCATTCGGGTGCTGAACAAGCCACTGAAGCCGGCAGCACTCCGCGCATTGATGACGCAATGGAGCGTTTCGCGGCCAGCCGCCGAATGACACTGCTCTAATCCTCGGCGACCGCCTGCCAGTTGCCGAGCTCGAAGCGCCCTGCGGCCAGCACCGCCTTGGTGCGGTTTTCCACGTGGAGCTTTTGCAGCACCGCGGAGACGTGCGCCTTCACGGTCGCCTCCGACACCCCGAGCTCATGCGCGATCTGCTTGTTGAGCAATCCCTCGGCCATCATCATCAGCACGCGGAGCTGCTGCGGGGTCAGGCTCCGCAGGCGCTCCGCAAGCCCGTCTTCCCCGTTCCATCCGTTGCGCAGATCAAGACCCGGCGGCGTCCACGTACCGCCGGCGAGAATCGTCGCTATCGCTTCGCGAATTCGGGCGGGCGCCGATGATTTTGGGACAAAGCCTGCCGCGCCGAGCGACATCGAGCGGCGGATGGTGCCGGGATCCTCGTTCGCCGAGACGACGCAAACGGGAACCGCCGGATATTGCGCCCGCAAATACATAAGCCCGGAGAAGCCGCGGGCGCCGGGCATGCTCAAGTCGAAGAGCACGAGGTCCGGTTCCTGCGCGCTTTCGATCGCTGCAGCCGCCTCCTTCAGCGTCGCCGCCTCGATGATTGTCCCGGAGAAATGCGGCTCGATGGTCTGCCGCAGGGCGTTACGGAAGAGCGGATGGTCGTCGGCCACGATGAACGTGCGCGTTTCCGTCACCAGCGTTTCCTCACGCCCGTTCGCGGGCGAACGTTTGCCGGCGGAAATGTTACAGGCAGCAGCGGTGCAATGAAACCGTGCGGTCGGGCGTGGCTTCGCGGCAATTGCCATCGTCCCGCCCTCCCGTCATGTTTCC
>JGI10216J12902_101748461_pt1 | contig 11446 bp, 5 predicted proteins | sample KanNatreferecore_FD_12902 | JGI IMG/M metagenome (IMG submission 12902)
CTCTTACCCTTGAGCGGCGACCTCGACGTCTACGGCGTGCACTTCGAGGACGATCGCGATCGCCAGGACGATGGCGCCGCGCTCCGCTATGCGGTGACGCCCGATTACTTCAGCGTGATGCGTATCCCGCTTCGACGTGGCCGCGTGCTCGACCCGCACGATCGCCGCGGCGCGCCACGCGCCGCGCTGATCAACGAATCGTTCGCGAACCGCAGGTTTCGCGATAAAGATCCGATCGGCCAGCGACTTCAGTTCGGTCCTGACGATGGTCATTGGTACACGATCGTGGGCGTTGTTGGCGATGTGAAGCAGGCGTCGATCGCGCTGACACAGCAGGACGCGATTTACATAACCCCAACGCAGTGGCATTGGGCGGATAAGGTGATGTCGCTCGTGATTCGTTCGGAGCGCGACCCGTCGACGCTGGCGCCCGAAGTGAGACGGGCGATCTGGTCGGTCGACAAGGATCAGCCCATCGTCCGCGTGGCAACCGTGGAGCAATTGGTCGAGAAGTCGGCGGTGGAGCGCCGATTCGCGCTGACGCTGTTCGAGGCCTTCGCGCTCGTGGCCTTATCGCTCGCGGCGATCGGCATCTACGGCGTACTCTCCGGCAGCGTTGCGGAGCGAACGCGCGAGATCGGAGTACGATCGGCCCTCGGCGCATCGCAACGCGAGATTGTCGCGCTCGTGCTGCGACAGGGAATGACGCTCACCGGCGTCGGCGTCGTCATCGGCTTGAGTGGGGCAATCATCGCGAGCCGTGTGCTCGTCACGCTGCTGTTCGGCATTTCACATCTCGACCCAATCACCTACGCGGGTGTCATCACGGTGCTGCTCGGCGTGTCGACGATTGCGTGCTGCATTCCGGCATGGCGGGCAGCCGGTGTGGATCCGTCGATCACGTTGAGAGCGGAATGAAGGCACGAATACACGCGTCGACTCATCCCTGTATTACTGTGATCGGAAATCGAATTACGACAACGGAAAGGAATCGTGTGTCCGACCCTCGATTACTCGTGTTGGAGTATCGGCACAACAATAGCTAGCACTTGTCGCCCGCGCGGCGACTGCCAATAGCACCCTGCGGCTGAACAATTACTCACGGGGTTCTTGTGATGAAGCCCAAGTGGATTGTGGCCGCATTTCTTTTCTCGTTCGCAACATCAACAATCGAGGGCATCGCCCAGACCGCACCGCCTGCTCCTGCGCTCGTTGAGCCCGCCAACGGCGCGTCGCTCGTTCAACCCGTGGGCCTCCGATGGTCAGCGGTTGTCGATCCGGACGGACCGATCGGCAGCTATACGTGGCAAGTCGGGACCACGTCGGGATTCACCGTCGTGATCGCGTCAGGTTTCACCGATACGCGCAACGGCGATCCGGTGCCCACACAGGATCGTGTGAGCGGCCTTCCGAACGGCACGTACTTCTGGAGAGTGAAAGCGACCCAGATGGTCGGCGGAGCGACGGGCTCGATTGAGTCGGCGTGGTCGGCCGTCAGCAGCTTCACGATTACCGGGCTCGGTCCGGCGCCTGCGGGAACGCCGAGCATCACCGGCCCCGCCAACGGATCGCAATTCCACGCATACGAGACGTTCAAGATCACATGGACTGCGGTGCCGGGCGCCCAGTATTACGTGCTCGAGGCCGACGACGAGCCGAGCTTCTCGTATCCGTTCACACTCAGCACGAGCCCGATGGAATTCGGAACCGTATTTGGCGCTGGCTGGGGCAATGAGATCCCGAACGTCTACTATCGGGTCCGCGCGGTCTCCGTCGACAACGTTCGCGGGCTGCCTTCCGCGACGCTGAACGTCAAGATCACCAACGCGGCGCCCGTTCCTCCAGCACCAAAGCCGCTGTCTCCGGCCGGTGGGGCCACGGTCTCGCTGCCGTTCACGTTCGATTGGTCGGACACCCCGAATCCTCAGATCCCGGGATACGACATCGACGTAGACGACGATCCGAACTTCGCAGGTACGTTTGGCGTGCTGATGGTCCAGAACATCAGTCGCTCGGACTACACGTTGGTGTCAGATCTCGCGCCGGGCACTTACTACTGGCGCGTGCGCGCCCAGCACGGATTGGTTTATGGGCCGTGGTCAGCCGGCACGAGTTTCCGTGTCGTAGCGCCGCCGCCGACACCGCCGGGTCTGAATCTGTTCTGGCTACTCGTACAACCCAGCAGCGTCTCCGGCGGCCTCTCGACACAGGGCCGGGTCAGCTTGAACGCACCTGCGCCGCCGGGCGGTGCGGTGGTTCGAGTCATCAGTGACATGCCGCATTCGGAGGTGCCGCAGAGCGTTCTGATTCCGGAGGGGAAGACGGACGCAATCGTGTCGCCGATCACGACGGTCCCCGTGCCTGGCGCGGTGATTGGCAACCTCCGCGCCGCGTACGGCGCCAGCTGGCAGCAGAATTCGCTCGGATTGTTCCCGCTCCTCTTCAGCCTGTCACTGAACACGCCGAGCGTCGTTGGCGGCAACTCCGTTACGGGAACCGTCACGTTGCAGCGCGCGGCGCCGGCCGGCGGCATCGAGGTCACGCTCGTCAGCAACGAGACGTCGCTATTGCGGCCGCCCGCGAAGGTGATGGTGCCTGAGGGCGCGACAGCCGCGAGCTTCGCGATCACGACCGCCGCCGTCACGAGGACGGTCCCGATCACGATCAACTCGGGTACGGCCAACGACAACTATCGTGCGCCCGAGACCTGGATCACGTTGTTGCCCGCGGGATCTCCCGCTCCGGCGCCGAGCCTGTCGACAGTGACACTGCAGAGCGCAAGTGTCCTGGGCGGCCACACTACCACCGGAACCATTACGCTCACGGCACCGGCGCCTCAGGGCGGCGCATCGGTGTGGGTGAACGGCAGCATGGAGGGACAAGTCGTGACTCCAAGCGGAGGCGTCACCGTGCCGGCCGGCGCCACGAGTGCCAACTTCACGATTACCGCCCCGCAGGTCAACGCGTCTTACTGGGTCATGATCCAGGCGGCATATGGAAACGACGCAGGAATGCACGGGGCCGTTCTGCGGATCGATCCGGAGCAGCCGGCGGTTCCTGATCTCTACGCGATGGGAGTCGATCCCACCTCGGTCATCGGGGGCGCCTCCCTGAAGGGAACCGTGGGACTCGTCACGCCGGCGCCGCAGGGCGGTACCACAGTCTTCCTGTCCAGCAGCGATCCCTCCATAGTGCAGGTCCCGGCCAGCGTCCAGGTCGCAGCCGGAAACAGCACGAACAGCTTCACGGTCACGACCAAGTCAGTGATTAGCATGACGTCGGTCCAGATCAGTGCTCAGTCCGGATCGGTCACGAAAACCGCCTGGATCACTCTCGGTGCGGATCCCAACGCCCCGGTGGTGCTCAACTCGGTGACGCCCAGCGTCAGTGGCGCGACCGGCGGGACCAACATCTCAGCGACGCTGTTCCTGAACGGGAACGCACCCGCGGGCGGGGCAGCGGTCACGCTCTCGAGCAGCAATCCCGCCGCGGCCCAGGTGCCGGTCAGCGTCACCGTGCCGGCGGGCCAGGGCTTCCAGGGCTTCACCATCACGACATCACCGGTCACTGCCGACACGGCGGTCACCATCACGGGCACGTATGGCGTGAGTCAGACGGCGACCATCACAGTGCTCGCCGGTGCGAGCAACACCGGCCTCCGCAGTCCTACCGCGAATGCGGCGGACAGCGGCGGAGACGGCAACGGGTTCGAGAGCAACCCGGCGAACGGCCAGGCAGACGACGCGGCCAGCGCGGTGGATATTGACAGCGGTACCGCGTCGAGCACGTCGTGCACCAGCACCGCACGCGACAAGCATCGCTTCTTCAATTACGGAATCTCGCTGCCCGCCGGGGCGACCGTCCAGGGCATCGAGGTACGACTCGACTCTCGCGTGGACAGCACGAGCGGCTCCCCGCGGATGTGCGTCGAGCTCTCCTGGGACGGCGGCGTGCATTGGACCGCAGCGCAAGCCACGTCGACGCTGTCGACGACAATGGCCACGCGTATACTCGGCGCTGCAACGAACACCTGGGGCCGCACCTGGACGCCGGCGGAACTCTCCGACGCGAACTTCCGGGTCCGGGTGACCGACGTCGCGAACTCGACGAACCGCGATTTCTCGCTCGATTGGATCGCCGTGCGCGTTTCGTACAAGGCGCCGTAATCCGGCTCGGCGGCGGCTTTCACCGCCTACATCTACGCACAAGACGGTCGCCAGCTTCGGCGACCGTCGCCTTTGAGCAACTCACTGCGACAGCTTCGTCCCGCTCTCGCCGATTTCTTATCCGCGAGATTGGTTGGTTGGGTATTGCCAACTCAGGTTGTACGAGCAGGGGCCTCTCGGTACTGACCCCGAGCGACAGATGCTGAAGCGTTGATACCTTGACGTTTAGAAACCGCGGCGGCGTGACCGCGAAAGATACTCCCTCCTGACCACTCCGCAGCCGCGACCCGTGTTTCGATTTGATCACCACCAACGAGCCATTTTGTCGAGCTCTTTTGCCTGTTAGGGTGACGGCTCCGGGATCTGTCGACACCCTGTATACAACCTCGGCGAGCGACGTGTTCGGCCGGAAACTGCGCTGGGAACATCGATGAGGGCGAAGGCGCTTCTCTTGTGCGTTGTGCTGATCTCCGGTGCGGCTGCAAAGGCGCATGGAGAGCACGGTCCTGGCGCGCTGTTTCAGAGACGGTGCCGCGTCTGCCACACGTACGGCAGCGGGGACCTGATCGGTCCGGACCTCAAAGGCGTAACGGACCGCCATACCCGCGAGTGGCTCACCAAGTGGATCACATCGTCTCAAAGCCTGATCCGGAGTGGAGATCCGGCGGCGAACGCGCTCTTCAGAAAATACAAGCAGTTTCCAATGCCCGATCAGAGTTTCGCCGCCGGCGAGCTCGACGCGCTAATCAATTATTTTGCGGCGGGCGGACCTGTCGCAGAGGCGACGAGGAACCGGCGCGCAGCGACCGCAACCAGCGCCGAGATCGACCTGGGACGTGCGCTCTTCGTCGGGCAGCGTGGTCTGGCGTCGGGCGGGGCGCCTTGTGTTTCGTGCCACAGCATCGGCGATATCGGCATTGGTGGAAGCCTTGGCCCGGATCTTACACGTGCGTTCTCGAGGTACCAGGACAGGAGACTGGCGCTTCTGATCTCGCGAGGGTGTTTCCCCCGCCTTCCTGACATATCCGCTCGAACACCCCCGAACGACGACGAAGTCTTCGCTCTCAAGGCGTTTCTACGACAGGCTGACCCGGGTCAGCATCTGCACGAATCAGCGCCAAGCCAGGCACGGCACTAAGCGTCACGTCATGCGAGATCAACTTCTCTTCGCGATTGCGCCCTCGCTTGCCGCGCTTGCCTGTCTCCTGACGGCGACGATGCGGTACGTACAAACCCGGCGGAGCCTTGAAGCCGCCGAAAAAACTACACGCGCCGACGAACCGGCGGTGGGTCTGACGGCGTGGTGGCGGTATTCGATCGCCGTCGTGTTCCTGGGACACGTGCTCGGGATTGGGTTTCCTGGCAGCCTGCTGCTGTGGAACCGGCACCCGCTTCGCCTCATCGCTCTCGAATCTGTCGGCCTGATCGCCGGCACTATCGCGCTCGCTTCCCTGATCGCGATGGCAGTACCGCGCAGGTGGTGGACCGATCGTCGCTATCTTCAGTCATCAGCTGATGTGATCATGGCGACGCTGATCCTTCTCGAGCTCGTTTCGGGTCTCGCTCTCGCAGTGCGTTACCGGTGGGCCTCGTCCTGGTCCGGCGTCACGCTGACGCCGTATCTGCGATCGCTCGTGGCGCTCAAACCTTCCGTCGTGCTGGTGGCCCGCATGCCATTTGTGGTGAAGCTGCACGTGTTTTGTGCGTTCGCCATTCTCGCCGTCATGCCGCTGACAGGACTGGCTCGCATGGTGGTCGTAGCGGTTCGAGACCTGACGTATGCCGCCGTTACGCTGGTCACACTGGTCTGGCGTCCTGTGTGGTACGCGCGCCGCATTTGGGCAGCGCGCATACGCCCGACCATCGGCGATGGGGAGATGTAGCGCCGTGCGTGAGACGTCGAGAGCAGACGGCCTTCAACTGGGCCTCACGATTCCGCTGGCGGTCGGCACCGTGCTGGCCGTCGTGGCGCTGGTGTATCCCTATGCACCGCCGAGCGATGAACTGCCGAACCGCATCCCCGAGCCCGCGCCGTACGTGACGGCGGAGGCCGCGTTCAGTGGGCCGCCGTTCGAGGAGTACTGGCAGGAGGCGAATCACCCTGTCCAGTGCCGCAACTGTCATCAGAAGATCTTCGATGAATGGAACGGGTCGATGATGGCGAACGCGTGGAGAGACCCCGCGTGGCGCGCGGCGTTCTTGCTTTCGGCCCGGCAGATATCCACGCGTGGCAACTGCGACACGCCGATCCCACCTGACGGCACCGCGAAAGCCAGGCCCAATCCGTTCGCGTCAGGCGACGAGTGCGTGACGCGGTTCGATCTCGGCATCGGCGAGCACACGCTCGCGCGGTCGGGCTCGCTCGTCGACGGCCTCTGCTCGCGATGCCACATGCCCACGAACTACATCGACAACGTGCCTTTGCACAATGTAACGATCGATGCGCCTTCGGGTCTCGAACACGGGGCGCTCGACGTCAACTTCAATCCAACTTCGGACAACGGCACCGGATTCGCCTTTGCCACGTTGGAATCCCAATACCGAAATACTGATTCGGGCAAGTCGGGCGTCGTCTGCATGGTTTGCCACAGCCTGGCTGAGACCCGAAACACTCCGTACCACAATCAAGCCAGAACCGCGGGAACAGGTTACGTGCCGGCTGTTGGGAGTGGCTCGCGCGCCAGCCTCGTGTCGCCCATTCATCAGGATATTCTCGATGTCCCCGACCGCGCCGCAAGGAATCTTGGCTACGGCGTTGGTGCCGGGGCATACCGGCTGTCGCCTCATGCGATTGCGTTTCCAGAACGTCTCGGTCCGCTCTCGTCGCCTCGACGCCTCGCGGAGCCCGACGGCTATTTGAGTTCGGTGTTCAAGAGGCCGACCGCCGCTGAACCAATCGACTCACCGAAGCACGATGGTTATCGAAACGTCTTTTCGACCCGGGCGGAGTTCTGCAGCACGTGCCACGACGTCACCAATCCGCTCACGATCAAGAACCGGCTCGGTAAATGGGTTGGCGGATTTCCGATCGAGCGAACCTATGCCGAGTGGGCGAGCAGTCGCTACGCCGATCGGCCTGGGAATCGTAACTTCGATCCGGCCTTCAAGCGCGATTGCCAGACGTGCCACATGCAGCAGGACTACGGGCAGCCGGGCACCGCGCAGACGTTGTACAAAGCCGGCTCACCGATCGCGCCGCTGAGCGGGCCCGTCGCAACCGGGGGCCCGGTGCGCACATACTTCAGCCATCATTTCGTCGGCGGGAACGCCTACATCACACACTTACTCGGTGCGGATATGGACGCGACCGGCAGCGTCGAGTCATATCCTGAGCTGTCGACCTTCAGTTTCTCGTCGGCAGATGAGAAGAGCATCTACCACAACGCGTATTGGAAGAACCGAGACGGCCGCGGCGCTCCAAGCCAGCAGGCGCGGCTCGCCTGGGATCGCCTGCGCAACGTGCTCGCGCTCGAGCTCTCGGGCCCGACGAAGGCGTCCGCTGGCGTCACCGCACCGATCCATGTGTCCGTCACGAACTCGGGCAGCGGCCACAACTTTCCGACGGGCTTTCCTGAAGGACGGGTGGCCTGGCTGGCGATCTCCGCCTTTGACCTGACGACCGGCCGCGAGCTGACAATTCACGACTCGTTCTGGAATCGCACGTCCACGGGCGTGGGCCGATTGACCACGACAGACATGATGGATCCGTCGTTTCCCGGCTGCGGATGGAAGATCCCGGCCGGGTCGGTGGATCCGTTTGCTTACCAATTCAAAGCGGTGGCGACGCTCGGCGACGACTGTCCCACGTTGGAGCTGGTCTATGCCACGGCACGCAACCTGCTGACGAATGCACAGGGCCTTCCGATTGACGGCAGCGGCGTCGTGATCGATCGGAGCAACCCGCTCGGACTTCCAATCTTCCGCGATCTGAACGGCAACGGCGATCTCTACGACGACGCGTTCCTGCGCGATACGCGCCTGCGGCCGCTGCCGAATGCGGGTGCGACGGTCACGCTGGATCGGTACTCGGTGGTGATTCCGCCTGGAACGCACGGCCCGATCGCTGTCTCGGCGATGGTGTATTACCAGTCGCTCGAAGCGATTGTCGCGAAGAAGTTCCTCGGCAATCTCGCCGACACGAACATGAACTTCATGCTGGAGCCATGCGTCCTCGGCGGGCGCTGCGACGGACGGCATCCCCGCCGCGAACCGGCAGTTGTCGAAGGCGCGCCACCCGTTCCGATGGAGGTCCGGAGCTGGATTATCCACGTCAACGACGCGCCACAGGATGGAGCCATTACCGCCATCGTGGGTATGTACCCGGCACGCGACGGCGTCGATGTGTTTCGGGACGTTGTCCCGAAGGTGACGTTCTCTCAGCCCGTCACGGGATTGAACAACGAGACGTTCACGCTCACCGATTCCACCGGCGCACCTGTCGCAGCTTCCGTCGATCAAATCGGCGATGGTACATGGGGTCTCTTCCCCGACCGCGTGTTCCTGACGCCTGGGGAGACTTACACCGCGCGTGTGTCAGCGGGTGTGTGCGGATACGCAGGCGACTGCACGAAAAGGCCTCTCGCCTGGAGTTTCACGGTGACATCGAAAGGAGCGGAAGGTGCTGGAGACACGAGCGTGCCGCTTGGGTTTCCACGGCTCGAAACCCGGCGCGGGGGTTCCGCGCGCCAACCGTAGACGGCATGGTGAAAGGCACGGTGCACAATGGTCGTCAAACCCTATCACTGGTACATTCTTGGCGCGCTCACATTCCTGGCATGGACGCTGCTCGTATTTTTTCTACTCGAGACGATGGTGCTCTTGAGCTAGGCCTGTTCATAGCCGAATCAACCCTCTTCTTATAAGGAGCAAATCCAATGAAGGTCTTCTCGCTCGTGTGTCTGCTCGCACTAGTTCCGGCAGTGGCCGGCGCGGCTCAAGCGCACTCGAAGGCGGCGGCGGTCGCACCGACCGGCGCGGCGCGGACGCCAAAGTCCGTACGCACGATTGAGCTGACTGGCGGCGACACCATGAAATACGATCTCGCGTCAATACACGCGCATCCGGGAGAGCGGCTGCACGTCGTGTTGAAATCGATCGGCACGGCGCCAAAGGTGGTGATGGCGCACAATTTCGTCCTTTTGAAAGCTGGCGTGAAGCCCGAGGAATTCGTGAATGCCGCGATGGACGCGCGCGCGACGGACTTCATCCCGGCGGCCATGCAAGACAAAGTCATTGCGGCGAAAGGTCTCGTCGGTCCAGGTGAGACGGTCGACGTCACCTTCACCGCGCCGATGAAACCCGGCACGTACACATATCTGTGTTCATTCCCGGGCCACTACATGGTCGGCATGAAGGGGGAGCTGATCGTCAAGTAGAAAGAGGGAAGCCAGAAGGCGGAAGAAGGAAGTACAAGAGAGGGCCGCGCTGGACGTTGCGCGGCGCTATTGGCGAGAGACGGAGGAAACGGATCTGGACACGAACCAACGAAGGTAACGAACCAAAACGAAGGCACCTGGCCTTGTGATTAGAATTGCTTCGTTTACTCCGTTTTCTTCGTTGCTTCGTTTTCAAGATCCGTTATCTTCGTCCTCCTCCGTTGTCTCCGTCCTCCTCCGTTGGTTTCACTGCGGGCGCACGACCCGTCTGAGCTCCTCAAACCAATTCTGAACCACGACGATGGGAGCGGCGTCGGCTGAGTCGCCGCTTGGCTTGATCATCAGAAATCGCTGGCCGTCTGCGGAGACATCGTAAGTGCGGCCGACACCAGCGCCGGCGCCGTGATAGTAACGATCGTCGAACAGCTTGGTCGGATTGCCAGACGTCCAATTGCCGCTGCTTTCGACTCGAACCGCCATGACGGCGCCAGCCGGCGCCAGATAAAAGAGCTCCCCACCCCTCTTTGACCAGAGCGGCTGGATGCCGCCATCGGTCGAGATTTGCCACTGGCCGGCGTCGACGTTGGGAAATGGCCTGACGTAGATTTCGAATCGCCCGGACTCGTTCGATTGATACGCGAGCCATCGGCCATCTGGCGACACCTCGCCGTTCTGCTCCGCGACCGCGGTGTGCAGCAGCGGCTGCACCCGATGTGACGGATCGGTCAACGAGAGCATCAGCAGATCGAGACTCGGCGCACTTTCACGAAAGACCAGGCGCGATCCGTCCGGGGTAATCGACATCGGAAATTGCTGATTCGGGCTCTCGGTCAGCCGTTCGACCGTGCCCGAGCCATCAGCCGCCTGCACGAAGATGTTCGCCTGTCCGTTGCTCGTCCGCTCCGACCCGAACACGATCCGACGGCCGTCCGGCATCCAGACCGGAAATTGATCGAGCGACCGCTCGAACGTCAGCCGAGTCACCGTGTCGCGGCCGACGTCCCAGGTCCAGATGTCCCCGTCCATTTCGAACGCGACGCGCCTTTCGTCTGGCGACAGGCGCGGATACTGATAGCCGCGCGGAGCCAGCGGGATCGACTGCTCGCGACCCTGGCGATCGACCCACACGAACGTCCGCATCGGGCGCGCGCCGCCTGGCGAGTACACGAGCGTGCCTTGGCGCGAGATGTCGAAGTCGCCCGCGCCGAACCGGCTCATTAACACCTGCGGCAGCACGACGATTGGTCCCCCGTTCACGGCGAGACGGTCCACGTCGAAGGCCACGGCGCGAACGGATCCGGCTTGCGCGTAGACAAGGTGTCCGCTCTCGACGTAATGCGCGTCGGTCCCATGATCGACCAGAACCTTTTGCGTACCCCGCTGCAGATCGAGCACGGCGACCCGGGCGTTTTCGATCGACGCGGCGGCGGGCACGATCGTGAACAGCACGGCCTTGCCGTCCGGCAGAAACTCCGGCCAGAGATGATCCGCTTCGCCATTCTGGTGGTTGGGTGTGGTGACGACGGTAGGGTCGCCGCCGCCCATCGGTACTCGCAAGAGTCCTGAAGCAGGATCGTTGGTCGCGAAGATGATGATGCCGTCGCGTCCCCACGACGCGCCGCGCGGTGGTCCGCTGACGCGACACAACGTAACCGGTGTTCCGCCGGTAACGGCAATTTTCCTCAACGCGCTTGCCGCATCGAAGTACCCGATCCACTGACCGTCCGGCGAGAAAAAGAGACCTCTCGGCTGTCCCAGGCCGGTCAGCGGCGCAGGGTCGAGCTGATCGAGCGATCGCACATGAATCGTTCCGTTTGCGCCGACGTACGCCACCCGGCGGCCATCTGGCGAGATTGCAAGCTCGCGGTCGTAGCCCGCCGTCACGAACGCAGCCGCACCTGAAGT
>JGI10216J12902_108553333_pt1 | contig 11445 bp, 9 predicted proteins | sample KanNatreferecore_FD_12902 | JGI IMG/M metagenome (IMG submission 12902)
GCCTGGAGTCAGGACCACGGGACCTAATGGCGCGGATTGTAACCGAACGCGTTCGTAACGCCGGGTGTACTGCAGGGTCGGCTTGCGTCACTTCGTCACACGCGATACCGGTGAGCTTGACAGTCCCTGCGGCCAAGCTACACTGGAGGCTCTCGCCTCTCGTCGCGCACCACTCTCATCACTACAACTGACGGTTCATCCTCCGATTTCGAGGTTTCCTGTGTTCACTCGCAACACGATCGTCGCGAACGTGTGTCGCGTCGCCGTCACCTTACTGATCGCGGCCTCCGCATCAGCACAGCCTGTGCTTGACGCCCCTAAGACGGAAGGACTCTCCGGTCAGACCGGACGGCCGATCGACGTCGAAGGCATCGCCGAATTCCGCGAGGGAGATGCGCTGCTGATCAACGGTTACCGCGTGCGCGGGGACGCAGCCACGAAATTCGAGGGGAAAGAGGTGGGTTCGTGGTCCGGGATCCGTTTGGGCCACTTCGTCGCGTTGAAGGGTCGGGTCCAGGCCGATGGGTCGGTCACTGCCGTCGAAGTGCATGCGCGTACGCGCGACCGTTCCAATGCCGGACGCGGTGTCGTCACCGGCGCCCTCGAGCAGGAAGGAAAGTGGCTGTCCGGAGGGGGGTCCATCTTCCGTGCCGCACTGATGAAGAATTCGCCGGAAACGCGTCTCCCCAAGGCCGATCCGGAATACGAACGTGTCAGCACAATCCTGCAGCGAATGGTTCCGGCCTACCTGGAAGAACCGCTGAGACTCCATCTCGTAAGCAGCCCCGACTGGAACGCCCGTGGACTGCCGAACGGTTCCATCGCGGTCGCCGCCGGCCTCCTGAAGGACATGGATGACGACGAGATCGCCATCATCGTAGGGCACGAGCTCGCGCATATCACGCATCAGCACGCGCAGAAGACGCTCGCCAACGCTGAGCGCCGGAAGATGGTGACCGAGCTGATTGCCGATATCGCGCCGACAGGAGGCGCCGTGGCGGGGATCGCGTTGAGTGTCGGCGGCGCCGTTGCATTGAAGGCGTGGCAGAGCGGCTACAGCCGATCACTGGAAGACGAAGCGGACCGCGTCGGCCTGGGCTATGCCGCGGCCGGTGGCTACGACGTTCGCAAGGCGCCGCGCGTCTGGGAACGATTCCAGGAAAAGTACGGCAACGAAAACGCGATCAAGAACCTCGTCGTGGGCAACCACCCGCGTAACAGCGCTCGTGCGCAGAACGCGCAGCGGCACCTCGCCGCGCACTACCCCAACTACGTGCCGAAGCCGCGCAGCGGGATGGACGCGCTGCCGCTAGCCCCGCGAACCATTCGCGCGGCGATGCCGGGGGTTGGTGATCGCGACGCGCAGGCGACAGCAATTGCCGCGACGCCAGGTTCGCAACTCGTCTCCGGCAGCACGCCGTCGATCGCCCCGCCCGCGTCATCTGAAATCACCAAGGGAATGACCTTCGATCAGGTCCGTACTCTGCTCGGTGCTCCTAAACAGGAGTTCATCTTCAAGGCGGCGGACGGGAAGCGGACGAAGTGGGTGTTTGCTTACCTGTCGGTCACGTTCCTCGATGGACGGGTCGAGACGGTCGAATTCTAGCATCGACGACGAGCTACTTGCGGGTAGCCCGCCACGTGCCGGGGATCGTCATGACCTTGTCCAATCCGGCCATCCGCGCCTCACAGGTGACTTCTCCCGCGATCGCGCGCCCCGTCTCCCCGAGCAGTTGTCCGGAATACCGGCAGAACATGATGACCTCGTCGCGTGTGACCCGCGTCGTAAATGCCACGACTCCAGAGGCGGCTGTGCCCCCTTCGAGGAGTGCTTTCGTATCGTGCGTCTGGGATTCTCCTCCGCCCTGGCAGGTTTCCTTCGCCAGGACGGTCCCATCGAGTAATCCCTCCTTCACCTGCAGGTCAAGCGTTCCGCTGGTCTTGCAGTCGATGCCGTTGGCTTCTTCTCGAACCTGCTCGCTGAAGTTCCATGTGCCCGACACTGTGACGGGCGCCTGCACTTGGGGCGGCGGCGCAGGGGTCGCGCCCTGCTCTTGGGTTGGTGGAGCCACGCGAGGCAACCTCTCGCGGGCGGATGACTCGGGTCCGCTCCGGCTTCGCGGCGGGGATATTGGTTCGGAAGGGGGGGCCGGCAGCACGATGTCTTTGCCCGACGCACGCGGCGGGTCAGACGGGACCGACGCGGGAGGACGAACGATGAGCAGGGCTGCTGTCGCAATGACAAGAATGAGGGCAAAGCCGGCGTACCAATACTTCGCACGCGAGGCTCTTTGCGGAGGAGGGGCAGCGACGGTGGCTACCAGATCGCGGAGAATCGCCGTGATCTCCTCTGCCAGCATGTCAGCGGGGACTGCATCGCGCGCGGCGGTGTAGTGTTCGATCGCGGCGGACTCGTCCCCGGCGAACTCCTTCTCCACTGCGAGGGCGAAGAGTTCTTGGGCGCTCGATCCCTTAGCGGCGGCTTGAATCATGGCAATTCGGACCAATGTCCCATGGTTTGTTGATGGCTGAAGCAGCGCTGTCGCACGTCCCCCGGCGGACAGCTCATCCACGCGATCGCTACAGTGATGCGCACGCTCGATCGGCCAGACTCGTCCTGTCCTGTATGTTTCGCCTTATTGCCGTAACGTGTTCAGGTGTCGTGCCACAGCCTGAGTCTATGAACCTTGGCGGCGCGTGCGTTGCAGTGACATGCACGAATGCAGTTCACTGCCGCAGAGCTGTTCGTACTTGCCGGCGTTGCGGGTGCGCATAGCGTCAGCGGGATCGAGGATCCGTTCGACGGGCTGTTGCCGGAGCCGATAGAGACGCAGGTCCGCGCGGCGCGCAGTTCGCTCCTGGCCAAAGGCGCATTGATTGGTGCCGGGGCAGAGAGATGGTTAGTGGCGCCAGCGTTTCGACGATGCGTCGCGTCGTTGGCCCACCCTAGATCGACTCTGGTGATCGGCCTGGACCGGGAAGGTAGCCAGACCCGCCGCACTTACTTCCGTACGTCGCGCGCGACAGCCGAAGCTGCACTGACGGGTCCGGGCACCTATGAACTGCGTGGGCTCGACGAAGATGACGGCACCGGCCTCGTTCGGCGGATCGCGAACCTGTGGGCGCTACCACCAACGTCCATCCCGGACAGCCCCGAAAAAATCGTGTTGGCGTCCGATGGAATCGCGGGAGCCCTGGAGGCGAAGTTCGGCCGCCCTCGCATGACGAGCACCCTGGTGACTTTCGCGGCAGAAGCACTCGGCTGGGCCGCATCTGGCCTAGGGGTGCTGTGGACCGGAACGGCATTGTGGCGGATAAGAGCGCTTGAGGGTGACGTTCCATGCGTGGAGCTCACGGAGACGGGATCGGAGCAGATGATCGTGGAGCTCGAGCGCATGGTCGGGCGGTTGTCATCTGCGACACCGGAACAGACGGCGGCGAAGACGTAAACGTAGGCAACCTGGAGAGTGACTATTGGCACAGATTCGAATTACACCGGAAGAGATGAAGGCGAGCGCGACGACCTTCAAGACGGCACAGACCAATACCGAACAGCTGATGAATCAGCTGACGACTGAAGTGCGGAAACTCGAAGGCGGCTGGGAGGGCATGGCCAAGACCCGCTTCGCGCAGGAGTGGCCCGGCTACCAGAAGACGATGACGGGAATGAAGGAACTGCTAGGCCAGATCAGTGCGGCACTCAACACAACGGCGAAAAACTTCGAAGAGCAGGATCGCGCCGCCGCCAACAGCATCGGTCGAGTCTAATCACACATGCGGCTGCGAGTCGACCCGGACGCGATGCGCAGCTCTGCCCGCCAGATCGAGCTGGCGGGCAGTCGTTTTCGCGAGCTTCACAGGCTGATGCAGACGTCGTACAAGCGTCTCAGCTGGGACGCCCGCGTACGGGTCGGTGTGGATGGTCGGGTCAACGCCGTGTTGAAACAGTCGAGCATCCTGGCAGAGCGGCTCGACACGCTGGGACGCGCCCTCGGCGCGATCGCGCATTCGTACGAGCGGGTCGATGGCGATGCGGCCCGTCGATTCCATCGGATCGAAACAGCGACGGACCGCTTCCGCTCCGATCGAATGCGTGACCCTGTCGGGCAGGTGGCTGCGTTCCCGAAGGGGCGCTTGTCCCTGTTTGGCAGCCTGTTCGGCGTACCTCTTCTGGGCGCGTTCGGACCGGCGCTGATCCCGTCGTCGGCTCTGGCCGCACCAGGTGCCGGGGGCGCTCGCCGTCCCCTGCCGAGTAGTGTGCCGTGGTGGGTGCCAGAGGCCGGCGGCACGGCCAGCCACTCAAGGGTCATCGACGAGTCCTACGGCGCAAACCAGCGGACCAAGGGCGTCTCTGGCGCGGAAGCGGGCCTCAGCAAGGGATGGGAAGGCTCGGTCAGAGGAAACTCCGACGGACGCACCGGCTTCACGATGCTCGGGGGGCAAGCAGGGGTCGGGGCCTCGATCGGCACGCAGGATCCTCGCGGGATGATTGGCGCTTCGGCCACTGCGCACCTGGTAGGGGTCAGGGCGGGAGGTACGTGGGGATCTGACGGAGCCGGCCTGACCGGTGACGCGGAGGCCAGCGCGGGTACTGCGAGTGCCGGCATCGGTTACTCGCACAGGGACAGACAGTTTTCCGCGGAGGCCGGCGTCAGCCTGGTCGAGGGTGAGATCAACCCCGGGGTGAACGTCGGCGGCCGGAATTATGGCGCCATCGTGGGGGCCGGACTCAAACTGCAGTTAGGCGTGGATCTTGGCGCCGACCGAATCAAGGTGAAGTTGCCGTTGATTACTTTGGGGCTGTCGTTCGGCGGATCGCGATGAGAGTGAGGTCGTGCCCGTGCCCGACGCATCGCTGACGGCAGGCTCGCTCCTGGCTGCGTTGGCCGCCGTGGGTGCCACGGCACCAGTCGGGTTTCGGGTGGAGGTCATCGATCCCGCGTCAATCGCGCTCGAAGAGAAACAGCCGTCGCTCGACGACCAGGAGCTGGTCCGCAGCGCTGCCTTTCCTGATGTCGCGGTGATCGTCCGCCTCGACACCCCTGGCCGCATCCGTCGGCCGGTCCTCTTCTATCGGCGTGCCGCACGCGTGGTCCAATACGACATTACCGAAGACACGCGTCATCACTTCACCTCTCTCAGGAGCCCGGCCGACATCTCGTCGCGCCTGGCCGACCTGCTCGTTCTCACCGATGACCGGCACGAGAGCGGCAGCTTCGCGGTGCCGATGGACGCGTTCCTCGAGGCGAAGGGTGAGGCGGAGTCCGGCAGCGCGCGCGCGTCAGAGGTACTGCAGGCGCAGGGGCTTGGTATCGCAGCGGCCGACTCCCTGGCGAATGTGCTGGCGCACCCGGAGGCAGGCGCCACAATTTCGGTGCTCCGCTGCGAGCGCGGCCTGGCCATCGACGCGCGGGAACTCGCTATCGCGCGCAGGGGACCGATCGCATGGGCGATCCGGGTCGACGAGCACGATCCGGCGACGCTGCACCTGCATGGCATCACCCGCACCGGTCTCTTGTCGGTCCTCAGCCCGCTGTTGGAACCGGACGCCGCAGCGGAAGGCGTACTCACTCTGAGTGTCGATGAAGTGGCCGCCGCGATCGCGTCGATCCGGGGATCCGAGAGCGCCGCGGTCTTTCTGGGTACGCGGTCGCTCAGCGAGGACGAAACGCACGGACGGCTGACCGCCGGGCGCAACGCGTTGCTCGCGCGCGGCTGGCTCCAGGTGGACGAGAATGGCGAGGAGGGAATCGATTCCCGCCTCCGCAGAATTGTGGTCGGACTGGCGGCCGGAGATCACGGCGTCCGGTGTACGAGGGTGAACAGCGGAGAGGGCCAGACCGTCACCTTCGTCCACGGAAACGGCATGCGGGACTTTGCGTATCAAGACGATCACGGCGGCGTATTCCAGGCGGCGATCATGGCCGAGGGAGATACGATCCTCGACCGTCTGGCTCTGTTGATCGGGGCCGGTCCAGAGGAGCCGTCGACGGGACCGGATTCCGTCAGATCGGTCGCCGTCACCATTCGTCGTCATGCGATCGAGTGGCTGGCGCGGCATGCGGGGCAGGTGAAGCACGACGAGATCGTCGCTGTGTTCGAGCGGGCCGGACTGGCAACCTCCGAGGCGCGGCGCCTCGCCTGTGACTTCCTCGAGCGGCGCCAGGGGCTCGGCCTCAAGCTCGTCTCGCCGGCTGCCGCGTCGTCGGCCTTCGTGATCACTGGGAGCGATGCTGCCTGGGTGTTCGAGAACCGCGGTGAGCTTACCAGCGCATCGACCCGATCGGTTGGGTCCGTGCGCGGGTGGCTGCAGGACTTCCTCGGCGGGCTGTCACAGGCGCCGGCGGCTTCCTAGAATGCGCGGCCCTCGAGGCGGCGGTCCGGTATTTCATCGCAGACCGCGGCGACAGGGCGGCGCCTTGCCGGAGATTTTCGAGATCAGCGCCCCACCGGCGGCACCCATGCCGCCCGCCATATCGCTGATGACGCTGCTCCTGCCGTCAGCCGGCATGATCCTGGTGGGTGTGCTCGTTGCGGTGCTCACCGGGCAGACCGGCTACGTCCTCATGGTCATCCCGATGATGATGGTGTCGATGCTGGGTGCGCTGTATTCGTACCGGGTTGAACGCACCAAATATCGCACGGACACGGCCACCCGTGAGCAGGAGTACAGAGAATACCTCGAGGAGCGGCGCCAGCAGCTGGCGCGGCTGCGCGATGCACAACGTGTTGCCAGCGTCGTGCCTCACCCGCCAATCGACGAATGCATCGCGCGCGCCGAACGGCGCGATCCGAGGCTCTGGGAGCGCCTGCCGTCACACCCGGATTTTCTCGACGTGCGGATCGGCGAGGGCGTGAGCGGCTCTTGCGTCACCATCAAACCACCGGCGTTGCCTCACGGGACCCTGACGATTGAAGCGCTGTTGCAGGAAGCGCGGGCTCTGGTCGAAAGCTTCGCGGAAGTCGAAGGCTGTGCCGTCACCATTCCGCTGCGACGCGCCGGCTCTGTCGGACTCGTCGGTCCGGAACGGGAACTGCGGCCGCTGGCGCGCGCGATGCTGATCCAGCTGGCGACCCATCACGCGCCAAGCGAACTGAAGATTGCGCTCTTCTTTGCCGAAGACGACAGCGCCGAGTGGAGCTGGGCGCGGTGGCTTCCACACGTCTGGACCGAGGATCGGCGCCGCCGCCTGATCGCCTCGACGCCCGCCCAGGCTGCCGCGCTGCTCTTCGAGCTGCAAGGCGAGCTGCGGAACCGGCAGCTGCAACGGCAGGAAGCGGGAGGCGCCGCCGCCGGCATCCCTGCCTACGTCTGCGTCTTCACCAACCCTTTGCTGTTCACAGGACCCGACGCGAGTCGCCTGGCACCGCTGTTCCAAGCGCTGCGCGTGGACGGCCCCGGCCTCGGCGTCTACACCCTGACCGTGGATGCGTACGGCGAGCGTGTCGGCGCCGTCGTGGACTTGTCGGGCGGGGCGAGTCGCCTCGAGCTCGTGGGACCGCCGCCGGCCGAAAACGTGTTTCGGCCGGACCAGGTCAGTCCGGAAGTCGCCGATCAGTTCGCGCGAACGATGGCCCCGCTTGGCGCTCCGGGGAATTCCGGTCCGGGAGAGCTGCCCGCTTCCGTGACGTTGCTCGATCTTCTCGGGGTCCGGCGCGTGGAAGAACTGCCCATCAGCGATCTTTGGACCCGCAGCGAGCCGTTCCAGTCGCTCGCGGCCCCGATCGGCGTAGTGGCTGGCGGCGAGTTGTTGTATCTCGACATCCATGAGCGCGGGCACGGACCTCACGGGCTCGGCGCCGGGGCGACGGGGGCCGGCAAGAGCGAGCTGCTGCAGACGCTCATCATCTCGCTGGCCGTTCACTTTGATCCGTCCGAACTCGCCTTCGTCTTAATCGATTACAAAGGGGGTGGGATGGCGAACGTCTTTGAATCGCTGCCCCACCAGATCGGGATCATCACGAACCTGGGCGGCAACCTGTCGACCCGGGCGCTCATGGCGCTCGACGCCGAGAACAAGCGGCGTCAACGGCTGTTCAACGACGCCGGCGTGACGAACATCGATGAATTCCAGCGCCGCCATCGGCACGGCCTGCTGCCGCCCGGCCTTGCACGTCTGCCCCACGTGGCCATCGTGGCGGACGAATTCGCAGAGCTCGCGCAGAGCCAGCCGGACTTCATGGCGCAGTTGATCAGCACGGTCCGCGTCGGACGCAGCCTTGGGATGCACCTGCTGCTGGCCACCCAGAAGCCCGCCGGTGTCCCGCACATGGATCAGATCACCGCAAACACGCGGTACCGGCTCTGTCTTCGCGTCGCCCAGCGCGAGGACAGCATGGAGATGCTGCGGCATCCAGACGCCGCCGGGATCCGGCTCCCCGGGCGGGGCTACTTCCAGGTCGGCATGGACGAACGCTATGAATTGTTCCAAGCCGCCTGGAGTGGCGCGCGCTATGCGGCCGCGGCATCGGGACCCGCGCGCGATGCGATCGCTGCCATCGACATCACTGGCGCTCCCACCCCGCTCTGGCCGCCTCCACAGGCAGCGAATCCTCGCGCCCTCCTCGACCGCACGCAGCTCGAGGCCGTCGTCGAGCGGATCAGCGATGTCGCGACCGCGCGCGGCCATCAGCGCCTTTCCAGTTTCTGGCTCCCTCCGCTGCCGGTCATCGTCGAGCTCGCAGCGGTGCATCCCGCGCCCGCATGGGACGGGCACGGCTGGACCCCGACTGAACGCTGGCTGACACCGGTCGTGGGACTTCTCGATGATCCCGTGCAGCAGTCGCAATACCCCCTCGTCGTGCCGCTCGGGACCGGCGGACATCTCGTCGTTTACGGTGCCCCAGGAACAGGTAAGACCACGCTGCTGCAGACGCTGATCACTTCCTTGGTGCTGGACCACCCACCGAACGAGTTGCATCTGTATCTGCTCGATTTCGGTGGGCGCGTGATGAAGATCTTCGAACCGCTGCCGCACGTCGGAGCGGTGATCTTGCCAGACGATACGGAGCGCCTCGGACGCTTGATACGCCTGTTGCGCGCCGAGATGGACAGCCGGAAGGATCTGCTGGGGGCCGCCGGGGCGACGACGCTTCGCGGCTATCGCGCACAAACGGGTGAGAGTCCGCCGGCCATCGTCGTCGTGCTGGACAATTTCGCGGAGTTTTCTGCGAGCAACGATCAATACCTCCCGGAGCTCGTGCGGGTGACGCGCGAAGGGGCCGGGCTCGGCGTTCATCTCATTACGGCGACTGACGGATCGCTGCCCTACAGCCTGTCGGGAAACATCGCACTGGCGCTCTCACTCGAACTCCGCGACTCGTCCGACTACAGTACGATCGTGGGCTGGACCCGGCTCGTGCCGCAGCGGGGAGTCCGCGGACGTGGGCTCGTCCGCGCGGAAGTGCCGCTGGAGTTCCAGGCAGCCATGGGCGCGCCGGGCGCCACAGAAGTGGAGCGGGCAGCGGCGCTGCGGTCCCTCGTGGGTCAGATGTCCGGAGCGTGGACGGGCCCCCGAGCGCCGGCGGTCAAAACGCTGACGGACGTCGTCTCGTACGACGAGGTCGTGCGCGCGAGACGACCCGCCAGGGCCACGGTCCCGATCGGCATCGATGCCGAAACGCTGGAGCCGCTCGTCGTAGATCTCGCCGAGGGCCCCCATTTCATAGTCACCGGACCGCCAGGAAGCGGGAAAACCACGCTTTTGCAGTCGTGGCTGGCGGCCCTCGCCGAAGGGAACTCGGTCGACCAGCTGCGCATCATCATCGGATCGGCCGGCGGCGCGGAGCTGTTGCCCTTCGAACGTCTTCCGAACGTCGACTATATCGAGGACGACGAGCGCTTCGGTGTTGCCCTCACTGAGGTCGCGGCGAACATCGAGCGGCGCAAGCTCGAGATGAGCGAGGCGCGGCGGGCAACCGGCGGCTTCGGTAGCGTGTCATCCCTCGCCGAAGGCTGGCCGCTGATCGTGGTGGCGATCGACAGCGTAGAGACGTTCAACCTGGAACTCCATGGCGAAGCCTTGCACGAGATTGTCAAGCGGGCCAGAGGCCTGCGCGTGCACGTGGTGCTCGCCGGGACGGCGTCCGGTTTCGGGGCGGCTTATTCCCTCATGCAAAGCTTCAAGGAAGTGCCGGCCGGCTTCGTGATAGGGACGACTGATCCGGACTACACGCGGCTGGTGGGCTTTCAGCTGCCTTTCGCCATGGGCAGCGTCGCGCTGCCGCCCGGTCGCGGCTACTTCGCCAAGCGAGGGACGTTTCGCCAGGTACAGATCGCCTCGCCCCACGTCGAGCCGTCGTCGTTCGCCGACATCATGTCCCGGCGGGGCCGCGTCGAACATGTGACGAGGTGACCGGCTCGAACCACAGAGACGTGCCGTCCCAGCATTGCGATTCCGCAAGGGAATGCTCCGGCTTCAGCGCCCGACGGGGTGGGGACGCCGTGACCGCATAACTGCCGGCTGCCGGGTCCGGCCAATTGAGCGCTCGCCCTATGACGGGCGTGAGTTCGCCGAGCGGGATGTCGCTGGCGAGCTCGAGGTCGCACGACCGCTCGGTCCCGGTGCGATGCACCGTCACGATGACTCGTGGTCCAGAACTCTCAATCATTTCAGACGCCTTTCGAGCCGATTCATGCGCTGCGACCGGAGGCCGATCTCACCAGCGCAAGCCGCACGAGCTCGGGGTGAGTCGCCGGGAACATCATCGCCGCCCCGACGTCGATTCGGTAACCCTCGGTCAGCATGCCGTGACGATAAGACTCGGGCAACGTCGATGACAGCGCACGTAACCTCTGGCCAGCCGCGCTGAGCTCCACCGTAGGGCCGACCCCGGTCCACTGCTTGGGATCTCTGATTGGCCGCAGCAGGATGCGATCCGACACGAAGACGTGTTCCACGAGCACGGGTCCATCACTGGTGCCCAGACTCGAGAGCCGTTTGACCGCGCCCGCAGCGTCGTCCCCGGTCAGGAGGCCGTCGGTCAGGTGGCACACCAGCGGCGCGGGCGATCGGGGCGCGGTATTGATCTCTGTCTGAATGAGACGTTCGACATAGGCGAACGCAGCTGCGGCATCGGAGCGCGTCTGCTGCCGAACGGTGAAAACGCGCTCGGCCGCGGTCTCATCTATTGGGCGGATCCCGCCGACCACGTCTTCCACGGTTTCTCCATACGCGAGGACAGCGAGGCGATACCGCGGTGCCACGTAGCCTCCTTCGCGGGACCAAAAAACCATCTGGTTGATTGCCGCCACGACAGCCTCCCGCGCAACCATGGCCGCAGGCAGTCCCCGGCACGGACGCCTCATCGAGGCACTCGCATCGATCAGGAAGATCACCAAGGCGGGAGATTCGGTAGTAGCGAGACGTGAATGATGCACAGTGTCACTCATTCATGACGCAGGGCATCAATCGGCACGAGCCGGGACGCAGTGATAGCCGGATA
>JGI10216J12902_101971097_pt1 | contig 11434 bp, 10 predicted proteins | sample KanNatreferecore_FD_12902 | JGI IMG/M metagenome (IMG submission 12902)
CGCCAGCCACAGGAGCAATTCGCTGCTGGCCGTGTGCTGGCTGATGAGCCGGGCGAGCGTTTCCTTGAGCAGGTTGAGTTTGCCTTCGTGGATGAGCAGGTGGGCGCACTCGGCGCAAACCTTGACCGAAACGCTGTTGATGATCGCGAGCAGGGAATCCGCCCAACGGTCGGGGTTGGATTCCTTGAACGAATGCAGCGCCTGTTTGTGTTTGGCCGCCGGCATCTGCTCGAGCAACTGCCCAAGCTTCAGGTTCTGCGTCCAGACGGCTGCCGCGGTGAGCTCGCCCTCCTGCGACTGCAACCCCGCGGCTTTGGCCAATTCGTCCCGGGCAAAAATCGCTTCCAGCGCCAGCGCCGGCTGTGTGCGCTGATGAGTGGCGATCTCGACATTCAGCGCCGTCGTCGCTTCCGTGATCGCCGTCGTTCCATCGGCGAGGTCTGCGAGGTTCTTCAGCAGCTCGTTCGCGACCACCAGTCGCGCCTTCAATCCCTTCGCCGCGCGAAAGTCTCCCAACAACCGGTCTTGCAGCGAGACCTCCTTGGCCTGGTACTGGATCGGATCGGACTTTTTGATCGGCACCAGAAAATGGCCGTCCTTCTTTAACTCGCGCTTGGCCACCTCCCACCATTTCTTCCAGTCGTCGGCGATCACGTCGGGCACGAGAACCTGCTGAATCTGTTCGATCGTCGCTCTGCCGCCAAAACTCTGAAGGACCAGCTTGATGAGGTCGAGGTGGTGCAAGGCCGCCATCTTTTGCAAGCCGTGAAGATCGGACGCCTTGCGCGCGAGGATGTGGTCGGCGGGAATGGGCTTGAGCGATTCCGCGGCAAAGGCCAGGTCCATCGAGTGGCCGGGTTTATTCTGAAAATCGATGGTAAAACGGGCGAAGACCGTGTCGACAGTCGTGATTTTGCCAAAACCCCAACTGCGGTGCATGCAGTAGCCGCCCTGGGCCAGCGTCAGGAGCGGTTCCACGTGCTGACGCCCGATCTTGCCGGCGGCAACCAGTTTCTCGAACTCTTCTTTCATAATGCCAAAAATCTCGCGCGCAATGTAACAAGTGACATTATTAGGAGGTGCCTGCGCAAAAACCAAGAGAAATTGCCGTCCGCGTCCTGCAGCGCCGGGAAAAGGGCGCCGATTACGTGGAAAACCTGCTCGAAGCCGAACTGGGGCTGCTGGGAGGTGCCGATCGCGGCCTTTGCCAGGAACTGGTTTACGGCGTCGTCCGATGGCAAACGACGCTCGACTGGCTCATCACACGCAAAACCGAAGGCCGCGTCCAAAAAACCGCCCTGCAAATCCTCCTTCGGCTCGGACTCTATCAGATGTTCTGGCTCAGCCGCATTCCCGACCACGCTGCGGTCAACGAAATGGTGGAGCTGGCCAGGGAACTCGGCTTCGGCGCCCAGTCCGGATTCGTCAACGCTCTTCTGCGCGGCTACTCGCGCGAGCGCGACGCCACCCGAAAGCGGCTCGAAGAATTGAAAGCGAGCCAGCCCAGCCTCGGCTACTCCCATCCCGACTGGCTTTGCCAACGGTGGCAACAGCGCTGGGACCCGGCGAGGCTCCGGCAACTGCTCGAATGGAACAACACGCCTCCAAGAATCTACGCGCGCGTCAACACGCTCAAGACGAACGCCGGAAAGTTGCTCGAACAATGGCGCAACGAAAACGTCGAATACGACCTCTTCCGTCGCGACTGGACGGGCGAGAACCTCGTCTTCGAACTGAAATCACATCCGCCGCTCGACGGCCTGCCCAGTTTTCAACAAGGCCTCTTCTACGTGCAGGACCCGGGCACCCTGTTGGCCGTGCGCGAGCTCAATCCCCAACCCGGCGAAACCATTCTCGATCTCTGCGCCGCGCCGGGAGGCAAGACGACCTACATCGCGCAACTGATGGAGAACCAGGGCCGCCTCGTCGCTGAAGATCTGAACCGCATCCGCCTCGAGCTGCTCAAGGATAACTGCGCGCGCATGGGTGTGACCTGCGTGGAAAGTGTGTGCAACACCGGCATCGCCATACCCGAACTGACCGCTCAGGTCGATCGCTTGCTCGTGGACGCCCCCTGCTCCAACACCGGCGTGATGCGGCGCCGCGTCGATCTGCGCTGGCGCATCCGTCCCGAGGAGATCGACCGCCTCCGCGTCGCCCAGCTCGAACTGCTTCACGACGCCGCCCTCCAAACCAAACCGGGCGGCGTGCTCGTTTACAGCACGTGCAGCCTGGAGCCGGAGGAGAATGGCGGAGCCGTGAAGCAATTCCTCGCCGATCACCGCGAGTTCAGGCTGGAAAACGAACGGGAACTCCTGCCATTCCACGACGGCGTGGATGGCGCGTACGTGGCCAGGTTCAAACGGATTCCAGCGGGCAGATCTTAGTGATGTCTTATTCAGCGAGATTAGACGCTCGCCCTCACCCCGGCCCTCTCCCCAGGGAGAGGGAGACGCTCTCGAGCGCCTCGGATAAACCTCAACATCCCGTGATTCGTCCCAGCGTGGCCGAAGGAAGTTCCCTCTCCTGGGGGAGAGGGGTAGGGTGAGGGCGGATCAAACCTCTGACTGAATCGTCACCCGTTTAGCCGGCTCCGAACAGAAGGCGAGATCCAGAATGAAACGTTTCGACTCATCCGCGGCGTCAGCCTCCAAAACCATCCCGGTCCTGGTTCATGAGAGTCAGTTTCCAGGAAATGTCCGAAAAGAACTTCTCAAAAGCCTGGAAGAGCGCCGCATCAACCACAAGTTCCACTACGACAGCGTGAAACAGACGGTCAAATGGCTGGCTCTGCATGAACTCCTGTCACCCTTTCGGCGCGATCCGGATGCCGCGCGCATCTACGACGAAAGCTTCTCGTTCATGGCCCGCACGTTTCCCTCGCGGCGGACGCTCGTAGCCGGCATCGGTTGCGGCGGCGGACAGAAAGACACCGAGCTGCTGCGGCGGTTGCACGCCGAAGGCAAGCAGGCCGTTTATGTCCCCGTGGACGTGAGCACACCCATGGTGATCGTAGCGGCGCAGGCGGCGCAAACGGTCCTGGGCCGAGACGATTGCCATCCGGTCGTCCTGGACCTCGGAACGACGGACGACCTTGCTGGCGTAATCCATTCGGTTTCCGCCCACGACACTCCGCGACTTCTGACTTTCTTCGGCATGATCCCCAATTTCGAACCGCAATCGGTTCTGCCCCGGCTTGCCGCGGCGTTGCGCCAGGATGATTGGCTGGCGCTCAGCGCCAATCTTTCGCCGGGAGAAGACTATCGCGCGGGGACGGAGTTTGTCCTGCCGCAGTATGACAACGCACCCACTTGTGAATGGCTGTTGACACTGCTCTACGATCTGGGTTTTGAGCCGGACGACGGGGCGGTGAGGTTCGAGATCGAAAATCCGCCGGAGCATTCCGATCTGCTCCGAATCGTTGCTCACTTCGATCTGGCCCGGGACCGTGTCATTCAAGTGGACAATTCCGAGTTTCAGTTTCGAGGCGACGAATCGATCCGGCTCTTTTACTCGTTCCGTTACACGCCGGAACGCCTCCGCGCACTTCTGGCGGAATTCGGACTGCAGGTGATTGAGGCCAGGATCTCCCGGAGTCAGGAGGAAGGCGTGTTTGTTTGCCGTCGCGTCTAAGCCAGACTCATTCACTTGAATCCGCGGATGAACGCTGATCGCCGCAGATCAAATACGAACCGGGCTGGACGCGAATTGCGCGAATTCTCGCGAATGAAAACAAAGCTTCCATTCGCGTCACTCTTTTTTCTTTATCCGCGTTCATCTGCGTCTATCTGCGGTTCTCTGTTTTGCGTTGTTTGCCGAGAGCGTCCTTTGGAAAATCAACGGCCCGGGTGCCGAGGCGCCCGTTCGTGAATCCTCGTCACGTTCGTCGCCACGCCGGATTCGCTCAGGTTGTATTTCAAATCAAAATAGCCGTCGCGGTCGGTATCGCGTCGCACGGTGCGTTTGCCGATCTTCGGAGCGACCACCAACTCCTCGTCCACAACTCCGTCGCCATTCTCGTCAATGTGGGTGGTGGTTCCTTTGACCCATTCCCGGCGCGCGCCTTGTGTGATTTCCTTCCAACCGCGCCCGGGAAAGCCGACGAACCAGATCAAAAGACCCAGACCAGCACTGGCGAGGGTGAGACAGAGGAACCGATGCGAAGCCGTTTTGCCCATGGGCCCAACGCGGGTCAATCAAAGGCGAATACGCTCAGGCCCGTCCCTTGGCGAATGACGCCGGTGACCGCGTTCAGCTCTTCCGTGCTCAATTTCGCGGCATAGACCTCCGGTGTCGGTCGGGCAATCGTGTAGGCATGCACCTCTTTGATCCTTCCCCCATCCCGCACGATTTCGTTCAAAAGATCGCAGTAGGCATTGAGTTCCGCCGGCGGAATCACTTCTCCGCGCACCTTTAGGAACAGGCTCTGAACGACGATCGGACGGGCTTTCGCAGTGTCGCCCAGGTTTTTGAGAATTCGCTCGAACCGGATTGTCGTTCGATTGACCCTCTTGAAATAGCTCTCGGTGCCGGCGTCGAGTTTGCCCCAGACCTCGCCGTTAGCGGCGTCCATGATCTCAAGGCCGCGTTTCACATCGGCCTTGTCGAGTCCGGCGGCGTCGGTAATCAACACCATTTTGGTCTTATCCAGACGCTCGCGCCGCTTGACCTCGGCCACGGCCTGCGCGCACTCGGCGAAGTTATGGATCATGGTCGGTTCACCGTCACCGCTGAAGGCGATGTCCTTGATGTTGCGCGTGATGAACGAGGGAAGCTCGTCGAACTTCGGTTCCTTCGCGAGACCGCCGTCGCGCACGAAATGGATCATGGCCGACAACTCGTCCCGGACCTGGTCCAGGTTCACCTCGGACACGCGGCCGGGAACTTTACGGTCCACCTCGCAATACACACAGTCGAAATTGCAGAGCTTGTCGGGATTCAGGTTGATGCCGAGGGAAAGGCCGCGCGAACGGCGGGAGATGACCGGATAAACAAAAGTAAAATCAGCGAACTGCCGCGAGTGATCCTGCACCACGGCAAGGTTGCTGCGAATCTGGATGGGCTTGTCAGCCACGCGTCGAATCTAGCCGGGGGCTTCGGCTTGCGCCAGTGAATCCCACGTGCAGGGAGATCATTGCCGCGGGGCGGCGATGGCAGGGTTTTTTTGAAACGATCTGAGCGCCATCAACAGAGCGCCAAAAATCATCAATGATCCCGCAAAGAACGCCATGCCGGGCACGTAGATCGGCGCGCGCGGACCGGCGAAATAGCCGAAGAGTCTCGTCGCCACGATTGGTCCCAGGATTCCCGCCAGACTATTGAGGCTGTTGAGCGCTCCTTGCAGGGCGCCCTGTTCGTTCAACGGAACCTGCCGCGAGACCAGCCCCTGGAGCGCCGGGTTGGCGACGGCGCCGAACGATCCGACGATGATGAGCGCACAAACCATCCAGCCGTGCGTCGCCAGTCCGTAGCTGGCCATGAACACCGTGCCGTTGATCAGCCCGACAATGATGGCACGCCGTTCGCCCAGGGCGGGCACGATCCGCCGCGCCAATCCACCCTGCACGATCGCCGCCATGATCCCGACGATGGCGAGCGAGCCACCCACCTGGGCGCTCGTCCAATGATACCGTTCGCCGGTATAAAGCACCCAGGTGCTGGGAAACACCTGGTGCGCGAGATTGAACAGGAAATACGTTGCGGTCAGTCCAAACACAACCGGATAGCGTTTCAGCGCGGTGAGCGAGCCAACCGGGTTGGCGCGGGACCAGTCGAAGGGGCGGCGTTGTTCGCGCGGCAGCGACTCCGGCAGCACGAACACCCCATAGAGCCAGTTCAACAACGTCACCCCGGCAGCCGCCAGAAAGGGGACGCGCAGACCCACGTTTCCCAGCAAGCCGCCCAGCGCGGGGCCGGCGATAAACCCCAACCCGAACGCCGCGCCGATGAGACCGAAGTTTCCCGCGCGCTTCTCGGGCGGGCTGACATCGGCGATGTAGGCGCTCGCGGCCGTGATGTTCGCGCCGGTAATCCCCGCCAACACGCGCCCGACGAAAAACCACGGAATGCTCGGAGCGAACGCCAGCAACAGATAATCCAACCCCGACCCAAACAGCGAACCGAGAATCACCGGCCGCCTTCCGAACCGGTCCGACAGGCTGCCCAGCACGGGCGCGCAAAGGAATTGCATCAGGGCGTACAAGGCGACCAGCCGGCCATAAATACTCGACGCGTCTGAAATATCGCCGCCAGAAAGTTGCTCGATGAGCTTGGGCAGAATCGGAATGATCAACCCGATGCCAAGGATGTCGAGAAACAGCGTGACGAAGATGAAGCCGAGGGCAGGTTTGCGAGAGCTCACGCTGGATTCGTGTTCCGTCAAGACTCCGGATTAACAGTCTGAATTGGACGCCGTTCCCGCTCCGCGCCTACATCCCCATGATCTGATAGCCGCAATCCACGTAGATCACCTGCCCGGTGATCGCGGCGGCGCCGTCGCTGGCGAGAAAAACTCCGGTGGCGCCGAGTTCGTCGGGAAGAACGTTGCGCTTCAGCGGCGCGTGCGCTTCGTAGTGCTTCAGCATATCGGTAAAGCCGGCAATACCGCGCGCGGCGAGCGTGTTTACCGGACCGGCGCTGATGCAGTTGACACGGATTCTCTTCGGACCGAGATCGTAGGCGAGATAGCGCGTACTGGCCTCGAGTGACGCCTTGGCCACGCCCATCACGTTGTAGTGCGGGACAACTTTTTCCGAGCCGTAGTAAGTCATGGCGACGATGCTGCCGCCGTCGGTCATCAGGGGCGCCGCGCCGCGCGCCAACGCGACCAACGAATAGGCGCTCACGTCCTGCGCGACGCGGAACGCCTCCCTGCTCGTGTTAACAAACTCGCCTTCCAGCGCGTCTTTGGGCGCAAAAGCCACCGAATGCAGAAGCAGGTGAAGCTTGCCGAACTTCTTCCCAACCTCATCAAACACGCGCGCGAGGTCGGCGTCTTTGGTCACGTCGCATTCCATCAAAAGCGTGTCGGCTCCGAACGTTCCGGCGAGTTCCTCCACATTCTCCTTGAGCCGCTCGCCCTGGTAGGTGAAGGCCAGTCTCGCGCCTGCCTGGTGCCATGCCTGTGCGATGGCCCAGGCGATGGAGCGTTTGTTGGCGACGCCAAACACGATGCCAAGTTTGCCGGCGAGTAGTGACATGTTCGTTCGATGGTTAAAACGTTGAACCGTTCAACAGTTGAGTCGTGCGAGAAGCAGTAGGGGAATTTCCAGGAAGTGGCAAGGGAGGAAATGCGCGGGTGCAAGCTCCAAGCATAAAGCTCAAAGCTCAAAACAGCTCCCGCACTCAAGCTCCAGGAGGCCCCAGGCGAAGGCCGCGTAGCTTTCTGGACCTTGGCCATTGGAACCTCCCTTGTGCTTTGAACCTTGAACCTGGAATTTTAGCGGCGCTGCGTCCAAGGCAATCAGGCGGTTCGTCTGAATCGCATCCAGACGAGGCCGCCCAATCCCACGAGGAGCAACGCCCCGGCCGCAAAGGCGCTGCTCTGCGGGTTGCCCGGGTTGAAGTAGAGCGCCGCCGCGCCAACCGCCGGACCGGCACAACTCCCCGCGCCGATGGCCGCCTCGTGAAACCCGCCGTGCTCGCCCTTCGTCTCGCCCACGTCCATCGAGTAATAGAGCGACGAATAGTAAATCAGTCCGATGCAAAGGCCGAATGCCACTTGCGCGACCACAAGCGTGGCAAGGTTCGGCGCCAGCAGGATTACAACAAACGTCGCGATCATCCCGAGATAGCTGTTGAGCAACCATCGAAAGCGGTAATGCCAGCCCGGCCATGACCAAAAGAGCACGAACGCCGCCGTGCGCGCAAATGTCCACACCGAACACACGAAACCCGCCTCCCGCTTCGAAAGGTTCAGAGCTTCTGCGATGCTGGGACTGATCGCCACGACGGTGTTGATGGTCAGATAGGCAAAGGGATTGGCCCACCACGCCATCTTGAGGAATGTCTCCGGTTTCACCGGTGACTGTGCCACGCGCGGTTCGGGCGAAATGGAACCGACGCCGGCGGCCACCCTCACGGCCGCCATCGGCACCACGCTCTCTTTCGACTCAAGCCAGAGGAGAAACAGGAATTGAACGGATAGGATCGCCGCCGGAACGAGGAACATGCTGCGCAAACCCCACGCCTGAAGCATCGCGCCGCCGCTCATGTACGCCAGAGCGCCGGCGAGGGACCAGATGAGATTGTAGATGCCGATCATTCGCTGCATGCGCGGCCGCGGTTGACCTTCGCTGATCAGCGCCTGCAAGGCCGGCCAGGTCAGGCCCATCCCCAGGGTGCACACTGCCATGACGCCGAAGTGCATCAGCAGACTGTCGAGAAAACCGCCGACGGCCAGGACCGCCGCCATGATGAGAGTCCCGAGCTTCAGCGCGCGGAAGTAACCGGCGCGTTGGGCGATGCGCCCACCCAAGGCCGCCGAAAGCGCGTAGGTCAGGCCCAGTCCCGCTCCCAACAGCAGATTCTCCAAACGGCCGAAACCGAACTTCGCCTGGGCGAAGAAGAAAACGTAGTAGAAATAATAGGTCGTCCCGACGGCGTTGAGCGTCTCGACGAAGAAGATGCCGATCCTGGCTTTGGCGGAGAGCATTCGCGATGCGTGACGCGTGATCCGTGGTTCGGGATGGGTCGTGGCGCGCCTTAAGACGGAGGCTTCGGACTCTGGACTTCGGCCTTTGGACTTCGGACCTCTTCCAACGCCTTCCGGCAATACCATTTCACCGCGTCGCTCATGGGCGGCCGGAGCCTGTCCAAATCACCGGCCGAACACCAGCGAATATCGTGATGTTCATCCGCGGAGAGCGTGACGCTTCCATTCCTGGGCCGCGCCCAGTAGATCATCCCGATATGTTCGTGCGTATCGGTGATCCGATGGATGTCGAGAAAACGCGGCGCGATCAAGGCGCGGGTGCCCGGCTCGGTCGTCGGCGGCCGTTCGCCGATCAATTCCACGTCGAGACCGCTCTCCTCCTTCGCTTCACGCAACGCGGCGATCTCCGGATCCTCATCCAGCTCGATGTGCCCGCCCAGCGGGAGCCATTTGTTCAGCTTGCGATGATGAATCAAGAGGACTTTGCCGTCGTGCACGACAAAAATCGCCACCGTGAAATCAATCTTCTCGTGGATGTGGGCCACAGGGGAAGTTCAAAACTCAAAACTCAAAATAGCTCCAAGACCAGGCGTCAATCCAAGCTCCAAGACCCAAGCGCCAATCGACGCAGGAAAGGACGCATTGAGAATCCGGGAGCATTTGGAGTTTGGCCATTGGAAGTTCTCTGGAGCTTTGAGCTTTGGATTTCGAGCTTCAGTAATCGTAGAGCCCGCTGTCGTGCGTGTAGCCGCCGCCACCGCCGGGTCCGCCCTCACCGCCCATGAAATCGCCGAGCAGCTCGCCCATGTCTTCCTCGATCTTCTCCGGATCTTCACCGGCTTCGAGGCGTTTGATGGCCACGTCGAGTTCCTTCGGCACGGTGCCCGGAGGCATGATGTCTTTCATTTTCTTCATCATGTGCGCCATGTGCTTCGGGTTGTTCTCGTCCATGTGTTCCATGTCGCGCTCCAACTCGTTCATGGCGCGCGTCACGCGCGGATCGTCCATGTCGGGCATCGGTCCTTCATCGTCGCCGGCGCCACCGGCGCCGGCTGACGCTGGTTCCTTCAGGCCCTTGGACATGGCAAAGCGGCTCATCTGCTTGGTCATTCTCTTGTTGCCGCATTTGGGGCAGGTCGGCAAATGATCGGGATTCATCCGCTTGGAAAGGAAGTTGAAAATCCTCCGGCATTTCGGACAGGCAAATTCGTAAATCGGCATACGATTTACGATTCACGATTTACGATTTACACGCCACAAGAAAAAATAACGAGTCCCCAAGTCAGCCCGCGAAACACGCTAAAGAACGCGGGACCGGACTCAAAATGAACGTTCGAAACTCCTTCTCACTCAGATGAAGCTACTTTAGCGCCTTTTCGCGTGTTTCGCGGGCGACCCCAAGCCCGTGTGGTACCAGACGACCCAGATTCGAGGATTGGGGAGTCGTCAATCGAAAATCGTATATCGCAAATGAAGGCCTACTTCATCCGGTCGAAATTCTTCTGGAGAATCTGCCAGTCCTTCAACCCTTTGACCTTTTCCACCGCCGCGGTGTTGATCTTTGCTTCGTTGGCGTTTTTCGTCGGGCGATTGACCTTGTAAAAAATGCCGAAGGAACCGGGAAACGGCTCGCCCGCCAGTTTGTAGGCCGCGATTTCGTCGGTGACGTCATGACTGTCCGGCACAAGATTGAACACGCCGCCCTTGCGCGGGTTGGAAGAGTCGAAAGCGCCGGGATAAAACTCAACGCACTCGCTGAGGCACTCGATGAAGCTGAAACCGTCGTGGTCCATCGCCGCTTCCATCATCTGGAGCACGTGGTTCGGGTTGGTGCTCGTGGTGCGGGCAACGAACGTCGCGCCGGCGGAGATCGCCTGTTTCATCGGGTTGATCGGCTGGTCCATCGCGCCCCAGGTGTCGGTCTTGCTCTTGAAGCCTTGCGGCGACGTCGGCGAGGTTTGCTTTTTGGTCAGGCCATAAACCCAGTTGTCCATGACCACGTAGCTCATCTTGATATTCTTGCGCGCCGTGTGATTGAAATGGTTGCCTCCGATGGAGAACGCGTCGCCGTCGCCACCAAACACGAACACATGGAGATCCGGCCGGCTCAGCGAAACGCCGCTGGCAAACGGCAGCGCGCGCCCATGAATAAAATGCACGCCGTGCGCCTGGACAAAATAGGGGAACCGGCTCGAACAACCGATGCCGGCGATGGTGGTGATCTTCTCGTGCCAGAGTTTGCGCTTTTCGATCAGCTTGAAGTACAGCGCGAGCACGGAAAAATCGCCGCAGCCGGGGCACCAGGTCGGATGATCGGCGGCCATCTCCTTTTTCGTGAGCCCCTTTCGCTCGGAGTCAGGGAGCGGCGGGACCACAGTGATGTTGCCGCTGCGGGCGGGAATTTCGATCGTTGGAGAACTCATAGTTTCGTTAAGTCGTTAAATCGTCAAAAGTCATTCAGCGCACTCCGGCGGGCTCTCCGTTGGAAGACAGCTTGGTTTTGAGCTGGCCCAGGATTTCTTTCACCTTGAAGGTCAGTCCGTCGGTCTTGTTGATCGAACGAATCTTTGGATCACAAAAGCGCGCGCGGAGCAGACTGGCGAGCTGCCCGTAGCCGTAGAGTCCCTCGTCGTTCAATTCCACCACAAACACGTGATTGAAGCCGGAGAAAATGTTTTCAAGCCCGTTCGGCAGCGGGTTGATGTAACGGATATGAAGCGAGGAGACGCTGTCACCGGCGGCGCGGGCGCGGTCCACGGCTTCGCAAATCGGACCCTGGTT
>JGI10216J12902_100192173_pt1 | contig 11430 bp, 9 predicted proteins | sample KanNatreferecore_FD_12902 | JGI IMG/M metagenome (IMG submission 12902)
TCTACAAATATGAAACATATGTATTACATTCACGTTTGTAGAATTAATCCTTCCCATTTCCTAAACATGAAAGGCACATATATAGGAGAACTCGAAGAACTCATTTTGCTAACAGTCGGTGTATTGTTCGGCCATGCTTACGGCGTAGCAGTTATGGATGAAATAGTAAAACAAACCGGAAGAAGTCTTAATATCAGTGCAGTGCATGCCGTATTAAAGAGACTGGAAGAAAAAGGACTGGTGACGTCGTCAATGAGTGATCCCTCGCCAGAGCGCGGCGGCCGAAGGAAAAGAATTTTTCTACTCACCGCAGCTGGAAAGAAGGCGCTTGAAGAAGTAAACGAAATGCGCAACCAACTTTTCAATCAAATTCCAAAAGTCGCGTTGCAATTCCAATGGGTCTGAGAAGAATTCATCCGCCAAAGTGGGCAGACCGTTTTCTGGAATGGTACTGCCACCCCGATCTCATTGAAGAGATACAGGGCGATATATATGAAATGTTTTACCGTAAAGCAGCCCGTCAAAAGAATACTGCAAAGGTTCAATTCATTTGGAACGTAGTGCGGTTTTTTCGGTGGAAGAATATCAAAAAAGAAAAAAGAAATCATTATCCCTCCAACATTAACCTCTCCATGTACAAAAGCTATTTTGTGTCGGCACTGCGAAACATCACGCGTAACCTGACGTCGTCCTCAATCAATATCGTTGGACTGTCAATAGCGCTGGCATGCGGGGTAACCATTTTCCTGTTGATCGACTCCTATTACAACCGGGATAAATTTCACGAGAAGGGGGACCGCCTCTATTTGCTGATGAATAGGATGAAGTCAGCTGATGAAGTTGAGAACTGGGCACGATCACCCTACCTGCTAGGCCCGTCGCTAAGAGACGAACACGATGCGATTGAATCTATTGTTCGAATTCAGAGGTCCAACCTTTCCGTTCGGCGCGATGACATCGTGTTCAGCGAGCCAGTTTGGTTTGTCGACCCTGAGTTCTTAAGTGTGTTCAGTTATCGCTTATTATATGGACTACCCAACGCTCTGAATGATAGGAATAGCATAGTACTCACTGAAGAGATGGCGATAAAGTATTTCGGTCGCACTGATGTAGTGAACGAAGAACTTTCCATAAAATTTCCGAAGGAACAGAAGATCACGTTCAGGATAAGCGGCGTGCTTGAACGCATCCCTGATCAGTCAAGCATGTCGATTAACTTTTTGATCCCTATGCCAAACTGGGAAGATCATGTCGATCCAGCACCGAGTATTCAGTGGAGAACCTGGGCAGGAGCTACGTTCGTCCTTTTCCGCGAAGGACATTCCACAAATGAAGTGAATCCTTCGGTTGACAAGTATATTAAAGTGCAGCATGAAGCTAACGACAAATTTCAAATACAATCCGTCGAGTGGATTCCTATCGGACAGGTGGCGGAGCGGAGTTACGATATCGTTAACGCGCTTTCGTGGAGTAATGTGCCGGCTGCAATGATCGGACTTGGGGTTATTGCTATCGCGTTGTTATTACTTGCCTGTTTCAACTATATGAATGTTGCCGTCGCATCGGTTTCCACACGACTCAAAGAGATTGGCATCAGGAAGGTAATTGGGGGTGGCAAAAAAGAAATCATCCAGCAATTCCTTGTCGAAAACACTGTGCTATGCGCATTTGCTCTTGGTATCGGAACAGTCATCGCCGCCACGATACTGTTGCCGGGTTTCAATACCTTATATCCTATTCATATCCCATTTGAATTCTCATCCAATGGAATGATGTTTGCTTTCTTCGGAAGTATATTAATACTCGTCGCGTTCATTTCAGGGGCCTACCCGGCGCTTTACGTTTCGTCATTCAATCCTGTAAAAATCCTTAGGGGCAAAGAAAAGTTTGGTAGCAAGAGTTTGCTAAGCAAGTGCTTACTCAGCGTTCAGTTTATACTTTCATTTACTTCCATCGTTGCTTGCCTCGTGTTCATAAACAGCAGTCATTATTTCGAGAAAAAAGACTGGGGCTATGATCATGATCAGCACATCTTCACTGTCGTAAAGAACAAGGAACAATACAACGGCTTAAAGGACCTCGTTTCACAAAATAAGAATGTAATCAGCTTTGCTGGCAGTGAAAGTCACATTGGACATAACATTCACTTCACGACTGTCGAGGTGGGAACGGAGCAGGTTAATGTAACCCGGCTCGAAGTAGGCTTTAACTACCTCCAGACTATGAATGTTCAACTGGTACAAGGTAGACTTTTTGATGAATCGATCAGCTCCGACAAGAAGGAGTCGGTAATCGTGAATGAAGCATTTGTTCGCAAAATGGCATGGAAAAATCCTTTGGACCAAACGTTCGACTTTGACAGCGTCAAATGGAATGTAATAGGAGTTGTAAAGGATTTTCACTACAGGGAGTTTTACTTTGACGTGGAGCCAGCAATGATCCACATAGGTCCGGAAGAATCGTATAAATACCTCGTAGTAAAAGCCGCCTCTGGTTCAGTCGTTGAAGTATCGGACTTCTTAAAAAAATCCTGGCGGACGGTCGCGCCTGACGATCCCTATGAGGGCCACTTTCAGGATGAAGTTTTCCAACAGTTCTTCGACTCAAACAGATCTAACGACAAGATCATGTACTTCCTGTCAGCCGTAGCGTTGGTGCTTGCGTGTATGGGGCTTTATGGTCTGGTATCGTACAATCTCACAAGAAGACTTAAAGAATTCAGTGTGCGAAAAGTTTTTGGAGCAAATCTGTTTCAGATCTTCAGGCTAATGAACAACGATTATATATGGATTGTGTTAATAGCTTTCGCTCTCGGTGCGCCGCTTGGCTTTTACCTTATGGGATTGATGATCAAGGCCGCGTATCCTGAAGAGATTCCTATAACGGCGTGGCCATTTGTGATAACTATACTTACTATGGTACTTACTGTCGCGTTTACGATCGGGACGCAGCTGAAACGCATCGCCAAAGAAAATCCAACGAGTACGTTAAGGAATGACTAATAGCAGGGGGCGAATTGAGTCTGGTCGTGTGCGATTTCGCTTAACTCATTCGAAGCTTATCTAATATTCTGTTTAGCTCCTGTGCTTCAGCTTTGGAGATAACTTTCAATGATTCGATCCAGGCTTCAGCTTCTGCATCAATTTTTTTCAACACAGCCAAACCCCTGTCAGTAATTGAAATGTCAACCTGTCTACGGTTGTTCTCGCAAATTTCCCGTTTTAACAAACCTTTTTGCCGCAGCTTCTCCACCAGGCGCGTTGCATTGCTGCTCTTATCAATCATTCTGCAGGTGACGTCAGCCAACATCAACGCTTTTGGGTGACTTCCACGCAGTATTCGCAACACATTATATTGCTCCGGGGTGATCGCATGGGGTTTCAACCTCGACGAGTTGATATTGTACAGCCAGCTGGCGGTGAACAGTATGTTGACCGCTACTTTTTCAAATTCGTTATGAAATTTTTCCTGTTTTATATCTTGTTCTAGCGACATATCCATAAAAGTACACACTCAATTATTGTATATACAACTTTTTCTTAAATAAAGTTTCAAAAACTGACGTAAACAGCTTTTTATTAATTTTAGTCAAGCGGGATTCTGATGATCGAGTTCACAACCACAATCCACAAATTTGACAAGAAGGGTGAAAAGACCGGATGGACATACATCGGGATAACTGCATCGCAGGCCAACAAGATAAAACCCGGATACAGGGTTGTCTTCAGGGTAAAAGGAAGTCTTGATAATTTTGAGTTTGAAAAAGTTGCAATCATGCCAATGGGTGACGGCAGTTTTATACTTCCTATAAACGCCAAGATGCGCAAAGCAATAGGTAAAAAACAAGGAGACAAGCTGCGAGTCAGGATCGAATATGACGAAAAAAAACCCCAGCTTTCCAAAGATCTTCTTGCCTGCCTCAAACAGGATCCTGACGCTTTAAAATTTTTCAAGTCATTACCAGGATCACATCAGCTTTATTTTAGCAAATGGATAGATGGAGCCAAAACGGCACAGACAAAAACGAAACGGCTTGTCACGTGTATGACGGCCTTTAGTAAAAAGCTTAGTTATGGCGAAATGATGCGTTCGTATCGCAATCAGGATTTTTAAAAAATAAAAATCCTCATGTGAAATGTGCTTTGTGCAATAAAAGATCGGTATTAAATCATTAAAAGGATTGTGAATCGGCAGGCATCGGCGTGCGAAGCATCTTTATCAGAAGGTTGGCACCTTTGAAGTGGACGGTGTCTCACCAAATTGAATGCCGTTCAGACAAAGACCCTTCGCAGTTACGTGATGTCGAGGATCGTTGATTTCGAACAATTTTTTAAGCGTCATTAATTCAGGAGATTCCATCTCATGGTAACGAAATCACAATCTGCTACTTTCTCTTTGTCGCGCCCTTCTTCGCCTCAGCAATCTTCTTCTTACCAGTTTCTGTAATAGCAACACTGCGCGTCATCGTTTTGATGTGCTCCGCCTTACGGAATCTTAGCGCACTCCAGTCCTCGTCAATTGCAACCATTCTGACTGGCTCAAAGCCATGCTTTCCCAATTCGTTCCACCCATTGTCCCGATTGAACTCACACTTATACTTTTTGGAGCTCCCCTTTGGATAGGCGAACCATAAGAGACCATCGCCTTTGATAATCGGCGCAACTTTTTTGGTTAACTCATCAACTTCCTTCTGCTTCGTAACAAACGCCAGAAAGAATTCAACCTCCTTTGTAGGGCCGAGGCTGGACTTTACGGTGATCGTTCCCAATTCATCAATTTCTTTTTCAAAACTCTTCGGCGCATTCACAACAAAAACCTGGGCTTGGTCTTTGTAATTTAGTTTTTTAAAGATTGCGTTCATGATCTATCCATTGTAAGAATTGTGTTTTGAAAGTAACGCATTAAAACGAGAGTGGGCCGACTTCCTTTGAATCTTTTTTGGCAGGTTGAAACTTGTTGAGCGGTTTCTTTCCGTTAACTTAACTCTCTTAAATTTAGATCATAAAGGAATCGATATGCGCTTTATAAATGGAAGAGTAAACTGGGGAATAATAGGATGTGGCGATGTATGTGAAACTAAAAGCGGACCCGCATTCTCATGGGTTCCTGAATCGTCGCTCGTCGCAGTCATGCGCCGGGACTTAGAAAAAGCAAAAGACTTTGCCCGGAGACATAATGTGCCGAAGTATTATGCCGACGCAAGCGAGGTGATCAATGATCCTGATATAAATGCAATCTATGTTGCAACACCGCCCAGCTCGCACGAGGCCTATGCTATCGAAGCGATTAAAGCTGGCAAACCAGTTTACATAGAAAAGCCCGTAACGGTAAGTGTCGAATCGTGTCAACGGATAATCGATGCTTCTATTGGTTATGATACCCCTGTAACCGTAGCACATTACAGGCGTGGTTTGCCTTTATTTCGAAGGGTCAGATCATTGGTTGAGAGCAATCACATCGGAAAGGTGCGGCTGATTGTTCTTAACCTTTTTCAAACACCTAAGAGTCCCATGTTAGACGAAACAACGGAAAATTGGCGGGTTAACCCGGCATTGTCGGGTGGTGGTCCATTCTTTGACCTGGCTCCCCATCAGCTTGATATTCTGTATTGGATCTTTGGAAATCCACGATCGATATTAGCGCATTCTATAAATCAGGGAAAGCACTACGATGCTCCCGATACCACTACGTTGAGCGCTGTCTTTGGAGAAGACATTGTATTCCAGGGTTTATGGTCTTTCAACATTTCTTCTCAATCAAAAAAGGATTCCTGTAAAATTATCGGAGAAAAAGGAACAATTGAATTTCCGTTTTTCATGAGTTTCGAAAAGGCAATGATCGAAGTAACAACGGATGACAAAGCAACGCATGAGGAATTTGTATTTCCGAAGTTTATTCAGCAACCCATGATCGAAGAAGTTGTAAACTATTTTCGCGGGAAAGAAAAAAACCCCTGTTCGCTAAATGATGCATGGGTTTCCCTAAACATGATGGAACTGGCCATGCCATCAAAGGTGATCCGCTGATCAGATCAAAAAAATTGACCACATTTATAGGATAAGACCTAAGAACGTCTAATTAAAAACAAATCATTACATGAAAGATAAACTTCGAAGTCAGGGTTGGTTCGGAAAGACCGGAAAGGATGGCTTTATCTACCGAGCCTGGATGAAAAATCAGGGTATTCCCGATTATGAATTCAGAAGCAAACCGGTGATCGGCATCTGCAACACATGGTCAGAGTTAACACCGTGTAACGCTCATTTCCGTGAGCTAGCCGAATCGATAAAGCGTGGAATTTCGGAAGCGGGTGGCTTCCCCGTTGAGTTTCCCGTAATGTCGCTGGGAGAAACGCTTATCAAACCCACGGCGATGCTTTACCGCAATCTCGCAAGCATGGACGTCGAAGAGTCAATACGTGCAAATCCGGTTGACGGAGTTGTATTGATGTGTGGATGCGACAAAACAACGCCCTCCCTGGTGATGGGAGCCTGTAGCGTAAACATTCCCACGCTTGTTGTTTCAGGCGGTCCAATGCTCACGGGCAAATTCCAGGGACGTGATATCGGGACAAGCGACATCTGGCGATTCAATGATGCTGTAAGAGCTGGTGAAATGTCTCAGGAGGATCTTACTGTTTCCGAGGCATGCATGTGTCGAAGTCGCGGCCATTGTGCTGTCATGGGGACTGCTTCGACGATGGCTAGCATGGTCGAATCATTAGGACTCACGTTACCTGGAAACGCAGCTATTCCCGCCGCCGATTCGAGAAGAAAGGTTCTGGCGCAAATGTCAGGGATAAGGATTGTGGAGATGGTAAAAGAAAATCTTCTCATGTCTGATATTCTTACGCGGAAAGCTTTTGAAAACGCGATAATCACGAATGCAGCAATCGGAGGATCGACAAATTTCATAATTCATTTGTTAGCCATCGCTGGGCGAATAGGTGTGCCGTTAACTCTTGGCGATTTCGATACACTTTCTGCCAACGTTCCGTTTATTACTAATATCCAGCCTTCCGGAAAATATTTTATGGAGGATCTTTATTACGCTGGCGGTATTCCGGCTGTCATGAAAGAGATCGATAAGTTTCTACACGGTGAATGTATCACCGTAAATGGAAAAACCATTAAGGAGAATTACGATCAGGCCGAATGCTACAACAGGGAGATAATTGCAACCGTCGAGAAACCCATTAACCCTTTATCGGGAGTAGCAATATTGAGAGGAAATCTCTGTGAGAACGGTGCAGTGATCAAGCCTTCGGCTGCCAGTCCCAAACTGTTGAAGCATCGCGGGAAGGCTGTAGTGTTTGAGGATATTGATGACTATAACAAAAGAGTAGATGATCCGGACCTTGACGTCGATGAGTCCAGCGTCCTTGTCCTGAAAAATGTAGGCCCGATAGGTTATCCAGGTATGCCTGAAGTCGGCAACATGTCACCTCCAAAAAAGTTGCTGGCAAAAGGTATTCATGATATGGTGAGAATTTCAGATGGCCGAATGAGCGGGACGGGATTTGGAACTGTTATCCTTCATGCGTCACCTGAAGCGGCGTTGGGAGGAAATTTCGCGGTTGTTCAGAACGGAGATATGATCAGTTTAGATGTCTCTAAGCGTTCCCTCACTCTCGAAGTTTCCGATGAGGAACTTGCAATGCGTAAGAAAAACTGGAAGCCCATACATAAGAAGTATGACCGCGGGTATGTTGGCTTATATCAGGAGCACGTAGAACAGGCTCATTTAGGAGCTGATATGAAATACCTGAAAGGTGGTTCTGGTAGCGAAGTATCAAGAGATTCTCATTAATTCACAATGAAAACATTTCAAAACCAGGTGGCAATCGTCACGGGCGCCGGTCAAGGCATCGGACTTGAGATATGTCGCCAGCTCGCGGCGGAAGGCGCGAGTGTGATATTGAATGACATTGAACTGTCGCTTGCCGAGGAGGCCGCTCATTCAATACAAAAAGAACACGGGCGGTGCATTCCATTCGCAGGTGATGCGTCTAGCACAGCCTTTATACAACAAATGGTTAATGAAGCTGTCCGGCAATTCGGGAAGCTGGATATCGCCATTGCCAACGCCGGCATTACATTATATGGAGAGTTCTTCGATTACAAACACGAGGATTTCGATCAGTTGATGAAAGTCAATCTTGGCGGAAGTTTTTTTCTGGCACAGGCGGCGGCACAGCATATGAAAGACAACGGTATAGCTGGACGCATTCTTTTTATGTCGTCGGTTACAGGTCACCAGGCGCACAAGAATCTCGCCGCTTACGGGATGAGTAAAGCCGCTCTCGAGATGTTGGCGAAGACATTAGTCGTTGAACTTTCACCATTTCGGATCACGGTAAATGCAATAGCGCCTGGCGCAACTACAACAGAAAGAACATTAAGTGATCCGGATTTCACCAAAACGTGGTCGCGAATAACACCAATCGGTAAACCTGCATCCACGATGGATATTGCCCATGCCGCTTTGTTCCTGGTTTCGCCACAGGCAGGACACGTTACAGGCCAGTCACTAGTCATTGACGGAGGATGGACCAGCGTAAGTCCTTCACCTTATTAATATCAAAACTAAAAAGATGACAGCATATGTGATTGTAGACGTGAAGATCCATGACCCTGGTCGTTACGAAGATTATAAAAAACTGACTCCAGCCTCATTAATTCCATTCGATGGGAAATTTGTCGTTCGTGGAGGAACTACGGAAACATTGGAAGGTGATTGGCAACCAGGAAGGATCGTCGTTCTGGAATTTCCTTCAATGGAAAAAGCTAAGGCCTGGTGGTCGTCTTCCGGATATGCTCCCGCGAAGGCAATACGACAAGCGTCGTCGCATACGAGGATGATTGTAGTAGAAGGATATATGTAAACATAGCTACTTTGGGTGGCTGGATAATGGGGTGCCTGGGTAACTGGGTAACTGGATGGGTAGCAAGCTAGCGCCTCTTTACATTCCTTTCCTCATTAACTCCAGTAATTTCCGATCAAGCTTGTATCCATGCCAGTCCTCGTAGGCTACATCGGTGCGCTGCGAATTGAGAATCCCAAACGTGCCGACGAACTCCCACAAAGCAAAGCCTATTTTGTTTTGGTTGAGAATGCCTAATAAGTCACCAAACCAAGCAAGAAAAACATTGTGAGGAGTTTTGTTCCAGCATCCGCATTCGCCGCAATGAACTCCCACTCCCTTGTTTGCTAATTCAATCCACGGTTTGAAATAATTATCTAGTATTTCACGGCTTAAATATTTGTCTCCTACCTGACCAGGCCATTTCGGTTCCGGTAGGTTGTCGGGATCCTTGTTTGCCCAAGGAGCTTTGTAATGCGATATAATTCCTGGAGTATAACCCCTGCAACTTTGAGCGATGTCTAGATCGATAAGTTCGGGAATAACTTTATTTCCAACATCATTTCCATCGGCTATAATAATACGCTCGGGATTTTCTTTTCGAATCGCTTCAGCGGCAGCTTTTGCCACCTTTCGATACGTATCACCTGGCACCGTGCTTCGTTTGGAATGTTGATCATTCATATCTTCCCTCATGCTAGGTTCATTCACAAGGTCGAAGCTTACATTTTTCTTCGATTCGCCCTTATATCGCTTGGCCCACATGTTCCAGTGAAAACAAAATGCATCCAGGGCGGCCTGATCCGTCCACAAATTATAGGGCTCATTAAATCCCGCGTTGACACAATATCCCGGCGCACGATGTAAGTTGAGGCTTACGTGCATGTTATTCTTAATCGCCAGCTGCACGATGTTATCGACGCGCTCAACTGCCGCTTCGTCGATGCTGTAGACTTCTTCAGGCTTGATGTTTCTGCTCCTGTCGAACTTCAGGTAATACGGATAAGCCATTGGTATCCGGACGAAGTCGAAACCCCAATCGCGCATCCAGCGAAAATGTTCTTCAGTTGTTTTTATCCTTTGGCCTTCAGGGTTTGGGGAAAAGAAATCCAGAAGATTAAAACCTTTCCATTGCGGAAGCTTATTTTTCTGAGGCGCAGAAAATGCCGCCCTGCCGGATAAGCTGAGAGCTGCCGCGGCAAAGCTGCTGTGTTTGATGAAATCTCGTCGGTCCATAATCAATGTTGAATAACCAATGTCTGAACTTCATTGGACTCTTTCAACGTCTATTATGGAAGCGGTGAAATTGAATCGCTTTGGAAATACTATTCATTACGGATGGTTTGCGCGGGATTGACCGACGCCGTCTTGAGCGTTTGGTAAACTGTTGTAAAGAAAACAATGATAGTAGTGCCCATAAATGAAATAACAAACGGAATCCATCCAACCGTTATCCGATTCGCAAAATCGTTCAACCAGGAACTTGCAAAGAAGTATCCTATAGGCACCGATATCAAAACAGATATAACAATAACCCTTATGAACTCCCGTGAGAGTGAATAGAACACCTGTGCAGTGCTTGCACCCAATATCTTTCGGATACCTGCTTCTTTTTCTTTCTGGTGGCCTATATACGCTGCAAGTCCGAATAGGCCAAGTGATGAAATGAAAATCGCGAGCCCTGAGAACAGATTGATCAGTTTTCCAAACTGCTGCTCGCGTTGATAACTTCTACGTAGCCGCTCGTCCAGGAACTCATATTCAAAAACTCTTTCAGGGAAGGAGTTATCCCAGGCCTTCTTCACTCTTGCTATGGTTGCCGAAACGTTTTCGCTATTTAACCGGAGTGAAAACGTATCGAACGTGGCGACATTAACTTCGATTAGCAATGGTCGTAGCGGTTGTTGAAGTCCTTCAAAGTGGTAGTTCCTGATCACACCGATTATTGTGGCAGTTTTCCCTAGCGCTCTAACGTTCTGACCAATTGCATTTTGGGGATCAACTAAGCCAAGCTGCTTCACTGCCGCCTCATTCGCGATAAATGCGTTGAGGTGATCGGTGCCAGCCTGCTTGTCAAATGCTCTTCCGGCAATGACTTCCATCTTATACGTTTGAATAAAATCATAATCAACGCTCACAATAGGAATAAAGACATTATCCGTATCCTTTATTTTGTCGGTCGTTACCAGCGCATTGGCGGGGCCTTGTCCTGGCAGTCCGGACGATACCGTGATTGCCTCCACGGAAGGCTCTTTGGTCAACTCATTCTCGAAGCTATTCATTCTGGATCTCAACGGCCCATCGACACCTCCGCCTAGAATCGAATTTGGATTTGCACTAAACAATGGTATGGTAAGCATGAAATCACGTTGGAATCCAAGTGGTTTGTTTTGCATAAAACTCACCTGCCTTGAAATAACAATTGTGAATACGACGAGAACTATGGAGGCCGTAAACTGTACAACGACCAACACTCTTCTTAATAAAAAGCCACTGCTGACGGTCGGGTCCTTCAGACCTTTCAATGCCATTATCGGATTGAATTTTGCGATATGAAATGCCGGATA
>JGI10216J12902_101431353_pt1 | contig 11417 bp, 5 predicted proteins | sample KanNatreferecore_FD_12902 | JGI IMG/M metagenome (IMG submission 12902)
GGCAGCTTCATGGAACCGATCGCACAGGGCATCGCCGCGCGCGGCCACGAAGTGCATGTCGTGGCGCCGTGGCACCCGAAGTGGGATCGCCCGAAGATCGATCGCGGGGTGCATTTTCATCTGTTTCGATATGCGCCGGTCGCCGGCCTCAACACATTCGGCTATGCAGAAGGCATGCGCGCCGACGTGCGGTTGCGCGCATCGGCCGTCGCCGTCGCTCCGATAGCCGCACTCGCGGGATGGTTCAAGGCGCTGCGGGTCGCGCAGAAGAAGCGGGCGACCATCATGCACGCGCACTGGGTCATCCCAGGTGGCGTCATCGGGGCCGCAGCCGCTCGATCGTTGCCTCTGATGATCAGCCTGCATGGTTCCGACGTGTTCGTGGCGGAGCGGTACGCGGCGGCGAGGTTTGCCGCACGCGTGGCATTCGGACGCGCGTGCTGGGTCACAGCGTGCAGCGAAGACCTCCGGGCGCGGGCTGTCGGACTCGGCGCCAACGGACGTTCGAGCGTCATTCCCTACGGGGTCGACAGCGATCAATTCAGGCCCGATCCGGCGCTCCGCGAACGCGGGCGCCAATTGCTCGGGCTCGCGGATAATGTACCTCTGGTCTTTGCGGTTGGCCGCCTCGTCAAGAAAAAGGGATTCGAGTATTTGATAGACGCCGCAGCCGTCCTGCGAACGCAGCATTCGCCGTTGTGCGTCGCCATTGCGGGTGACGGCGATCTCGATGGGCCACTCCGGGCCCAGGCGCGGGCAGTGGGAGCCGGCGATGCGATCCGGTTTCTCGGTGTCGTCGCACATCACGACGTTCCCGCGCTGCTGGCCGCAGCTGATGTGGCTGTCGCACCATCGGTCCATGACGACTCGGGCAATGTCGACGGCCTTCCGAACACCGTGATGGAAATCATGGCGTCTGGCACGCCGCTGGTCGCGACCCGCGCTGGCGGAATCGGATCCATCGCCACCGACGGCACGACAGCGCGGCTTGTCGCCGAGCGGGACGTCCGGGCGCTGGCGGAGGCGATCGGCGATCTGCTGCGCGACCGGGTCACCGCGGAAGCGATTGGGCGCCAGGCTCGAGAGCTCGTGTGCCGCAAGCACAGTTGGGCACGCGTAGCCGCGGACTTCGAAGCGGCTTACGGCGAATGCTAGTCACGATCTTCACATTACTCGCCATCCTGTATCTTCCCGGCGCGATTATCTTTCGTCTGCCTCTGGCGAATCGCGCGAAACGGGGAGCGCTGCCCGCCGAGGAACGATTGTTCTGGGCGGTGATCATCAGCATGATCGTGACGACAACCGCCACGTTCGGCCTCGCTGCCCTCGCTGCATACACGCTGGGCCGCGTCGTCGCGCTCAATACGCTTCTGGCCGTCATCGCTGCGCTGGCTGCGCGCGGCAACCTGAAACTCGATCGCGGCGAACATGCTGCCGGCGTGGACATGCCGACTTGGCGACGGTGGTCCACGGCGGCCATTCCTGCGGTGCTCGTCACACTCGCCACATGGATGTACTTCGCCGTTCCTCCCGCCGAGTGGGTGCTGGGCGGTCGAGACCCAGGCGTATACATGAACGAGGGAATTCAGATAGCTCAGCGGAGATCGCTGATGACGGCGGACCCGCTGGTTGCGGCGGTACCTCCCGAGGCTCGCGATCTGTTCTTCCCTGCACACGACAGCGACAGTTACTACAGCATGCGGTTTATGGGATTTCACTTGCGGGATCCTGACGCGGGCACGGTGAGCGGGCAGTTCCCTCAGGGGTTTCCTGCCTGGGTAGCGATTGCGTACGGAATTGACGGACTCAGCGGCGCGCGGCGCGTGATCTCCTGGTGGGCGATTCTCGGCGTGCTTGCGACGTATTTTGCTGCGCAGCGTCTGATCGGTCCTGTTGCTGCCGCCGCAGCTGCGGGACTTCTTACGATTCACGTCGTGCACACCTGGTATGCGAGATACCCGAACTCGGAAATGATGACCCAAGCGCTGCTGTTTTCCGCGCTGCTTGCGCACGCGTACGCCCACGAGGAAGAAGACGGGTTCTTTGGGCCGGTTTCAGCATCGTTACTCGGGCTTGCGTTGTTCGCTCGATTTCCCGAAGTCGTCGTTGTCGGTGCGGCCGTCGGTGCAACGCTGCTCGCTCATGTGAACGGGCACAAGGCGAGCAAGTCGTTTTTGCTGACGTTGATTCTGTGGCTGGCGGCCGCCGGCGCGTATTACACGACGCAACTCGCTCCGTACTTCGCACGTCCCCTGACATACATCGGTCAGATGGATTTCTATCTCCACGTGCTGCCGCTCAGGGCAGCGGCTGTGGCTATTGCGGTCTTTCTGCTGGCCACGTACAACCGGCGAGTCGCACGCGCCACCCGAACATGGCTGCCGGTTGCATTGGCCGGCGCGGTGGCCGTTGCGGCCGCATATGCCTACTATCTTCGCGAGCCGGGCGGGCTGCTGGCCCCGCATGATGCGCACGCGTTGCGAACGTTCGTGAATCTATACCTCACGCTGCCCGCCTTCGCCCTTGCCATCCTCGGCTATGCGCTCGTGTGCTGGCGATCGTTCTGGCGCGCGCCGGCCCTCATGCTCGCGCTGACGACGGCGTCAGTGTTCTTTTTCTACAAATTGAGGATCTTCCCCGAGCATTTCTGGCTCGCCCGACGCTTCGTACCCATGATTCTTCCGGGCGCGCTGATCCTCGCGGCTGGCGCAGCATTCGCGCCGCTGTGGCTGTTCAATCGCGAGCAAACAAAGACGCCGCGGAGCGCGATGCTGACGACGGCATGGGTTGTCATCGGTGCGATTGCCGTCGTCATGATCGGGTGGAACTACTGGGCCGCATCGCAGCCGATCCGCCGGCACGTCGAATACGCCGGCATCATTCCTCGTATGGAACAGTTCGCCGGCACTTTCGGTACCGACGACCTCGTCCTCGTCGAAGCTCGTGAGGCCTCCGATGTGCACGTGCTCGCACTGCCGCTCGCATACATCTATGCTCGAGACGTGCTCGTGCTGGCGCGCTCCCGGCCCGACAAAGCTGCCTTCGCGCAATTCCTTACGTGGGCGCGCCAGCGATACAAGAACGTGTACTTTGTCGCAGGCGGCGGAACGGATCTCTTGTCGCCTGGCATTGGATCCGAAGTCGTCGCCAGCTCCCGATTTCAAATTCCCGAATACGAGCAAACGCCGTATCCAGTGTTGCCGCGGGTCACGTTACAGAAGCCGTTCGACTTCACGACATATCGAATCGTCGAGTCCAGATCCACCTCTGCGCCGAGCTCTCTCGATATTGGTGGCGCGGATGACCTCCAGGTCATCGATTTTTTTCCGAAGGAACGCCTCGGAGGCGGAGCCGTCAACTTTCGCTGGACCCAGGACCGGTCGCATCTGCGTCTCGCCGTCGGTCCTCACGGCCGCGATCTCGTGCTGCGGCTGAGCAGCGGAAGGGCGCCGGGCATCGCACCGGCAAAGATCACAGTGAGCCTGGGATCGCACGAGCTGGGCGCAGCGGAGCCAACGCCCGAGTTCAAGGATTACGTGTTTCATTTACCGGCTTCCGCCGTCGCCGATCTCGCCGTGCAAGACGGCCTCGCCGAGTTCGAGCTGCGCAGCACGACGTGGTCGCCGCACGATCTCCTGAGCGGGCGCGACGTCCGCAATCTCGGTGTGATGGTCGATCGAGCTGAGATTCGCTGATGTTTGATCGCCTGCAGATTGCGTATCCACGAGAACGGCTCCTGGTCGGGATGGCCGACAGCGGACTCGAGCTCGTGAAGCTGCTGGGCTGGCCTCGCTCCGCGCGCCACCAGGGTCACGACGCGCCCCGACGCATTCTGCTGCTCCGCCTCGAACGAATCGGCGATTTGCTCATGGTGCTCGACGCCATCGCCTTGGCACGTTCGCTCGCGCCGCAATCGGAGATCACACTTGCCGTGGGCAGCTGGAATCTGCCGATCGCCAGGCTCATCCGTGACGTCGACCGGATCGACGTCATCGATGCCCCGTGGATGGCGGGTCGGTCCAGCAACGCGTCATGGACGGCGCTCGCACGGATGGCGCGAGTCTGGCGCAGCCGGCGCTACGATCTTGGAGTGAACCTGGAACCAGACATCAGAAGCAACCTGCTTCTCGCCTTGTCGGCCGCAAAACGCCGCGTCGGATTTCTCTCTGGAGGAGGAGGCGCCCTGCTGACCGACGCATTGGCCGCGGATCCCGCAGCTCACGTCGCGGAGAACGCGATGGCGGTCGTCCGGCTCGCATTCGGCACTCAGGACGGAGGAATCGGGAAGCCGGCCGGCAGATTGCACATTCCCGAGGAAGCGCGCCGACGCGCCGCAGAGCTGTTGTCCCATACTCGTGCCGGCACGCGGTTGATCGGCATCCAGCCAGGTGCGGGGCGGAAAATCAAAGAATGGGATCCGGTCCGCTTCGCCCAGGTGGGTGCACAGCTGGCAGTGATGCCCGATACGTCGGTAATCCTTGTCGGTAATGCTGACGACCGCGCCGCACTGGACGAGGTCCGTGCAGCCTGGCCCGCGAATGTTCCGGTAACGCAGCTCCCGGTTGAAACGGATCTCGTGGTGCTGGCCGCTGTCCTCGAACGGCTCAGCCTGTTCATCACCGGGGACACCGGACCTATGCATCTGGCCGCCGCGGTCGGAACACCAGTGCTCGCCATTTTTGGGCCGTCATTGCCTACACGGTTCGCACCGCTCACCGCTCGTTCCCGGATCGTTCGCATCGACATTGCTTGCAGCCCATGCAACCTGCTCCGGCGGCCGCCAGCGCGGTGTGTTGGCCACGTGCCCGATTGTCTCGCTGGCATCACGTCTGACGAGGTGCTCCGCGCCGCCAACGAGCTGCTCGACGCATGCTGACCTCGACGCTGACACGGGTGACGCTTCTCTACGCCGCCGCTATCGGCGTCGTCTCCGTGCTGCCTCCGGTCATCGAAGCATTGTTGCCGCGGCCGGGGCTGATTCGCTCGTTGTACCCACAGTCGGATTTCAGCGGCACACCCATCGAGAGTCGAACCACCGAGCTGAGCCTGCGCTTCCTCGACGACAGCCCGGCATTCCCGCGGCAGCACTTCAGCGCACGCTGGAGAGGCTACTTCTACATCTCTAAACCGCAGACACTCGAATTCTTCGCAGGCGGTGACGACGAAGTGCAGCTGCGTGTGAACGGCGAGGTGTTGCTGACCCGCAATGCTCGGGAGGGTATGGGTACCCGCAGCCGAACCCTCGCGCTTGGAGCCGGCGCACATGAGATCGCGGTCGACTACAGGCAGTTCGGCGGAAATTTGCGGTTGAACATCCAGCGGACGCTCGCCGGCCAACAGCCGCATCCGTTTCTGTCGACCGAGCTGTTTTCCGAGCGCGTCGGGGGACGACAATTGCTCCTCCTCGACATAGCGCGTGCGCTGCGCCATATCGCGGTGGGAGCCAGGGCGAGTCTGGCTCTTCTGCTGGTCATCGCGTTCGTGGCGCATTACTTCGTATGGTGGCGCACGGTTGGCGCGCCCCGCAGCGCCTCAGAATATGGCGCCCGATTGTGGACCGTCGCAGGCCCCGCTCTTCTGGCGCCGGCATTGGTGTTCCTCCTCGGCCCGTACACGATTTTCACCAGCAACGTCGGTGAATTCGCGCTGCCGTTCGACCAGCTGGCCGCCCCCTGGCTGCTGAGGACCACAGCGATCAACTGGGCCATCCTCTTCGCTATCGGCTGTGTCGTTGCAGCGTTGTCCGCGCGCGCAACACAGATCTATATCGCCGCGTTGTTCGCGCTGGGTCTGGCGCTCTGGGGACAGGGTCATCTGTGGAACCCAGACTATGGTGTGTTGAACGGAAATGACGTCGAGTTCTCCGAGCACGCCTGGCGCACGCCCTACGAGCTTTCGGCGTTGGCCGTCGTTCTTGTGCCGGCCGTCCTGTTCTCGCGTCAGGTAAGCCGGATCGCGCCTTTCGCATCGTTGGTGTTCCTGGGAGTTCAACTCTCGGCGGCGGCAGCATCGGGCAGCAGCACGGCGGTGCAGGGACGGCAATGGAGCGAGCCGCCAGCCGACATCTTCAGGTTCTCGAGCGGCCACAACATCATTCACGTGGTGCTGGACGAGTTTCAGTCAGACGTGTTTGCCGACATTCTCGAGCAGGATCGACGCACGCTCGACCCGATGCTCAGTGGGTTCACATACTTCAGCGACCATGCGGCCGCGTTTCCGACGACCTCGATGAGTATGCCGGCGATGCTGACTGGCGAGGTGTACCGCAATCAACTACCCGCGCCCGAATTTGTCCGGGAGGTGCTTCAGCGATCATCGATATTCGACAAGGCGAGCCGCGCGGGCTACGACATCGATGCCTTGTCGATTGTGCCCACTCCCACGTTCGAGCAATGGTTCGGCCGCGAGGATCAACCATATTGGAAGGGGTCGCGCTTCAGGATCCGAAGGCCTTTCATCAGCCAGATTGACTACCGCGAGGTGACGTCGCGGCAGCTTCTCGAGCTGTCCTTGTTCCGTCATGTCCCTCATTGGTTCAAAGCGATGAGCGCCGTACATCCGGACACGTTTTACGGACCGATCTGGATGGATAGAGGTGAGTCTCCCGCACAGATACGGCGGTTCGAAGCGAGCAATTCCGTGGCGTTTTTTCAGCAGTTCAATTCCTTGATGGGCGTCGGACGCGAGGCACCGGTCTACAAGTTGCTGCATGTCGGAGTCCCACACCGCCCGATCGTTGTCGACAGCGAGTGCCGCTTCATCGGGGAAACGGCTATGTCGAGAGCTTCGTACACCGAACAGTCGCGGTGCGCCATCAAGCTGGTGGGTGAGCTTCTCGCCCGTGCGCGCTCGCTCGGCATTTACGACAGCAGCCTCATCATCATCTCTTCGGATCACGGTACCGATCTGCCGCCGCTCGGCTTCGCAGGCCAAAGTGACAGCCTTTCGCTGGCGGCCGGTCCGTCAACGTCTCGCTTGTCTGGTATCGTCTCGAGCGCGAAGGCCGTCATGCTGATCAAACCTCCGCAGAGTACCGGCCCGATCAGAATTTCGGATGCGCCGACCGCGCATGTGGACCTGCAGGCCACGATCGCCGACCTTGTGAAATTGCCCGGCGCATCAGTCGATGATTCGATGTTCCGCAGAGACGCGAGTCAGCCGCGCACTCGTCTCTACGGCATGTACGACCCGCGTCAGCGGTTCCCTACAGAATATTTCGAGCGGCTGGATGTTCTTTCCATCGACGGGCGCATCACCGATGCGGCCGCATGGAACACCGTGCGATCCATATGGCGGCCGGATCTCACCCTCGACGCGTCACGCGTCGACGTCGGTCCTCGCGATGCTCATCGGTTCCTGGGGCCTGGCTGGTCGTTCGAAGGCAGGGAACGAACCGGGTCCGGCGAGGTCACATTCGCCAGGATGGTTACAAAACGCGCGGTGTTGTTCGCCTCTCTGGGGGCCGGAGCCGTTGAATTGATCTTTCACGCTTCGGCGCCAGGGGGCGTTGCCCCAACGCTGCGCGTCAGCGTCGATGGACACGAAGTCGGTCAGTTCGGGGTGTCCGCGCGGGCCGGATATTCTGCTTATCCCGTCCGTGTCCCTGCGGTGCCGTTCCGACCGGCAATCAGTGAAATCACGCTGCAGTTCGCACCAGACGAGGGCAACCTCGAGCTTAGGGTCGATCGCTTTGATGTGAAGGGCGGATGATTGGCCTATTCGCTTCACTGAGCAACTCGCGGTACACCTCGAGCAGCCGATCGGTTACGGCATCCAGAGAGAAATCGCGTTCCACGATAGCGCGGCTTTCCTTGCCCATTTCGGAAAGACGTTGACGGTCGACTATCGCGCGTACACATGCATCTGCGAGTGCATGCGCGTCGCCGGGCGGAACGAGCCATCCGTTGATGCCGTCGAACACTTTGTCCGGCAGCCCTCCGGCCCGCGTCCCGATTATGGGAAGGCGATGAGCCATTGCCTCGAGCGTGACGAGTGAGCTTCCCTCATAGAGCGTGGGGTGAACGAACACCGTAGCCGCCCGGTACCACGCGTGAAGGTCCTCGGAGGATGCGCGCCCCCACAGAACGACATGCGGCTGGAGACCCGCGGCGGCGATTTCACGCTCGAGCGCGCTTCGCTGCGGCCCATCACCGACCAGAACCCATCGCCAGTGTTCGTGCGTCCGGTGCCGGTCGCGCAGCATGACAAGCGCACGCAGCAGCACGTCGAAACCTTTGCTGCTGTCGATGCGCCCGGCGCTGAGCAGCAGAACCTCGTTCGGCCTCAGCCCGATGCGCTCCGCGAGCGCGGACGCGCGAGCCGCGGCGGCCGGCCGATCAGCCTCGTTCACGTCAACAGCGTTGGGAATGACGCGCACGACACCGAGACTGACGCCCAGGTGGGCGGCGACAGAATCGACCAACGCCCGATCCGTTGCAATGACGCGATCTGCGGCTCGACCGCAACGACGCACGGCGAGCCGTAGCGGCCAATACGCCATGCGCTTCAGAGGCGCCCGCGACGGATCGGTCGCTCCAAATTCCTCCAGGCCGTGTGGGTTCATGACCAGCGGTGCCCGCCTGGTTCCGCGCGGAACGCCCGCGTACCCGAGCACGCTTGCACCCATGCCATGAACGACATCGATCTCATCACGCGCGGCTAGATCTGCCGCCAGACGTCCGGCACGCATCCCGAACGCAGGATACGCGGTAATGCGATCGAGGATCGTCGTACCGCGCCTGTTCGAAAAAGGAAACGTGACGTAAGGAACCGGCTTGAGCGTCACGTGTGGATGACGGTAGACATTCTCGGCATCCGGCTCCCGTGGCCGCTGCGGGAAAGGCGGGGGCGTAATCAACGTAATTCGTACGTCTCGAACGAGCAGACTGCGCACGAGGTCAAAGCAGTGCCGTTCGAGCCCGCCATAGCGATGCAGTGGGTACACAGACCGGCTCACCACCGCGACGCGCATCGGCTTACGATCCATGCACGAGGTCCTGGTACAGCTTTTCCATTCGGCTCACGACAAACGGCAGGTCGAATTCGGTTTGCGCGCGCGCGGCCGCGCCTTCGGCGAGCCGCGCGCGGAGATCGGCATCTCTCGTAAGCCTGACAACATCAGCTGCCAGTCCGGCCACTGACGACGACAGGAGTCCTGTCGCTTCATTGACGACGATATCCTCAGTGCCACCGGTGTTCATCGCGGCTATCGGCACCCCGAGCGCGCTCGCTTCGATCAGCACACGGCTCAGAGTCTCGAGACAGTTCGACGGAAAGATCAGCACTGCCGCGTGATACATCCATCGGAATACTTCGTCCCTGCCCTGCCAGCCAATGACGCGCACATCACGCTTTGCTGTTGTCGCAGCCTTCTCGAGGGTCCGGCGTTCCGGGCCGTCGCCGACAACGACGAGCGGCATCTGAAGGGCTGCGCGTTCGGCGACGTCGACGAGGAGATGAGCACCCTTGTTCTTCGCCAGCTTCCCGACAAAGAGCGCATATGGCTGACCGGTTGGCGAAGACGATCCCTTCACAGCGGCGCGCACGCCTGACACGTCGACGCCGTTTGGGATTGTTTCGATCCTTGAGTGGACAAGATCGCGCGCATGTCGACGCAAATCAGCGGCGACACGACGACTCACAGCGACAATGGCATCCGCTCGAGCCAGGCTCGATTGTTTGCGCTTGAGATTGGCGCGCATGTACGGAATCAGGGGAATCGCTGCCGGCCATGCGGTGCGCGCTCTCGGCCGAACGCAGCGGGTCATTGCCGAAGCCGAACAGCCGCTGCAGACGGATCCGATCTCTGGATCGACGAGCAGGTCGCTCCAGTAACACAGTGGCCAGTAATCGCGAACGGTGCACACCGAGGGGATACGTGCCTGCCTGGCGGCGATCACCGCAGCCGGCGCAGTGAGGACGTGCTGAGCATGGATCAGCTCGATCCGCTCGCGCTCGATTACCTTCGTGAGATGACGGGCCAGGCGCGGGTAGAGCCGCTCGTTGCGAAAATAATTTCTCAGAAACGGCACGCGAGGAGCGCGCGCGGAAAAGGCAGAGACCGTAAACCCATCGTAGCCAGCCGGAACGCTGGACAACTCGGAGTAAGGCTGCACGATGACAATCTCGTGCCCTCTCGCGCGAAGTCCCTTCGCCAACTCGTACGTACTCCAGCCGCTCCCGCCCGAGCCGGGCGGAAACGCGTCGGTCGCGATCAAGATGCGCATGTCATGCGTTCGCGCGCCGCTTGGATGGCATCCTGAAGGCCGCGGCAGTGCGCTTCCCAACTGAACTCCCGGACGGCATGGGCTCGCGCGGCCGTACCCAGACGACGCCGCAGCGCCGGATCCGCCAGCCCCTCCAACGCATCGGCGAGTCCGTCAGGATCGGCGCCGTCGTAGAGGATGCCATCGGTGCCGTCACACACGAGCTTCGCGATTCGCTCGATGCGCGGGGCAACCACGGGGAGGCCGGACGACATGTACTCGAATATCTTGAGCGGCGACCAGTGGAACTCGTGCGCCAGGGAGGGATGCGCCTTCACATCGAACGGCGCCGCGCCGATGTCGGCGGCGGCCAGAATCGCTGGCACGTGTGAGTGGGGCACCGCGCCAAGCACAGAAATGCCATCAATCCCTTCGGCGGCCTGGCGCACTCGCCGAAGCTCGGGACCATCCCCGATCAGCACGGCTTTGAACGTCGACCGCCCGCGCGCACGCAGGCGGCGAATCGCGTCCACGAGGTGGATAGCCCCGTGCCAGGCCCGGAACGCCCCGGCGAAAACGACGATTGTGTCAGCGGGATTCCGTTGAAACGGCACGGCGCCTGTCGCGTCAGGACGAAAGCGCACGGTATCAGCCCCCCACTCGGTGGTGAAAATCTTCGCGGGTGAAACCTGCGGAGGGATGATCCGGGCGCTCGGTGTCACGATCAAATGGCTCGACTGGCACTGCCATTCCCGCCAGCGCCGCAACGGTTCGATCACAAGACACTTATCGACGATCCGCTTCGTCGACCCGGGATAGTCGCTCACCGGAGCGTTAATCTCCAATACAGCCATCGCGCCGATACGCCGCGCCGCGAGCACGCCTTCGCCGCCGAAGTTGTAATACCGCTCGATGATCACGTCGGGCTTGAACGCGCGGGCCGCGGCGAGGACAGCTCCCGCACGAAGCAGTCGCAGCCGACGGCTGCCGAACGGGGGCGCGATTGGCGACCATGTGGCCGCGCCGGACGGCGGAGCGTCGCTGCCGGGCGAAGCAAGCACGTGGACATCGTGACCCAGTTGAGCGAGACCTTCGGCCACCGACATCACGTGGACTGATCCACCATCGTAACCCGGCACACGCTGGTCGATGGCGCTGTAGAGAATTCTCATCCGATGTGCGCTTCGCTGGCGATGCGCTCCAGCAGGGAGT
>JGI10216J12902_102104741_pt1 | contig 11415 bp, 4 predicted proteins | sample KanNatreferecore_FD_12902 | JGI IMG/M metagenome (IMG submission 12902)
GCGCATCCGTTGAATTCCACCGATGAAAGCGTTTCAACTGGTGGAGCACGGCGCGCCCGGGAGATTCGAACTGCGCGACGTTCCCGATCCGAAACCGGCGCCCGGCGACGTGGTGATCGATGTGCGCGCGTGCGGATTGAACCATCTCGACCTGTGGCTGGAAGAAGCGGGCCTGCCCATCAAAGTGGATTTGCCGCGGACTCCCGGCGGTGAAGTCGCGGGCGTGGTCAGCCAGCGAGGCCAAGGCGTGGCGGATTGGCAGCCCGGCGATCGCGTGGGGGTGCAATCCAATCTCTTCTGCGGCCAGTGCGAATTCTGCCAGCGCAGAGAAGACTCCATGTGCCTGCGCAGCCGATTGCTCGGCGTGGATTGCGACGGCGGTTTCGCGGAGAAGGTCGTCGTGCCCGCATCGTCGCTCGTGCGATTGCCGGACAGCGTGTCCTTCGAAACGTCCGCGGCGCTCACGCTCGCCGGCAGCACCGCCATGCACATGCTCACCGACCGCACGCGAGTGAAGGCAGGTGATTGGGTGTTGGCCATCGGTGGCGCGAGCGGCGTCGGCTCTGCGGCGATTCAAATTGCGAAGGGACACGGCGCCCGGGTCATCAGCACCGGTTCGAGTCCTGAGAAGCGTCAACTGGCGCAACGACTCGGCGCTGAATTCGTCGTCGATTCAAATGATCCGAAATGGCCCGCTGAAGTGCGCCGCATCACGAACAAACGCGGCGTGGACATCGTCGTGGAACATGTCGGCGTCGATGTTCTCGTGCACTGCTTCGATTGCCTCGCCCGCGGCGGAACGATCGTGACGTGCGGCGCAACCGCCGGGCGCGACGTTCAACTCAACCTCTGGCCATTCTTCGTGAAACAACAGCGGCTCATCGGCAGCTATGGCCGCAATCGTGCCGATCTGATCGCGACACTGGAATGGGCCGCACAGGGAAAGCTCAAGCCAGTCATTCACTCCACCGTTCCACTCACTCGTGCCACGGAAGCATTTGCCGCGCTGCGCAGCCGGAGCGTTTTGGGAAAGGTCGTTGTGACCGACCGATGATTCTGGATCCGGCTGCGCAACATTCCCCCCATTTGGTTGATGCAGAGCCGCCGGCCGTCATGGTAGCGTTTCGGCGTAACCCAATGACGCGTTCCCGAATCAATCAAAGGCGACTGCCCGTACAACTATCTCGTATGAAAACTTCACGGCACCATCGTTCAGGCTCGAAGCTCGTCCGTCATCTGGCTTTGCTGGCTATAGTGGGCGCTCCAGTCGTTCTTGAGGCTGCCCAGGTGCCGAATCCGACCGTGACTGCGGCGGCGCGGGCGTTCAACGCCAGCTTCACGGCCGCCAACCTGTTTGATACTGCCAATGCGGAGTTCGCCACACTTGGTCAGGGAGCGGTCTCCGCGCCGTTCACGACCAACCCGAATGACGGCACCTGGGTGGAAATGGATTTCGGAAGCACGGTCGAGTTCGATCGGTTCGTCCTGAAAACGCGGGAGAACGGCGTGGACGTCATTGGGCAATCACGGCTGATTGTCAGCGATGATCCAACATTCAATGCGTCGGACCGCATTTTCGTTTTCGATCCCACTGGGGCCAACGGTTCGGGCGCAGTGCGCACTCTGAACGAAACAGTGTCCGGCCGGTATGCGCGCTGGGAAGTCATTACTCGCACCGGGAGCGGTGTGAATCTCGGCGGCAATCAGATGTGGTTTCTCAGGACGCCCACCGGCCATTCGTTGTTGCCGCCGCCGACCGTGATCAATTCCTCGCCGCCGTTCAATGCGAGTTACGCGGCAGCCTTTGGCGTGAATAATGACTTTGGAAGCGAATACGCGAGCCTCGGCGCCCAGGGAAACGTGTTCATCGATTTCGATTTCGGCGCGGCCAAACAAATAACCGGGTTCGAGTTCCTGAATCGCTGGTCGGACCGCGTGACCACTTTCAATCTGATCTTCGCTGATACAGCAGACTTCAGTTCGCCACTGACGACACTGTCTTTTACCGCGGACGCGAACGGCAATTTTGTGAACAGCGCCACTTTTGCGGCGGTCACGGCGCGCTACGTTCGCCTGCAAGCCACGGGATTTTCCGGCGCGAACAACACGGGCGTGCGCGAAATCCAGTTCTTCACCGTCGGAGGCCAGCCGCCGACGATCACTCAGAATCCCGTCGGCGGCACGCGGCTCGTTGGCGATCCGTTCAGCCTTTCGGCTTCGGCGATTGGCGACTTTCCCCTCGCGTTCCAATGGTTGCAGAATGGAACGCCTGTGCCCGACGCGACCAACGGCACTCTCATTTTCACAAGTCTGGCGGCTAGCAACAGTGGAAGCTACGAAGTCGTGGTTTCCAATCCCGGCGGCAGCGCCACAAGTGCGCCGCCCGCTGTGCTTACCGTTCTCGATCCTCCCGTGGACATCACTTCCGGCCTGCGTCTCCATCTGAAATTCGATGAGACGTTCGGTCTTGTGGCCATCGACGACTCTGGGAATGCCAGAGATGGCACGCTCGCAGGCCTTACTAATGACGCACACTGGGTCGCGGGCCGCATCGATGGCGCCATTCGCGTGAACGCCGACGGCGGCGCCACCGGCGACGACGTGGTGCTCGTACCGGACGATGGCGGGCTGGACTTTTCGTCGTCATTGGAGTTCACGCTCTCCGTGTGGGTGAACGGCGCGGCGACGCAGGAGGCAGGCGCTCCTGTGTTTGCGAAGGGAACCGGCGGTGGCGGCGAACAGTTCGCGTTCGATGTGCCGAATGGCATGTATCGTTTCTATGTGCGTCAGGCCTCTACTGCGGCGGCTGTGTTCCAAACCACGAACCGACCCAATGACACCTGGCAGCATCTGGCCGTCGTCTTCAGCGTCCCGCTCAATCGCGTGAGGATTTACGTGAACGGCACGGAGGTTTTGAGCGCCACACCGCCGCCGACTCTTTTGCAGAACAGTCACGACGTGAGTCTCGGTTCGCGGCAAGGCGCCGCTGCTGAATACAACCTCAACTTCAACGGCAGAATCGACGACGCGCGCATTTACGGCCGCGTGCTGACGGCCGCCGACGTGACTGAACTCTACAACCAGGCCTCGCTCATCCCGCCGAGCATCGTGACCGCGCCGACAAATACGACACTGTTCGCGCTGGAGAACGCGACGCTCACCGTCGTGGCCGATGGTTCCGTCCCGTTGAGCTATCAATGGTCGAAGGACGGCTCGTCCATTCCCGGCGCGACCAATTCCATGCTCACTTTCAGCAGCGTGACGACGAATGACGCCGGCAGTTACGTCGTCCGCGTCAGCAACGCGCGTGGCACGACCAACAGCGTTCCGGCGATCATCACCGTCGTTGATCCTGCGCCCGACCTTGCCAACGGACTCATTCTTCATCTCAAGCTCGACGAAACGACCGGCACGACCGCCGCCGATTCGTCCGGCCTCAATCACAACGGCGCTCTCCAGGGCTTCGCGGGCACACCGTGGACGCCCGGGATTCTGGACGGCGCATTGGCCTTCAATCCCGACGGGGCCGCGGGCGATGACGCCGTGCTGGTGACCGACGACGGCACATTCGACTTCGCAACGACAATGGAGTTCACGATTTCCGCGTGGGCGAATGGCGATCCGTCGCAGGAGGCGGGCGGGCCGATCATCTGCAAGGGCACCGGTGGCGGTGGTGAACAGTTCGCCATCGATGTATTCAACGGCTATCGCTTCTATGGCTGGACCGGCATCCCCGCGTCACCCGTTTACATCATTGGAAGCCCTGCGGGGCCGGACAATACCTGGCAGCACGTTGTCGGCGTATTCAGCCGCTCGCTCAATCGCCAGAAGTTATTCGTCAATGGTGTGGAGGTCGCCAGCGGCACACCACCGACCGCCATTGTACAGAACAGTCATGAAGTCAGCATTGGTTCGCGCCAGGGCACAGCCGGTCCGTATGACCTCAACTTCAACGGCAAAATCGACGACGTGCGCATTTACAATCGCGCCATCACGCCCCGCGAACTCAAAACGCTGAACGAACTCGGAAATCGTCCACGGCTCGCGATTAGCCGCGCCGCCGGGAATGTCACCATTGCGTGGCCCTCGACTCAATTCAGTTACACCCTCGAATCCAGTGACGTGCTTCCGGGCACGACGTGGAACCCGGTGAGTGGCGTCGTGAGTAACAGAGTAACGGTGAGCGCGAGTGATCCGGCCAGGTTCTACCGGCTCAGGAGATAGTAGGAGAGAACTGGTGGTGCAACATTCACACGTTGAACGCCTGAACCGGGAATGGGTGGTAGGGCGACGCTGTCCTCAGCGCGCCGGGCCACGCATTGAAAATCTACGACGATGGTTGACAAACCACGGCGGCGCGCTGAGGACACCCTCACCCTACCTTCAAGTTCAGGGAAGCGTGAATGCTGTGGCTGGTTCCATGCGTGCGGCCCTGCTCTCATTTTTCGTTCTTCTCATCCCGTCGCTCGCGCTCGCCGACAGCGCGGTCGTCTTCAACGAAATCATGTATCACCCGGCGGGCACGAATGAGGCCGCGCTCGAATGGATCGAGCTTCACAACCAGCACGCGGTGGACATTGACCTCTCCGGCTGGCGGCTGGACGGCGGCATTGATTTCAACTTTGGAGAAGGAACGATTATTCGCGCGGGCGGGTACCTCGTCGTCGCTTCTTCGCCGACGAACCTCACCGCGATCGGAGTCACAAATGTCGTCGGGCCATTCCGCAATCGCCTTTCCAACGCGGGTGACAGACTCGTCCTTCGCAACAACGACAGCCGAATCATCGACGAACTGACCTACAATTCCGAGTTGGATTGGCCAGTCGCTCCCGATGGCGCCGGGCCATCGCTCACCAAGCGTGCGCGCAATCTTCGCAGCGCCAACGCGGCAAACTGGCGCGCCAGCCACGAAATCGGCGGCACACCGGGGCGCGCGAATTCGCCGACTACAGTCACGGCAAACACCACGAGCCAGACGCTGCTCCCGTTCCTCCAGGCATGGCGTTACAACGGAGACGGCATTGATCTGAGCACGGCGTGGCGAATGCCGGGCAACACGGCATATCTGAGTTGGCCTGCTGGGAACGGTGCGTTTGCCGTCGAAGATTGCGGTTGCCTGCCGCTTGCCACCAACACTGTGCTCTCACTCACGTCGCCCGTGAATGGTCAGCCGGTCAGAACGTTCTACTTTCGCCGCGACCTCAGTTATGCGGGCGCAGGACCAAACGCAACGCTCGGCATTCGCACGCTGCTGGACGATGGATTCGTGCTTTACCTGAATGGCGCGGAGATTTTTCGCCAGGGAATGCCAACCGGCCCGATTGCTCACACGAACTTCGCAATGACTGGTGTGCCCGACGCGACGTTGAGCGCACTTGCCACCCTGAACGTCACGAACCTCAGCAACGGCGTGAACGTGCTGGCGGCGGAAGTGCATCAGGTCAGCGATGGAAGCACTGACGTGGTGTTCGACCTCGAACTTTCGGAACTCACCACGATTTACGCGACGAACTTTCCCGCGGGTTACTCGCCGCCACCGCCCGCGATTGCGTTCAACGAATTCTCCTCTTCGACCAATACGAACTTCTGGGTCGAGATTATCAATTACGGTTCAACGAACTTCGACCTCGGCGGCGCTGTGCTCGCGCGTTTTGGCGGCGCGACAAATCGTGAATTCATTTTGCCGTCAACCACGCTGGCGCCCGGCGCGTTTCTTCAACTCGCCAAAACAGATCTCGACTTCGGCGCTGACTCCGGCGACCGACTTGTTCTCTACACTGCGGGGAAATCGAACGTCATGGACGCCGCCGTCGCGAAGAAAGAGCCGCGCGCGCGCTGGCCGGATGGCACGGGACGCTGGCTGCTTCCAACGACTCTCACGCCGGGCGCATCAAACGCGTTCGTGTTTCACGATGAGTTGGTCATCAACGAAATCATGTACCACGCGCCGCCACGGCCCGCGCAGGCCGCGCTGTTCACGAATGAGCTGTTTGTCTCGATTACGAATCAATGGCGCTGGTTTGCGGCGGGCGCAGAACCCGTGGGCGTGTGGGAAGCCCCGGGCTACGATGACAGCAGTTGGGCGCTGGGCCGCGGCGTATTTCACGCGCCTACCAACCTGAACCTCGCGGTGCCCAAAGGCACGCGGCTGCCACTGACGAATGAACTCGGCGAACGCATCATCACATTTTATTTCCGCACGGAGTTCAACTTCGTCGGCGCGACGAATGGCTTGTCGCTCACGTTGCGCCCCGTAGTCGATGACGGCGCGGTGTTCTACTTGAACGGGATTGAGGTGCATCGCATGAACCTGCCGACAACGAACATTCAATACGGCACGCTGGCGCTCACCAACGTCGGCCTGCCTGCGTTCGGCGCACCCGTGACGCTGGCCATCGCGAACGTTGTGCAGGGAATGAACACGCTCGCCGTCGAGGTGCATCAGGTCGTGCCGAACAGCAGCGACGTTGGGTTCGGATGCGAGCTGGCGACGACGCGACAGCTTTCGCCCGCGCACCCGTTCCAGGAATCGGAAGAATCGTGGGTGGAAATTTTCAATCGCAGCAGCAACGCTGTGAACCTCGCAGGCTGGCGGCTGGATGAGGGGATCGATTTTCGATTCGACAGCAACACGGTCATTGCGCCCGGCGGCCATCTCGTCGTGGCGAAGGATGTCGGCTTGATGCTCTCCAATTATCCGGGCATCGCAGTGGTTGGGCCATTCACGAACAAGCTCTCGCGCAACAGTGATCTCATTTCTTTGAAAGACCCGAACAACAATCCCGCGGACGAAGTGCGCGACTTCAGCGGCGGACGCTGGGCCGAAAATGCTGACGCGGGCGGGAGCAGTCTGGAGTTGCGCGACCCGCGCGCGGACAATGCGAGTGCGGACGCGTGGGCCGCGAGCGATGAGAGCAGCCGGGCCACGTGGCAGACTTACACTTTGCGCGGTGTGAGCGCGCCCGCGCAGTCGGGCGAGCCGACGCTTTGGCACGAGTTCGCGCTCTGTCTCCTCGACGGCACAGGCGAGATGTTGCTGGATGACATCAGCGTGATCGAAACTCCTGCGACTGCGCCAAAGCAATTTCTTTGGAACGGCACATTTGACGGCGGGTCGGCCGCGCATTGGCGATTCCTGGGAAACCATCGGCACAGCCGCGTCGAAGCGGAGCCGGGCAATCCGGGCAATTACGTTCTTCGACTCGTCTCTACTGGCGCAGGCGAATATCAGGGAAACCAAATCGAAACGACACTCACGAACAACGTCAGCGTGGTGGACGGGCGTGAGTATGAGATTTCGTTCCGCGCGAAGTGGGTTGCGGGGAAGAATCTGTTGAACTCGCGGCTCTATTTCAATCGCCTCGCGCGGACCGTGCCGCTGCCAATGCCAATACAGCACGGCACGCCCGGCGCGCGCAACTCACGCTACGCTCCGAACATGGGACCGACCTTCAACAATCTCGCACACGCGCCCGTGGTGCCGAATGCGTCGCAGCCGGTGGCAGTTTCCGTGGAAGCCAGCGATCCTGACGGCATCAGTTCGCTGGCCCTGCGCTACTCGGTTAATGGCGGTGTGTGGCAAAGCGCTTCGATGGTTTCGGCGAATGGGAAGCAATTCAGCGGAATGATTCCCGGACAATCAGCCGCGGCGATTGTGCAGTTCTACGTGGAAGGGACCGACAGCCTCGGCGCGACGGCATTCGCACCCGCTGGCGGCGCGAATTCCCGCGCACTCTACGTCGTGCAGGACAACCAGACGATCAGCAGCGGCGCGCACAATTTTCGACTCGTGATGACGCCCGCGGACGCCGCGTTCCTGCACGCGCCGACGAACACATTGAGCAACGAATTGCTCGGCTCGACGGTCATCTACGATGAGAGCGAGGCCTATTACGATGTTGGCGTGCGGCTGAAGGGAAGTTTCGTCGGCCGCAACGTGCCGCGCGTCGGCTTCCATTTGCAGTTTCCCGATGATCAGCTTTTCCGTGGCGAGCATCGCATCGTTTCAGTGGATCGCTCGCAACACACCGGCATTGGCGGCGTGGGAGAAATCATTGCCAAACACGTTGCGAATCGTGCCGGAGGAATTCCAAGCATGTACGACGATCTCGCGCGCTTCATTCATCAGGGCGCGCCAAGTTACACAAGCATGTCGTCGCTGCGGCTCACCGGGTTTGATGGTGCTTGGTTGGACGCACAGTTCAACGATGGCAGCGACGGGGAGATGTTCGAAGTGGAAGTCATCCGATGGAACGTCGCGACTGTGGATGGAAATTCCGAAAGCCCCAAACAAGTCGGCAACGAAAGCGGCGGCACTGGCTATGCAAACCTGGAAGTGCAGGACTGGGGCGATGCCAACGAGAACTACCGATGGTTCCTGCTCAAAGTGAACAATCGCACCGAGGACGATTTCGCGCGCGGCATCGCGTGGTCGAAAGCACTTGGGATCACCGGCACGAATTTCGACGCGCAAGCTGCGGCGACGATGGACGTGGATGAATTCCTGCGCGTGATGGCGTTTCAATCGCTCGTCGGTCCTGCCGACGCGTATTACACGGGCGGGAACATTCACAACTTCCGAATCTTCGTGCGTCCTGAAGATCAAAAAGTGATGTACGTGCCGTGGGACTGGGATTCGTCTTTTCAACGCAGCGCCACTGCGTCGCTCTTCGGTGGCGGAAACATTTCGAAGCTGCTGAACAACGCGCACAATCATCGCCAGTATCTGTGCCATCTGAACGACATTGTCCGCACCACCTACAACAATGCTTATATGTCGCGCTGGACGGCGCACTACGGCGCCATCGGGCAGCAGGACTTGAGCAGCGTGCTGAATTACATCACGACCCGCGCGAATTACGTGCTGGGCCAGTTGCCGACCGCGACCTTTGCGATCACCAACAATGGCGGAAACAATTTCACGGTCACGAATGGCATGGCCGTTCTCGGCGGAACGGCTCCGCTCTCCGTGAATCAAATCGTGGTTAACGGCACTGCTTATCCTGTGACGTGGATTTCCGACACCGTGTGGCGCATCACCATTCCACTGAGCGCCGGAGCAAATAGTCTGGCCGTCAACGCGCTCGACAAACGCGGTCTCATCATCAGCAATGCCTTCGACACCATCACCGTCACCAACACCGGTCCGGCGACATTGCTGCCCGTCATCATCAACGAATGGATGGCGGACAATGCTGGCCCCGGCGGGATTCCTGATCCGGCTGACGGCCTGTATCAGGACTGGTTCGAGTTGTTCAATCCGAACACGAACGTCGTGAATCTCGGCGGGCTGCACCTCACCGATGTGCCCAGCGTGCCGGACAAGTGGCGCATTCCGGCGGGCACTTTCATCAGTGCGCGCGGCTTCCTGCTGGTATGGGCGGACAACAACACCAATCAAAACAGCATTCCTGGCGGAACGAACATTGATTTGCACGCCAGCTTCAACCTGAACAACGGCGGCGAGGCGATTGGGCTCTTTGCCGCCGATGGAATAACGCCAATCTCCACGGTGACGTTCGACTCCCAATTCCAGAATGTCAGCGCGGGCCGTTTCCCGGATGGAAGCACCAACGCGGCGTATTTCATGACGAACTTCACTCCACGCGCGGCGAATACGTTGACCGCCCCGATGATCCTCGCTGCACTGGCAGTCAACAGCGGGGTCGCAACTCTGCAATGGAATGCCACCGTGGGACGCACGTATCAGGTCGAATTTGCGGACGATCTGGCCCCGCCTTCCTGGACCCGGTCAGGCACGAACATTTTGGCTACAAACGCGACAGCGTCAGCCACGGACACAGTGGGCACGAATGCGCAACGCTTTTATCGCGTTCGTTTGATGAATTGATTCACACCTTGCGCGAGGCCGAAGCTCCGCGCCATGCTCGCAACATGAAAGTTGGCAAACTGCTCCACACGCGTTACCGCCTGAACGATTTGGAACGCACCGTGAAGTTTTACAAAGAGATTCTCGGTCTCGAAGAAGTGCGCCGGCACAAATCGCCGCGCGGCTCGGAGCTGGTATTCATGAAAGCGCCCGGCAGCGAGGAATTGATTGAGCTTTGCTCCTTTCCCAACAGCGGCCCGGTGCAAGTGCAGCCGGACCTCACGCACCTCGCGTTTGAAATCGAGAGCCTGGAAGAGTTCGGCAAGCATCTCGCCAAACACGGCCTGAAATATTCCGACGGACCAACGATGAAAGACGACGGCGGCGGCTTCGCGTTTATTGACGCGCCGGAAGGTTACGAGATCGAATTGATCCAGCGCGGGAAAAAGCCCGGCACGGGTGGATACTGAAAACGTGCCCCCCGGTTTCTGGCGCGCCAGAACAAGACCCGGCAGGATGCTGGCGGAACGTTAACTCAAGCGCATCCACACCGTTTTCAAATAGGCCGGCTCTTCGCGAGAGATCGGAAAGTCCGGCGGCTGCGGGACGTAATGTTGCTGAATGATTTTGCGGCGAGCTTTCGCTATCGCACCGTCAATCTCGCCAAGAAACTCTTGAGGGTTCAGCTTCGTCGCGTTGGTAGAGGCGAACAGCACGCCACTGGACTTTAGCAATGGTAACGCGCCTTCGACCAGTTTTCCGTAATGCTTCTCCGCCTGCCACGCGCCGCTTGCCTTCGACTGAGAGAACGTGGGCGGATCGAGAATGACGCAGTCAAACGCGCGCCCCTTCTTCGCCAGCCGCCGCATCCAATCGAAAGCATCGCCGTAAATGAAATCGTGCTGCGAAGGATCGAGGCCGTTGATCGCGAAGTTTCGTTTGCCCCAGTCGAGATACTTTTTTGAAAGGTCGAGGCTCGTGGTGCGCGCGCCCGCTTTCGCCGCGGCAACGGAAAACCCACACGTGTAGGCAAACGCATTCAGCACTTCGGCGCCCAAGACACCATCCGGAAACAGCGTGAAATCAGCCGCGACGTGGTTCACCAACAGCCGCCGTCGATTGTCGCGTTGATCCAGAAACAGACCGACCGAGTAGCCTTCACTGAAACCCAGTTCGAAGGTGAGGCCATTCTCTCGCACCGTGAATCGTTCCAGCGCGGCGTCGCCGAAGATCAATTGCGGCGAGGACTCACGCGCGGTCGCGCGGCGGACGTTCCGGTTGAGCAGCTTGTGATAAACGCCGCGCGAGCGATGCGCACCGGCCACTGCCTGCAACAACTCGCGCTGTAGCGAACAGAGCGCGCCGTCGCTTTGCGCGAGCAGAAAGTCGCCCAGTTTCTCGATGTAGAGTCCCGGCCAGCCATCACTCGCCCCATGAACGAGTCGGAAGGCATTGATGAGTTGTGGTTCGATAATCGCGGCGCCCGGTGAGTCAGGAGCACGGACCGCGGAGTCTGCAAGTTCGCCTGTAACAGACTCGCGGACTCGGCGGTACGCGCTCCAATCGCAGGGCGCGCGAAACGTAAA
>JGI10216J12902_100167259_pt1 | contig 11413 bp, 9 predicted proteins | sample KanNatreferecore_FD_12902 | JGI IMG/M metagenome (IMG submission 12902)
CCGGGTTCAAGCACCACGCCGTGGCACTCGCATCTCTGTTGCACCCACCGGTGCAGAAAAGGAAAAGGCGGGTGCAGCCGCAGGACTTCGTCGACGATGTCCGAAAGATCTGCTCCGGCATTTGTGACGTCGTCGCGAAGGCCTGGCTGAGCGTGAAGAGTGCGCCACGTCATTGCTACTCCGGTAATGGTTGGTTGCAGTCCGGCTGTCAGCAATTGTGCGAGAGCTGAGACGGCAGACCAGATCCCGCCGGCTTGTTGATCCTCACGCAATTCGCGCAACGCATGCACAACCGGAGGCGGCGATTCCAGTTGGAACATGGTTTCGACAAGGGCACGCAGATAGCGAAGGCAGTTGTCAGTAACTCGGGTCGCATTGTCATCCAATCGCGGTCGTTCGAGTATCGCGCTGAGCGCTGCAACCACCTTGGCGAGATTCTGGTGCTGATCTTCAGGGACGGCGAGCATGTTTGCCGTACCGCGCAGCCAAAACGGTATCAGGAAGTCGTTGATGAGATCACATTCATCCGACAGCGTGGTCGCACAGTCAACCGCGGTCTCATTGAACATTTGCTCTAACGGCGCGATCGATTGCTCGTGATACGGTTTGATCAAATGACGTTTGACGGCACGATGACGGTCGCGAGGACTCCGCGAGAACCACGATCCCAGAAATTCCATTGCTGAGGGAACGTAGTCGTCAGCCAGTTTGACATCGGCAGGCGGGTCGCGAACGACATCAAGGTGGTCATCGATCAGGGCGGTGTGCGCAGCAACTTGTCCCTGTACACGCCAGAAGCTTGACGTCTCATCCCACACAATCTCCCGCCGCGCTGGCCCTGGGGACGAGTCATGGGTCGCAAATGACTTTTGAAAAGCATCAGACGGCGACATTTTTTAACCAGGTGGGAGATTAGATATCGATCTCTCGAGTGCTCGCGCTGCTAGGCCTGACGCGCAGCCCGCCCGGCAGCAAAGAACCGCGCGAGATTTCGGATAATAGAAGTGGCCTCAACGTTATAAAGATCTTCACAGGAACGACTGATCGCGTGACACAGGAAGACGCGATCCACGAGCCGTAATCCCAGATTATTGATTACCAGATAAAGGCCGCTCATCATTGTCCGCGCCGCAAGATAGCCAGGATCGAGACTCAGAAATGAACGAAGCCCGGGCGCGCGTTGAACGATGCGGTGAAACAGGCTGCCCGCCAGACTATGCGAATCCCCCAGGTAGCCTGCGTCCCATTTCACTTTGAGGGTACCGCCGCGCACTGCGTCATCGGCCCGCAACAGGTATTTGCCCGCGATTTCGTTCCACTGGTTGCCGACTTCGGAAACTACTTGCTCGCCTTTGAACTGTGACAACACGCTGCTGAGCCGCTCGTGAAGTGCTGCGCGTCTGGTCTCGTACTGGGCATCGAACTGCGCTCGTGTTTGCGCCGCGTCCTTGCTCAGCACAAAGAATCCGTCCGCGTGTGAACGGTACACTGGAAAAGCAGTGGGGAAGTCGGCATCCCTTTTAGCGTAAGGATAGCGATCGGGAAAGATACGTGCGATGTCGATCGCCGGAAGATGCGCGATCATGATGTCCAGTGCGACGGCCATCCTGCTCACTCGCTTTTCGACTATTGCTTCAAGTTGTTCCAGCAACAATGGTGTTGTGTCGCCGAGTAGATCAGTAAAGAACGAGGTCGCTGCTGTCCCACTGAACGAGTCTTGATCGAAGTGGGGTGAGATTCCCGCGAGCACGTTTATCTCGCCGGGCATTTCGTTCCGGCTGGCCGTCGCCTTAGCGGCAAGAAGAAGATCGTCCAGTTCATTTTGATCAGGCTGATCTATCCAGATGCGCAAGCGAGACGTTTGATTGGTCTTGTCGCGCAGGAAGACGACGGAGCGTGAGTTTCCGCTGCGGTCTTTGGAGCGCACGAAAGGAGCGATCACGTCGACAAGCAATCGATCCTGCTGGCCAGTGTCGGCTGTAATCGAAAGCTCCGTCCAGGTTGACGTTTCTGCTATTGGTAGGACTGCTTCGGAAATCGTCTCGGCAGGTGCGGTGCGGCGGCGGAACCAATTAGCCACTTGTGCGAACAGCGTTTGATCGGTATGCGTCCTGACTGGCACGGATTTCATGCCTTCCCCCGCCGGAAACGAGCGATAGCCAACGGCATGAAGACAGCGGTAATGCCGATTGACCAGGCGAGCGAGATCCAGATTGCACTCGTCGGGGGCTGTCCATTGAACAAAATACGCAACGTGTCGACCATGGAAGTGATCGGACTGTGTTGCGCATAAACCTGCAACCACCCGGGCATCGTGGACGTGGGCACAAACGCAGAACTCACAAAGGTGAACGGAAACAGCCACATGATGCCCGCGCTCTGCGCTGCTTCAGCCGAACCGGAAGCCAGGCCGATCAATGCCGCTACCCAGGAGAAGGCAAACCCGAAGAACAACAGGAGTCCCATTCCCAGCAGCACGCTGGCCAAGCTTCCCTGAAACCGGAACCCGACGATTAGCGAAACGACCACAAGCACCACGATCAACAGGACGTTGCGCACAATCTCAGAGAACTGCCGTCCCATCAAGACCGAAGAACTGCTGATCGGCAGAGACAGGAAACGATCCATGATGCCTCGCTGCATATCCATCGCAACGCCGATCGCCGTTGCCGCCACCGAACCGAAGACTACCGTCTGAACGAAGATGCCGGGGAATAGGAACTGTTTGTAGTTCATATTCGGAATCTGCTGCATCGCGCCGCCAAACACATATACAAACAGCAGAATGAAAACTACCGGCTGAAGCACCGCATAGAAAACGAGATCCGGCGAACGCAGCATACGCCGAATATTACGTTGCGCCATCAGCGTCACGTCGTTAAACCACCATCGCAAGCCGGTGGGTGATTCGTCTTTTACATTAAGAGGTTGGCTGACGTTGAGTGAGTCGGATACCGGTTGCATTTAAAGCTCCTGCGTTTTTTATCTGCGCCGCGCGGGCTTGTAACGTTGATCTTCAGCTTTGTGTCCGGTCAAGGCCAGGAACGCGTCGTCGAGTGTGGGCCGGCGAACAGCAAGATCGGCAACTTCGATGTGCGCTTCGTCCAGGGCACGAACGAGGCGCGGTAAGACGCCAACGTAACTCGTCACAGGCGCCACGAGTTGCAATGCGTCCACGTCCGTAGTAACAGCACCGCTGCTATGTTGGCCCAACACCTGTTCGGCTTGTTGTAAATCCGTTCCGGAACTAAGAGTGATCTCGACGCGATCGCCGCTGGCGAGCGCTTTGAGTTCATCAGGTGTTCCATCGGCTATGGTCTTGCCGCGATCGATGACGGTTACGTGATCCGCGAGACGATCCGCCTCGTCGAGGTATTGCGTGGTGAGAACCACAGTGACGCCCGCGTCGCGCGCGAATCGATCGATGTATTTCCAAATCACGTGACGGGAATGCGGGTCGAGGTTAATGGTCGGCTCATCCAAAAATAAGACTCGCGGCTGAGTGACGAGACTCATCGCTAAATCCAAACGGCGTTGCATACCTCCGGAGTAGGTCTGCACGGCCCGATTAGCGGCGTCTACAAGTTCAAAACCCTCCAGCAACTCCGTCGCTCGCCGCTGAGCCGTACCGCGATCGAGGCGACGCAACCGGGCGATCAGTTCAAGGTTTTCACGACCTGTGAGCGTGCCATCGGTCGCAACGTGCTGTCCCGTCAGCGCTATCCAGTCTCTGATCTTGTGCGGCGCCGCGGTCACGTCTACGCCATACATTGTGGCTTGCCCGCCGTTGGGCCGGAGGAGTGTGGTCAAAATGCGGACCAACGTAGTCTTGCCGGATCCATTAGGGCCGAGCAAGGCATGGACTGCTCCGTCGCGCACGGTAAGGTTGAGCCCATCAAGGGCTTTGACTTTGACCTTCCCGTAGCTCTTTTGAAGATCTTGAACAACGATGGCGTCTGTCATGACGTTTTATGATTGTATTTCCAGTGGATGAGAAACCGCGTCGGGAATCGGTTGGGGTTTAGGCTTCGCGATCTTGACTGGAGGCGGCGCTGTCATCTGGCCCAACAGTCGAAAATTCATATCGATCAGAACATTGCCAACCTGATCCGGCGGGAGCCGCAGGCCGCGTTGGTCTTCCTCGAGTCCGCGACCACGAAGGTATTCGATCAGCGGCGCAACAGACGGCCGAGCAATGACGTCGTCGAGTTCCGTGCCTGTTGAATGTCGCCATTGATCGCGCAGCACGCCATCGAAATAGGACAAGCCGGCTCGCAGACTCGAGATCACAACCGGATCCGCCGCGGCAGGCAGTTCTACGTCGTAACTTGTTGGCTGCTCGATGTACTCCTCGAGTTTTCCTTTTGTGTGGGTGCGAAACTGACCATCAAAGAGTGACATTGCTCCGGAGCCGAAGCCGATCAGCTCCGCGGTCATTTGAAAGTACATGACTGCAAAAAGAGAAGGGCGTCCAAAGTAACCGGAAGCATATTCGTCGTAGCCGGCGCCGGTGATCATCTTTCGTCCCTGATTGAAAGATACCTTTTGGTTAGCCAGATAGAGATCTTTGTTGTCGCGATCGATCGCTCCGCGAAGATTTGTGCCGGGAGTGGGACGGAACGAGTACAGCGAGAGATGATCCGGCTTGACGCTCAGTGCTTCTGACACCGTATGTCGCACCTCATCGAGCGTTTCATCCGGGAAGCCGCACATGATGTCGATGTTCACGTTGTCGAAACCGGCAGCGCGTGCCCATCGCACTGCGCGACGGCCTTCTTCAGCCGTGTGACGACGACCTAAATTGCGGAGACGCTCATCGTCGAACGACTGCACTCCGGTTGAAAATCGGTTGAAGCCGAGGCTGCGAAATAGATCGAGCTTCTCGGGATCGATAGTGTCCGGACTGCACTCGATAGACGCTTCAGCAACGCTGTCCAAGTCAAAAGACTCCTTCAGCGCCTGCATAACTGCTTCGATTTCGTGATGTTCAAGGATGCTGGCTGTGCCGCCTCCCCAATACACCACGTAGGGAACTTTGTGTTTCAGTCTCTGACCGCTCGTGCGTATCTCTTCACACAATGCGCGAATGTAACGCTGCCGGGTGGAATCCTGAGCGGTGAGCAATAAGTCAGCAACCGGGATTGGCTGAACGTAATCGCAAAAGACGCATTTTGAACGGCAAAACGGAATATTCACGTAGAGCATAAGTAACTGTCGATCCTGCTCTTGACTGATCGGTAAACTTTGCCCGCTATCCGATGTGGATGCGTTGCCGCGATCCGGCTGAACTGTTGACATGAATACCCCTTTGGAAAGAGGAGAGCGAGAGTAAAACTACTTCCGCAACGATGAGACGAAATCCTTGGTGGGATGTCGCTAATTGTTCCTTGGTCAACTTTACTCTCGCCCCCGTACTACACTACCTAGTACAGTTCGACAGTAAAGTGTAACTGCGGTTTGAACCTGTGTGTCACACCAGCAAGGAAAAAAAAGATACTCAAACAGCAAGCTCAAATAAGATGGGCGTGCAGTAACAGTATCGAATCTTCCGAGCCTGCTACTATCGGCTGCCGTCAGTAGTTGGGCTGGCTACGAGCACAGTCGAAACGCTACAGCAACACTCACACGTCGTGCAGGATGCGGCCATAACATTTGAAATTTCTTCTGCGCTCGAGAGTTTCTTTTCGTCAAGGAAATCAGAAATCTCGAGAGATTCGAGATCCAATTCATTGAGGTTAAAGTCCAGGGTATTGGTGAGAGCCATTGAGTCCTCCAAGGTTGAGTTGTGGGATTTGGCCTTGCGCAATCTGTGGCATCGCGATAATGACACTTGAGTTTTGCGCGGCCGCATACTATCATGCGCCCCGGCCATCGTCAATTCAGTTTTGAAATCGTTCTCCTCAACTTCTGAAAGAGCATTTAGACCATCGTTGCAGAATTGATTGTGGTCCAAAGTTTAGTACAGACGGTTCGAAATTTAGATCACTTCACCTGCTGCGGATGGCTGCCGTCTAAGAACTTGCTCATCCAGGTGAGATGACGCAAAAGCAACCCTCCTCAGTACCAACAGATCGGAGTCCTCAGCATGCCTTCGTCATACATGAGCGCCCTCAGTGAAGTTAACGTCGATAATTCTCTGTTCCCAGACATAACCACCCTTGAGCAGCAAGCGAAGCTGGTTGATACGCGAGCTGTGCTCCAACTCCACACCAATGAGGACCTGCATCCCGCAGCCATAGCTCTCGCGCTGTTAAGGGATGAGACGATTTCAACGAGCGAGATCCGTGCCGCCGCCAAAGATCGAATCTCCGCTCGCGTTCCGCAACTGCACACCTTTGTGCCGCTCTACACAACCAATCACTGCGACTCCGAATGCAAGATGTGCGCGATGCGTTCAAGCAACACCGCGCTCATCCGTAAATTCGCCGGCAAGAAAGCCCTCGAAGAGCAGCTACACATTCTTTACGAAAACGAACATGTTCGCGGCGTCGGCTTTCTGACCGGCGAATACAGCGACGAATACACTCGGCTCGCAAACGCCTTCCGCATCGGCTGGGCCATCCGGACAGCGTTCGACATCGGTTTTGAGCGCATCTATTTCAACATCGGCAGTATGGTGCCTGATGAAATAGAGGTACTGGGCGAGTGGATCGATAAAGACGAGCCGGTCACGATGTGCGTCTTTCAGGAAACCTACGATCGCGGTTCTTACGCGCGTTTCATGGGGAGTGATCCTCGCTTTCCTAAGTCCGACTACGATCGCCGCATCCGCTCATTCGAGCACTGGCTCGACGCCGGTTTTCGCTATGTCAATCCGGGCACTCTGGTTGGCTTGCATCAGGACACGGAGAAAGAGGTCATCAGCCTCGTCTCTCACGTTACGCACCTCGCAGATCGCGGTGCTGTGGTTGACGTGTCGTTGCCGCGGCTCCGGCCGGCGCAAGGTCTAAAGAATGTTTCCGGCGTTGAAGACGATGCGTACCTGCGGATGATCGCCACCGTGGCTCTTGTCTGCCCTGAGCATCGGCTTGTTCTTACCACCAGGGAAGACGAAGCGTTTCAAAAACAGGCAATCGACCTCTGTGGAGTGTTCAGCCCGGGCAGCCCGGACGTCGCACCGTACAGGCGCGACGACCACGCTCGCAATGAGATCAAGACGTCACAATTCATTGTGGCCGATCTACGTCGCCCGCGCGACATCCTTGGCAAGCTGGAGGCGGAGGGCAGAGCAATCGACTATTTCGCCGGTGCTGCTGCGGCGACCGGTTCCGCGGCGACTTGATTCCCTGAAGCGTTAGTTTCAACGTGGGCTTCTCGTCACTACGGACTGACCCCGCATCGTGTATTGATCCAATGACGGGCAACGGCCGACAGGTAGTCTACTTTCTGCACGGTCTCCTTGCGACGGCACATCACCACTTTGCGCCGCAGTTGCGAGCATGGAAGGAAGAGCTGGCCGTGGTGCCGATCGACTTGCCCGGACATGGGCGATGTCCGCTCGATGCCAATCCACGCTACACCGCGACTGCTGTCAATTACACGATCGCGATCATGAGCCGTTTCGGACCAGGCCATGTCATCGCGGCATCGTATCTTGGAGGCCCGGTCGCGCTACAGTCAGCACTGCAACGCCCCGACCTGGTTCGCTCGTTGGTGCTCACCGGCTTTGTTCCGGACGTGCCACGGGAAATCTTCGCTTTATGGCTCGATGGATTCATCCGTCTCGCAACCGAAAAGCCGGAATTAACCCGATGGTACGAAGAGACGCACGGTTCGCGCTGGCCCAGGACACTGGATGCATACAGCGACGATGTGCGAGAACGCTATGACGAAGTAAGCGTGACGACTCAGATGCTCAATCTGCTTCATCCTCCGGCTTTGATCGCAAACGGCGCCGAGAAATCGAACGAGCGTGCGGCGGCAACCGACACCGCCAGGTTTGGTCCACGCGTGTACGGCCAGGTGATAGAGGGCGCCGGACATATCCCCGGCTGCGACAACCCCGACGAATTCAATCGCGTTGTTCGCGCATTTTGGGAGGAAACCACAAACAATGTCCGCGCTACCACCCACTGATGAGTTGCTCACGGGACTGCAAACGGCATTACAGGAGACGGACCCGCTACGGCAACTCGATTCGATTGAGATCGTGGCAGTGCAGGCTTATCTATCGAGATGGGGAGTAAAGTTTCCGAACGGAGGCGCCTTCCCGCAAACGATCAAAGGATGGGTGGAATGGGCCGGCCACTATTCAACGGATTCCTGACCGCAGTCAGCGACCGAAGCCCTGGACGAGAACGGGGACTATATCTGGAAAGTGAGTTCGCTTCATGGGACTCGTTACTTGCGCGCGGACGTAAGCGTGCTTCCGAGATACGGCCGCAACAAGCGTATCTCATCGATGCGACGCGCGGGTTTGAAGCATTTGTTTCGTTCTTTGCCGTGGCCTCGGTACCCGATACCCTCCTTTTGTGGGCCAAGCCCGCTCCCGAACTCGGCACGCTACACGAATTAGCGCCGGCACTTTACCGGATCGATGGAGTGATTCAGGAGCCGATCGACCGGCCACTCTGGGGTATCCTCACGTCAGGCAGCACTGGCGCGCCGAAGGTTCCCGTCGGCTATGCCGATACACTGGAACTGGTGGCGCTGCACTACGACGCTGCTGTCTTCAGCCCGACATTTGAAGATGTTACTCGAGTTGAAACGTTGGCGACGTGCTTGCCTTTGCAGTTTTCCGCGGCGTTCTTCATGGCCATTCTGCCGGCCGTCTTCCTTCAGCGCGACTTGCTTGTCTTTCCTCCGCATGATTGGCGTCCACTTTGGGAAGTCGCGCAACGAGAGCATGTCATTTGCCAGAGTGTGCCGAGCGTGACCGCAGCCGGTAGCCTCGGCGCTCCGGAACCAATCGACATGAGTCGTGCGGGATTACTTCTCGGCGCCGGATACATTACGCACGAACGAGTTCGCACGATTCGCAGCCGTTTTCGCGACGTTGTAATCGCCAACATTTACGGCACCGCTGAAACCGGCGCCATCTCGCTCGACCGCCAACCTGGTCACAGCACACACATCGGACGGCCCATTCCCGGCAAACCAGTCTGGTTACAGGAAATTAATGCGGCAGGCATCGGTGTGATCGCGACGACGGGTGTTGACTGCCGCAATTTCTACTGGCAGCCGAATGGACCACTACAACCCGCCGGAGACGTAGTGGCAAGTACCGATTACGGCCACTTCGACGATCAAGGTCATCTCTATCTCGACGGGCGTGTTGACGCGGGAGAAAAACTGCACGGTATCACAATCTATCCGCGCGTCATCGAACGGCACATCCTGCAACTGGACGGAGTGATTGATGCACGGGTCCTGATAACGCACGCGGCCAGCGGCCGCGAGCAACTCACTGCCCGAGTAGTGGGGCGCATCAACGAAGCCGACGTCCGCGAGCATTGCAGCGTCCTCGATGAGATTCAGCGACCAACACAGGTGGAATGTATCTCCGAGAGCGCCTCGGAGAGCGCCTACACGGCGCATGGAAAACTCTAATGGCTGCGCCTCTCGCGTTATATACCTAAAGGTCTCTTATGAAATCGCCTGAACCTTCACAAGTTTCGCCTCGCGTTCTTTTCATCGTGATGCCCTGGGCCGACGTGCATTGCGGCAGTTTGGGGGTGAGCACGCTGAAAGCGGTGTTAGCCCAGGCAGGAATACCGAGTGATATTCGTCACTTCAACCTGCAGTTTGCCGAACAACTCGGCGTAGAAACTTACAGCCTCATCAGCCAACTCGGCGGTGGTGGATACCGCGGCGAAATCTTCTTCACTCCGCATTACTTCGAGGTTCCGCTGGATAGATTCCTGCAGCATGAGATTCCGGACTATTCTCGAGGACTCTTTTCGTTTCTCCAGGAGACGGCAACTGACGAACGCTACGGCAATCAGGATCAGTTTCAGAGTCGCTGTGTTGAGATAGCAGAGAAGGCAGTGCCGAAGTTTCTGTCGACGTGTCTCGAGCGCGTGAATTGGGAGAATTACGACATCGTCGGATTCTCGTTAATGTTTGATCAGACTATCCCGTCACTCTACCTGGCGCGCGCGATCAAACAACTCTATCCACATATATCCGTCCTCTTTGGAGGCGCTGCCTGCGATGGCGAAATGGGGGCCGAAATGGTCCGCAGTTTCGACTGCATTGACGTTGTCGTACGCGGTGAAGCCGATCACGTTATCGTTAAGCTCGTGGAGGCCATCAGAGCGCAAGCCGATCTTCAAACCTGCCCCGGAATAGTTTTCCGACGCGATGGCCAACTGGTGGAGACCGAACCATCAGGTCCGGTTACCGACATGGATTCTCTACCAAACCCGGATTATCAGGATTACGTAAAGCAAGCCCGAGAGATAGAAACGTTAAAGCCGGTGCTCTATTTTGAATCATCGAGAGGGTGCTGGTGGGGGCAAAAACACCTTTGTTCCTTCTGCGGTTTAAACGCCAGCGGTCTAACGTTTCGTCGTAAGTCGTCGGAGCGTGTGCTGGATGAGATCCTGGCCCAGGAGCGGCGTTTTGGTATCTCCACTTTCATCGCCGCCGACAACATCATTGACATGACTTACTTCAAGAGCCTGTTGCCGCTGGTCGCCGAAATCAACAGCGAACGTCCCCCGGAGCAGCAGCTATCGATTTTCTATGAGACCAAGTCGAATTTGAAAAAATGGCAGATGACCCTGCTTAGGGACGCCGGCGTGAAATCACTCCAGCCGGGGATTGAAAGCTTTAGCGATCATGTTCTGGAACTCATGAAAAAGGGATGCACGGGAATTCAGCAGGTGCAGTTTCTCAAGTGGGGAACAGAACTCGACCTCCACCTGATCTATGGAGTGTTGTATGGCAATCCCGGTGAGACTCAGAGTGATTATGAAGACATGCTTACGACGATTCGCGCGTTGCGTCACTTGCATCCTCCGGTTTACGTCATCCCAATGTCATTGGACAGATTCAGTCCCTATTTCAACGACCCGCAGGCTTATGGAATTCGAAATGTCCGCGCCCACGAATCTTACAGACGAATGTTTCCGGCCGAGCACATCAATCACGAGCGGTTGGCCTACAAGTTCTCTTTTGACCACGATGACACGTCTGACAAGGGTCTCAACAAGGCCATTGCCGCCTGTCTCGATGAGTTGCAGAAATGGCGACAGGATTTTCAACCGGACAGACTCGTGTATACGAAGGAGCACAACACCATCCGCATTCTGGATCGGCGTACGTCCAAGCCTGTCGTAGCGACGCTCAAAGGCGCGCAGGCAGCGATCTGCGAATACTGTGACGAGTATCGATCTTTGCAGGGCATTTGTTCCGAGCTTCCGAATTTCGAGCCGGAAAAGATTCGGCGTTTTCTACAGCTTCTAATCGA
>JGI10216J12902_102417110_pt1 | contig 11410 bp, 13 predicted proteins | sample KanNatreferecore_FD_12902 | JGI IMG/M metagenome (IMG submission 12902)
GAAATAGTGGAGGCGGCGGGAACGGAGGGCCCGAAGGCCCATATTCATTGACGAAAAGTGGTGGAGGCGGCGGGAGTCGAACCCTTTGAAGTGAATTTTCTAAATTGGTGAGGCCGTGGGACTTCTGGCAACAAGCTCCGACGACTCACCCAGTTGCAGGCAGCCGATCGTCAATAGACGTCCTCTCGACTTCCCTGGAATCGACCCTCGTCGTGGCAACATTGTGGCAACGTCTTCCAGTCGCGGATTCCAAGTACCGGCGAATCCACTTGAGGATCCTCTGACGACAACCACGGGTTCGAGTCCCCAACGGGATTCGACCCGATCTTGAGACGACACTACGTGCTCGTGGTCGCCGCGGCGTAGTGGCCGAGTTCGCCCCGGCATGACCATCACGACGGTGCCAGTCAGGATGAACTGCGAGTTCGAGCACACGTCACGCGCCATCCAGTCAAATCCCATTGAATCTCTTCGGCTGAAGCGGTATCGTCGCGCCGGCATAGCTCATCTATTGCAACGACGAGGTGTGAGTCTCGCCACCACGAGTGAGGCCGGAGATCAAACGATGCGTCAAGTACTCGCGGTCGTTGCCGGTGTCGTTTTATCGCTTGAAATCATCGCTGCTCAAGTGGCGACTACACCAAATTTCCCTGCTGCGGTGCCACCGGGGACCAACGTGGTGAGGGATCTGGCCTACGTCGAGTCGGGCGACGAACGACAGAAGTTGGATCTGTACCTTCCGGGCACGAGTCCAGGCCCCTATCCCGTCATCCTCTGGATTCATGGAGGTCAATGGAACCGGCCCGGCAAGGAATCACATCCCATGTTTCCCCTTGCGTCGAGTTTCGTTGCCGACGGGTTTGCAGTTGCCAGCATGAACTATCGGTTTTCGCAGCAAGCAATCTTTCCGGCGCAGATTCACGATGCAAAGGCGGCCGTGCGATGGCTCAAACGCAATGCCCAGACGTACGGTCTTGACGCGAACAAGATCGTGGCATGGGGAGCATCGTCCGGCGGGCACTTGGCGGCTCTCTTGGGCACATCAGCCGGCGCCCCGGATTTGGGAGACTCCGATGACCGCGTCAGCCGCGTTCAGGCAGTGATTGACTTCTTTGGACCTACCGATTTCCTGCAGATGGATGCACATCGAGGCCCCGATGGCTTTATTCACAACGATCCGAGTTCGACTGAGTCGCGGCTCGTGGGTGGACTGATCACGGAACATGCTGCCGCGGTACGTCGGGCGAACCCGCTTACTTACGTGTCAGCCGACGATCCTCCGTTTTTGATCGCTCACGGCGATCATGACGTGTCGGTGCCACATCATCAAAGCGAGATTCTCGCGAGCGCCCTCACAAACGTCGGCGTGAGCGCCACCTTGCGGACCGTTGAGGGTGCCGGGCATAACGATCCGGCATTTCGCGCCGCAGATATTCGATCGTTGGTGCTGACGTTTTTAAGGAGACATGTCGTCGTTGCGCGTTGACGCTCCGCTCGGTCAGAGCGCCTTACGAGCGCGAGGATTACCTGGTCTGGGAGGCGCAGGCCCTCGTTGAAGGCACTGTCATCTGCGATGCCGCAGGTTAAGAGGCTCCGACTCGTCAAGGTCAGTCAGTGGGAGTTGACCGATCAGGAACAGGATGATGCGGCAGCCGGGGCTGACGTGACCGACCCGGAACGCACCGCCGCACCCCGAATTCTCAGCCTCTGGGTGCGAACCCACCACGCTTCGCAAACAGAAGAACGCGACCGGATCTACATGGTTCTGCGACGATGAGAGTGGCTGGTTCGGACGCAGCGTAGAATCAGGGTCATGCTGCTGAAGGATTTCGAGGCTCGTCGTCGCGCCGAGCGCGAGTTCAATCGCGCCTACCGAGCGGAGCAGATCCAGCAACTCAAGGCTATCGTTGCCCGGCGGCCCGAGGGATACGCCACGTCGGACCAAGAACTCGAAGCGGGCCTGCCCGAGAACATCGCCAAGGCCGTCCGCATGTCTGGCAATCCGGCGTTGGCCGCCGAATACCTCGCCGCGTGGGAGCGTGCATTGGAAAACGGGGCGCAATGTCGAGGGGCTTGAGGAGCCGGTCACCGAGAGCGCCTGTGCGCTGTGGTACGGCGCACGCGACGCCCGCGCGGCGGCGTGGGAGCAGTTCGAGCGCATGAACGCGCAGGTCGGGGCGTGGTTCGCCCGAAATCCGTAAAAAAGAAGTCGCGGCCGTCCAGCCGTCCTTCCCAGTCTCGACGACTGGGCCGACTGAATCTGCAACGGGCGCCAGCCAGATTGATGCGGCGGGAAGAAACGGGGCGGCTCGATCCCCACGGCGTCCGACGAGCACCGAGGACATCATGGCCGCCCGCCGTTGCGGGACGCGGAAAAGCGCGCGACCAAGCAGGGCGAAGCGGAGGCGGCGTTAGGCTGCGTCGGATCGATTCGGGTCGCTCGTCGGCACGACGGGCGTCATCTTGTTGCGGAGCGGATCGAACGCCAGTTCGAGATGACAGTCTGGGCAGGGGTAGACCCTGCCCGATTTGGGCAGCGGTTGGTTCTCGTCACCATGACCGACGCGTATTGTGTGCTCATCGTGCAATCCCATTGAACGCGCCGAAGGTGGTGTAGCAGGTGCAAACGCTCCCGACTGGTATTGCAAGCACCATGGGACAGTTCCCCAAGCTGGTGACGCAGATCGTCGCATTTGTCGGCTGCTGCTGTTGCTGTGGTGGCCTCGACCGGCGCGTGGCGCGACAGTCGGTGGTGTCTGTTCCGACGTCGCAGAGGCTGGGCTCGTCGCATTCGCCGTCACGTGCGAATTCGCAACTATCAGGGCCATTCGACACTGGCGGTCTGCGGCTCGGTGGGGTGGAGGTCGAATCCCGCGTGGGAGTCCGTGAGTCGGACGCATTGCACTGCGGGTCTGCGCTGCAGGCTTTGGCCCAACCGTTTGTAATCGCCGCAAGGCGGTCTTCGCGGGGCGGATGCGTATCCGACCCAGAGCGGCTTCCCAGCGTCTGCATCGCGGCTCGCGCATCCTCGAGCGAGGCGCCCATCCGCTGAAGGATAAATCCGGAGTAGTAGTCCGCTTCGAGTTCGATCTTCGGTCGGCTGCCGCTCGAGTCGAGCGTGTGACCGTTCAAGTGATGGCCGACCTCGTGAGCCATGATGCTGACCGGCGCCCACTCGCTCCCAGTCTTCCGTCGAGTGTCGATCATGAAGTACTGGTTGTAGAGGATGTACCGGCGACCGGTTTGTACCACCGCCGAAGCGTTGGGCACTCCCGCAGCTTTGATTTCAAAGTTCTGGACCAGTCCGGAGGCATCCACGATCCGTCGAATCGTGTCCTCCGCCTCGCGATCGGACGAGAACGTCATTGCCTGCCGTGGCGGCATCTCGCCAAAATAGCTGCACGCTGCCTGTATGGCGACGTAGTCTCCAAGTTGTGCGATCGCAATCGGGCCACTGGCAAATCCAACCATCAACGTAATGACGAATGGTCGCATTTGGCCTCCGCCGCGGGGATTATACACGTGATCACGGCTCCCGGTGGCCGGCCAGTTCCCTCCTGCGGAACGACGTTCAATGCAGAACGTCTGCTAGAATCGGCGCCACTCGCGCGGCCAGTCAGGGTGCAACAATGCCTCCAGCCCGCTTTGGACACGGTTTCAGGAACGACATCTTTCTCAGCTATGCCCACGTGGATAACGCGCCCGACACCGACAGACGAGAGTGGGTGAGCCGGTTCGCCTTAGACCTGAAAAACCGATTAGAGATGGTATCGGGGCACAGCGTGGCGGTCTGGCGGGACGATCGCCTGGAAGCAAGCGACCAGCTCGATCCCACGATTGCTGCTGAGCTTTCGAACTCGGCGGCCCTGGTGACAATTCTCTCGCCCGCCTACTTTGGGTCCGATCCGTGCCGCCAAGAACGGGAACATTTCATCGACGTCTTCGATGGCGCCGTAATCCGTGGCACGACGAAGTCCCGCATCGTGAAAGTCGTCAAAACTCGGGTTTCGCCTAACCGCTATCCGGATGAGCTGCGCGGCATGCTCGAACATCGGTTCTACAAGGAAGAGCCGAACGGAACGTTCAAGGAGTTCCACCTGCACGAGCGGGAGGAGGTGAGGAACCAATACGCGACGGTGCTCGACGATGTCGCGCAAGAACTATCGCAACTGCTATCGGTCGTAGAAGGCCACCCGATGGGGCCTCCTCGGGGAGCGGTTTTTCTGGCTGCTGCCACCGGCGACGTCTACAGCGAGCGCAACGACCTGCGTCGCTTCCTCGAAAGCGACGGGTACGCCGTGCTCCCGTCGCGAAACTTGCCGGTGGAAGCGGAGGAACTAAAGCAGGACGTGAAAAGCGCACTGCAAGCGTCTGCGTTGGCCGTATTCGTTTTGGGGTGTCGCTACGGCTGGGTGCCGGAGATGGGTGACGGAAAATCGTTCGTCCGCCTGCAGTTGGAACACGCCGGTTCCTTTGCTCCTCACCTCCCGCGGATTATCTGGATTCCCCCAGGCGTTACGGGATCGGAGCAACCGCAAAAGGAAATGCTCGACGAGATTCGCCGAGAGTTTCCCCGTCACGGATTCGAGGTCATCGAGAGCAATCTCACGACGTTACAGACCCATCTGCGTGACAGGCTGCGGCCCACAAAGCCACCATCAATTTCTCCTGCTCGCGACCGCGGCACATTTAGCCTATACCTGATGGTGGACCGATGCGACCGCGATAGGGCGCGGCCGTTACGGCAGCAGTTGCTGGCGGCGGGCTTTGAAGTGGACTGGCTACCCGAGACTGGTGAGGCGGGCCCCATCCGGCAGCTTCACCGTGAGTGGCTGATTCACGATGACGCGTTCCTCATCTACTACGGGATGAGCGACGCGACCTGGCTCGCATATCAGAAGCTGGAGCTGCGCAAAGCGCTCGGCCACGGCCGCCGCACGCCGCCGGAAACCCGGATTGTGCTTGCCGCACCGCTTTCACCCGATAAAGAGGACTTGCGCGCCAGCCCTCGGCTCGTGCTCGACGGCCTTCCGCCCAAGGAGCTCAACGAGGCCGTCAACCGGTTCGTCACCGATTTATCGTCAGCGCGCGCCGGGCGTGCCACCCCGCCCTCCGCCCAGGTGTGATCGCGGGAACACGAGCAGAGCCGATGTCGGACATCGCCGCCAACACCCCGTCCACGGAATGGGCCCCGTCTCAGGAGAGCACGCAGGAGCCATACCGGGGCCTTCGTTACTTCGATGAACCGGATGCGCACCTGTTCTTCGGCCGCGACGAGCAGATCGATGACGTGCTGGAGCGGCTGCGCCGGTCTCGATTCATCGCGGTGCTTGGAAGCTCGGGCTCGGGGAAGTCGTCCCTCCTCCGCGCTGGCCTGATCCCCGCGTTGCGTGCGGGACTCCTCGTACAAGCGGGTGGCCGGTGGCGCGTGGTGATCACACAGCCAGCGAACAGGCCGATCCGCACGCTGGCAGAACGGGTAGCGGCGGCATACCGTCACGAGAATCCTGACGATGTAGAACTCACGATGCGGCGTGGGCCTCTCGGCCTGCGGCAGTGGTTCGAGGCGGCCGAGGCCCGACGTGTGAGCGGCTCGCATACGCTCCTGGTTGTCGATCAATTCGAGGAGATCTTCCGCTTTCAGCGCGAAGCCGCGGCACGTGACGCCTCGCGCGCCGCGGAAGAGAACGCTGCCTACGTAAAGCTGCTGCTGGCGGTGACCGGCGCCGAGTGTCCGGTGTATGTCGTGCTTACGATGCGGTCGGATTTTCTCGGTAACTGCGCGCAGTTTCGCGATTTGCCAGAACGAATCAACGACGGTATCTACTTGGTGCCGCGAATGGCGCGCGATCAGTTGAAGGCAGCTATCGCCGGACCAGTGGCCGTTGTCGGCGGCGAGATCGACCCCGCGCTGGTCCAGCGCGTCTTGAACGACGTGGGCGAAGATCCCGATCAACTTCCGACGCTGCAGCACGCGCTGTTAATGACGTGGCGCCAGAACCCAGGGCACTTGACGCTGGATGAGTACCAACTCGCCGGAACGCTAAAGGATGCGCTGTCACGTGACGCTAATCGCGTGTTCGATGGATTGTCGCGCCCGGAGCAGCGGATCGCGCAGGTGCTCTTCCAGTGCTTGTCGGAGCGCGACGGCGATCGGCGGGAGGTGCGCCGCCGCTGCACGGCGGAAGAGGTCGCTCAGGTCGCGGGGAGCACGCCGGCGGCCGTCCTCGGCGTTGCACAGGCCTTCTGTCGCGCCGGCTTGCTGCTGCAAATCGGTGGCCTTATCGATGTCATCCACGAGAGTCTGCTGCGGAAGTGGGACCGCCTTCAGGGCACGCATGACTCGAAGGGTTGGCTCGACGATGAAGCCGAGGCGAGAGACATCTTTCTGGAGTTTGAGCGGCGCGAGCGACGCCGAACGGGATCGACGGAAACTTCGGAGCTCCTTCGCGGCGCCGACCTCACGCGTGCCAGGACCTGGGCACGTAGCCGTCGTCGTCCAGCGTGGGGCCGGCGGTATGTTTCGGATGGCCAGCGGTTCCGGCGGATTCGAAGCTACATCGCACAAAGCCTCGCCGCGTGTCGCGCGGACGACCGCGAACGACACCACCGTGCGGCGCGTCGATTCCGCCTCACCATGGCGGTCGTGGCCGGCTCTCTTCTCGTGGCGTTCGGGTTCGGCTTCCTCGCGTTCTACCTGTGGCAGACGAAGAATGACATCAGAAACATGGCGGTAGTTTCGGCAGCGCGAGAAATTGCCGATCACGATCCAACCAGGGCGCTGCTGTTGCTGGACGAAGTGGAATCGGCCGGAGCAATGTCCACGACTGCAGCGCTGCAGACCGCGCTTCGTGCAGCCGACGGTGTTCACAGCACGATCGTGTACCGGCACGCAGGTCCGGTCAGGCTGGCAGCGTTTTCGCCCGACGGCGGCTTAGTAGCCACCGTGACGGTGGCTGGGGAAGTGACGCTCTGGTCTAGTGCCGCTGGTCCCTTTGTTTTGCCGAAGGACGCGGGGCCGGTCAGTCAGGTCGAATTCAGCCGCGACGGCGCGAGACTCGTCGCCGGCATGGCCGATGGATCGGCATGGGAGTGGCGCATCGATGCGCCCACCAGGGCGACGCGGTACAGCGGCCACCGAGGTCCAATCAACACCGCGACCTTCGAGCCATCCGCCAGCCCCCGCGTGCTGACAGCTTCGATGGACGGCACCGTCCGGATCTGGACAGGCGAGAACGCGTCGGCGGAGTTGTCGCTCCCGTCAGCGGAGATTCCAAGGCTCGGTTCGGCAGCCTCGCTCCAGAATCTTAGTGAAGCCTTGCTGCAGCGAGCGTTCGTGGCGCCGCCAGCCGTGCATGTCGCTCGCTTCAGTCCAGACGGTCGGGTCGTCGCCGCGGGTCGGAATGACGGCAGTGTGCTTATCTGGCCGGCGGATGCAATTGCGTCCCCTTTGGCGCTGAACGCACATGCGGCTGCGGTAAGGATTATCGCCTTCAACGTTCGTAGCGATCGGCTCCTCACGGCTGGAGATGACGGCCTTGTGAAGATATGGTCGCTCGGTTCAAAACCGCAGTTGCTGACTCAATTCTCCCATGCGCAGGCCGTGACAGCCGTCGGGTTCGATCCGACGGGGATCCGCGTGTTGACCGCTTCTGGGGACGGCACGATCAGAGTGTCTTACACAAACGGCAAACCGCCGCTCGATCTCACCGGCCACAGACAGCCAATCATGGGCGCACAATTCAGTCCGGATGGCCAACGAGTTTTGGCTGTTTCCCTCGATGGCTCTGTATGGGTCTGGAATGTGGATGCGGAACAGGCGCGATCTGTTCGGATTCACGATCAGGCCGTCAGCGGGACTGAGATCGTGCGGTTGGCGCCCCAGTTCGCGCTGCTGGGCCACGAAGCGCCCGTGTGGTCTGCCGTGTTCGACGTACGCGGCGAGCGAGTGCTCACGGCGTCGGATGATGGGACCGCGCGTGTCTGGGAGCTGACCACCGAAGGTTTACGGAGCACCTTTATGATGGAGTTCGCCCAAGGGCTCCTGTCCGCCGGCGAGCCGATAGCCGAAACCGACGATGAGCTGGTGAATGCCGTTTTTGGCTCTGACGGTTCGATCGTTGCTGTCGCCCGCGACGGCAGGGCGCGAGCATGGTTCCAGAACTCCACGCGAGAGCCTGAGACCGTGTCCACCCTGCTCCGACCAGCAGTGTCGGCTGTGTCACCTGGCGGCGGGACGATCGCAGCAGGGTTTGACGACGGCTCTGTTCACGTGCTCAATCTGTCGCGTCGAGAGCCGATCGTGCTCCGTGGTCCGAACGCTCGGGTGCAGACGATCGGATTTAGTCCCACGGGAACGGTGCTGGGGGCTGGGTTCGTCGATGGTAGCGCGCGGATCTGGCGATTAGACGATCCTCAATCGGGCGTACTGCTCGGCGCGCATACCGGTCCGGTTTCCGTCTTGGCATTCGCGCCCGACGGTAGGTCGCTCGCGACGGCATCCGATGATGGGAACGCGATCGTGTGGTCAGTCGAAGGTCGCAACCTGCGAACGTTGCGTTCGCTTCGCGATCGTGCCCCTGTCGGCACGCTGGCGTTCAGTCCGGACGGTAGCTGGGTAGTCACGGGCGGAGGCGATGGAAAGGCGCGCATTTGGGACCTTACGCGGCAGACAGATCCACTCGAGCTCGCGCACGGCAGTCAGATTACAAGTGTGGCATTCAACGCTGATAGCCACCGACTCCTCACGGTCTCCACTGGAGAGGTGAAGATCTGGTCGGGCCGGAACTGGCGCGAGGTCCACACGCTTCCATCGAGGGGCGCTCCGATCATCCAAGCGGCGTTTGCGCCGGCGGGAAAAGACCTTATCGTGATCGGTTCCGCCGACGGCGTTGCGCGTATCTGGCCCCAGAATGGCCTCGGCGATCCCATCGAACTTCGAGGCCACACCAAACCGCTGGTTGCGGCGCTCTTCAGCAGCGATGCACGGCATCTCTTGACTGGATCGCGAGATGGTCGCGTGCGTCTCTGGAGGCTTGACTTCCGTGATCTCGTCGATGCGATGCGCCGCAACGTGAAGAGCTGCCTCTCCGTCAGCGATCGAATGGTGTTTCTCCGGGAGTCCCAAGCTGCTGCAACCCGCGCATACAGCACTTGCGAAGGCCGGCGGATGTAACGCGCAACTGCTCGAAGGTAGCTCGCTTTCGGCGCTCGTGCGTCATCAAGGTGATAGTGCGCTGGCGTTTCGACGTTTGATCGAGCGCAGGTTGAGCTGCAGTAAGCGCCAGAGCAGCAATGTCCAAGTTGCTTGGTGCGCTTCGATCCCTCGGCCTTCGGCAGTACGTCATCGAATTCTACGTGGTCTCTCAACATGACGTCGTGAGGTAGGGAGAGCTACGGGTGTGAGGCGTAGATCTTCGCGACGGGGATGCTCTAGAAGCGCAGGATGCTCTGCTTCAGATTCGATGATTGGCCCTCGTCGTCTATGAAGGCCTAACTGTTCCTAACAGTTCCTGTGCTCACGGAGGATGAATCGTATGCGCGGCGAGGTCCGGAAAGACCAATCGGATGGCCTCAACGCTCACGTCAGCGCTGTGCAAGTAGTCGCGAGCGTGACCCGATGAATCAGAACGAGTGAAGGAGGACGGACATGAAGCACCCCGCGCTGTGGGGCAGCCTGCGATCGCGTTTCGAGGGCTCGCGACTACGCAGGATGCTGGCGCTGGACGGCGGCGGGATCCGGGGTTGGTGCGCTGACGCTGGGCATCCTGAGGAAAATCGAGGATCTCGTCGGACCTCTTCACGAATTCTTCGACTATATCGGCGGCACGAGTACCGGCGCCATCATCGGCGCAGGTCTCGCCCGCGGGATGAGCGTGGATGACCTGACGGCGTTCTATCGCCAGACCGGAGCCGAGATGTTTCAGCGGACGCGCTTTCTCGATCGGCTGAACAGTCTGCACAAGAATGGACCTCTCGAAACGCAGCTCAAAGCGACCTTCGGGGAGGGGGCGACCTTGTCGTGCACGGAACAGGATCACGGACAACAACATCTCAAAACGCTTCTCCTCGTCGTGACCCGCAACGCGACGACTGACTCTCCGTGGCCGATCAGCTCAAATCCGGAAGCTCGCTACAACGAGCCCGGACGAAAAGACTGCAACCTGCGCATTCCGCTGTGCAAGCTCGTCCGGGCCAGCACGGCCGCGCCCGTGTTCTTCCCTCCGGAGGTCGTCGAGTGGGACAAGAATGACCTGACGAAGTCGTTCGTGTTCGTGGACGGCGGTGTGACGCCTTATAACAATCCAGCTTTTCTGCTCTTCCGATTCGCCACCGATCCAGCCTATCGCCTTGAGTGGGCACGCGGCGAAGACTCCAACGGATGTTCGATTCCAAAGGCTGCCGCGTCGTCGCAACACCGATCCTGAGCGGTCTACGTCACGAACACTGCCTTGAACGACAGGCTGCGTGATGTGCGCGTATCCACAAGTTTGCGGATAACAGCCGGGCCCGGTGGGTCCCTGACGTATCGGGGGATCTGTTCGCAGTCGCGAGCCAACCGCCCGGTTTGGTTTCTTCCGCACGTCCCCAAACTCTTCAAGGTCCTGAATCGGGCGCTGTGAAGTCAGCGGTGACCCTCTACGGAGCAGGTACACTTTCCCTACGGCCAGGCACGGCCTTCCGGCCGCACCGCAGCGGTGGGTCCTCCTGGCAGACCTTCTTGAAGGCGCACTGGGTCAGCATCGCTGGGGCCGATTTCTTCACGACAGAAGTCTGGACCTGGCAGGGTCTCGTCAAGTACTACCCGCCTTAATCATTGATCTGGCGTCCCGCCGCGGCAGATCCTCGGATTCACGCCGCATCCGGAGGCGCTATTCATGCCACAGATCGTTCGGACGCTGACAATAGCGGAGGCGAGAGTCGTGAGCCCACCGCAGGTTGTGATCTGCGATCGGGATCAAAAAAGGAGCCACGATGTCGGGCGTCGGCTACGGGACGCGGGCATCCGGTTGGTGCCGATCCCAGAGCATGCCTAACGCGAACGCCTACGCCGAGCGATTCGTGCGGTCGATCAGAGAAGAATGTTCCAATCGCATCATTCCAATCGGTGCGCGGCACTTCCGACAGGCAATCGCGGAGGTCGTCAAGCACTATCATCGCGAGCGGAACATCAGGGTCTTGACAATCGACTGATCGCGGGCACGCCAGTGACCGACAGGGCGGGCGTGATGACGCCGGCGGCGGCTTGGCGGGCTGCTTAACTTCTATGAGCGGGCGGCCTGATCGTCGGGTTGCGGGTTCCGAAAATTCTGACCAGATCCTTTCCGGAAATTCTGACCACCTGCCGGTAGCCCTACCGGGTCAGAGAATCGTCGGAGATTCGGCTTCCGACGAGGGAAAGGATGATCGA
>JGI10216J12902_102536796_pt1 | contig 11410 bp, 5 predicted proteins | sample KanNatreferecore_FD_12902 | JGI IMG/M metagenome (IMG submission 12902)
CGGCACTCGCCAACGGCGGCTTCCGAACGCTGATCACCGATCCCGCGCCGGTGTTCACGCCTCCCGCGCTGCCGCGTCCCGCCTATCTCGTTCCGGGCACCGACCCGACGTTCGGCACGACGCTGACGCGCATTGCCGGCAACACCGGCACCGCGATCACGGGAATTCCGGGAGGCACGTGGGCCAATGACGCGCGGCACCACTACTCGAAGGACCAGCCGTGGAACGCGGACGGCACGCTGATCTGGCTCGAGAACTCGGGAACCCCGAACCGGGTGGCGCTCGACGGTGAGACCTACCAGCCGGTGAGCGGTCCGTGCCCCAACTACGACAACGGCGACGACCGCTGGCACGTGTCGATGCCCAACGTGCGGGTCGGCGCGAAGAATTCCGAGCTGGCGTGGTTCGACGTGATGACGTGCACCAAGATCCGCAGCTGGACGCTGCCGTTCGCGGTCGACTACTTCGGGCCGAGCGAAGGCAACACCAGCTACGACGGCCGCTTCGCCGCACTCACCGACAACCAGCGCGTGTTCGTGGTCGACATGGACCCGCAGCCGCCGTTCGCTCCGTACCCCGCGCAGCGCATCGGGCCCGCGACGAACATCACCGGATGCGGCCTGTCGAGCTGCGCGGTGGGATGGGTGTCGATCTCGCCGTCGGGCAAGTACCTCGTGGTCAAGTACACGAACGATCACCCGCGCGTGTACGACGTCGATCCGCAGACGCTCGCGCTCACGCCGCGCCCGATGCCGGTGGAATCACCGCGCTGCGCCGGCACCGCGGCACAGGGATTCATCTACGACGTCGGCCATGCCGACATGGCGCTCGACCCGGACGACGGCAACGAGGACATCCTGATCGGTCAGGAGCACTGCGGCTGGGATGGCACGATCGTGAGCGGCCAGCTCATGGGCAAGGTCACGAAGGTGCGCCTGCGCGACGGCGCCGTGACTTCGCTCACCGATCCCACCAACGAAGCACCGCCGCACCATGTCTCTCTGCGCAACACGGCGCGGCCGGGATGGGCCTACGTCGGCTATCGATCGGATCCTGGCAAGCGGTTCTCGGACGAGGTGGTCGCGGTGCGCACCGACGGCTCCAGGCAGGTCGAGCGCTTCGGCCACAAGCACAGCCTGATCGGCTCGTATCGCTCCGAATCGCACCCGGTGCCATCGCCCGACGGACGGCGCGTGATGTTCGTGACCAACTGGGCGATCAACTGCACGACGTGCGGCACGTCGTCCGACGTGAAGAGCTACGTGTTCGACGCGCGCGACACCACGGCCGGAAGCGGCTCAGATCTGAGGTCGTATCGGTTCGACGCCGCCGGATCGAGCGATCCCGATGGCCCGCTCGCGTCGTATCGGTTCGATTTCGGTGATGGCCAGGGAACCGGCCCGCAGGCATGGGCCACCGCGAATCACACCTTCGCCTACGGGAGCTACACCGTGAAGGTCACGGTGACCGACGCCGACGGGGCGCAGGACTCCGCGCTCGTTTCGATCGACGTCGTCCCGCCCAATCAGGCGCCGGACGGGGTCATCGATCAGCCCGCCGCTGACACCACCACGGTCATCGTCGGAGACAGCATCGAGTTCACGTCCACTGCGCTCGATCCCGACGGCAACACGCCACTCGGCATCGTGTGGAGCTTTGGTGGCGGCGCGGCCGACCGGACGGACGAGGATCCCGGTTTCGTGCGCTTCGATGCGCTCGGCGTGTTCCCGGTCACGCTCACGGTGACCGATGCGCGCGGGCTCGCGGATCCGACGCCGGATCGCGTCACGGTGCGCGTGGTCGAGCCACCCCCCGATCGCGCGCCCGTGCTGAGCCTGGCGGACACGCTGATCGTCCTGGCGGATTCGCTGGTCACCGTCACCGTCGGAGCGATCGATCCCGATGGCGAGCCCATCGAATCGCTGGTCGCCGATCTCGACGCGCTGCCGTCCGGTCATGGCGCACAGTTCGACGTGGTCCCCGACCAATCGAGCGGGACGTTCACATGGCGGCCGCGAGCCGAGGACGTCCGGTCCGCGGCCTGGACCGTGGAGTTCCGCGCCGCCAATGCGCTCGCCGACTCGGCGACGCTCGTGGTGTTCGTCACCCAGCCACCCGTGGTCACGTCCCCCGACACGATCGTGGGAGACGCGGGGTCGCCGATCACCGTCTCCGTGAGCGCCACCGATCCCGAGGGCGACTCGATCCTCACGCTCACCGCCGATACGAGCGACTTGCCGGCCGGAGCGCTTCCGGCATTCTCGGCGGCTCCGGGCAACGGCTCGGGCGTGCTGACGTGGACGCCGGGCTACGGCGATGCGCGTGCGCTTCCCTATCGCGTCGTGTTCACCGCCGCGAACGCGTTCTCCTCGAGCGACACGACGGCGATCGTCGTGCGCGTGGCCGATCGCCCTCCGCAGGTGACCGCGCCCGCGTCGTTCGTGGTGCCGCCGGATTCGCTCGTGAGCTTCACGATCTCGGCCGCAGATCTCGATGGCGAGCCGATCGATTCGGTCACTGTGAACGTGAGCGGGCTCCCGGCCGAGAACTCGGCGAGCTTCGCCGTGTCGGGCACCGAGGGGTCGTTCGCGTGGCGGCCGCTCGCCGCGGACGTACGCAGTGATCCATGGCCCGTCGTGTTCACGGCGTGGAACGCGAGCTCGGGGAGCGCCACCACGACCATTACCGTCACGCGGCCCCCCGCGATCACCGCCCCCGACACGGTCCACGTGGCGGAGGGTCAGCCGCTCGGACTGAACGTTGTCGCAAGCGACCCGGACGGTGACGCGGTCTCGGGCCTGGCGGCCGACCTCGCCAGCCTGCCGCAGGGACACTCCGCGAGCTTCGCGTCCGCCAACGGCCACACGGGCACGCTGACCTGGACGCCGTCCTACGCCCACGGTCGTGCGACTCCGTATCCCGTGACGTTCACGGCGCACAACGCGCTGGGCGCCATGCACACCACGTGGATCGCCGTCGACGAGGTGAATCGCGCCCCGATCGTCAGCGCCCCCGCGACCGCGTCCGTCACCGAGGGTCAGCTGCTCACGTTCCATGTCACGGCCGTCGATCCCGACGCCGATCCCATCGCGAATCTCGCTGCCGACCTCTCGGCCCTTCCGCCCGGGCACACGGCATCGTTCACCGCCGATCCCGATTTCGTCGGGGGCACGCTGAGCTGGACACCGGGCTCCGCGCATGGCGGAGCGCCTCCGTATCGCGTGATCTTCACGGCAACGAACGGGCTCGCGAGCTCCGACACCACGTGGATCACGGTCGCCGACGTGCCCGACGTCCAGAACCTCTGCGGCAATCCGTCCTTCGAAACCAACACGACCGGATGGAGCGCGAATGGCAGCTCGACGCTGTCGCGGATCGCCGGCGGTCAGGATGGAAGCTGGTCCATGAGAATCCAGGGACCGGCCACGACCGCCGAGTTCGGCGTGAACGACAGCCCGAACTGGCTCGCCACGATCACCGCCGGCGTGCGGTATCGCTACACCGCATGGGTCAAGGCATCGACGGGCGCCGGACGCGCGCGCATCAAGCTGCGCGAGTACCGCAGCGGAACGCAGGTCGGCTCGACCGGCTATTCCCCGACGCTGACCATGAGCGCGGCGTGGCAGCAGCTCGCGGTGGAGTTCGTGGCCCAGGGCTCGGGCAACACGCTCGACATGCAGGTGCTCGATCAACCCACCGTGACCGGCGAGGTCTTCCTCGTGGACAACATCTCGATCGTCGCACTCCCGCCGGCCGGCCCCGCCCTCGCCCCCGGTGCCGCCCGATCGGTCGGTGACGACGGGCCTGAGCCCGACGCGAGCGCGCCCCGGTCCGACCTGCCGCTGGCGAAGACCCTGCGTGTGACGCCACAACCCGCGGGCAAACGATCCACGATCGAGTTCACGCTCTCTCGTCCGTCCGCCGTGGACGTTCGGCTCTACGATGCCAATGGCCGGGAAGTGCGGAGCCTTCTGAACCGGAGGGCGGAAGCGGGCGCCGTGTCGCTGGCCGTGGAACGGCGCGGGCCCTCCGGCGAGCGCCTCTCGCCGGGTGTGTACTTCCTGAGGATCCGAAGCGATTCGGGTAATGCCATCGCCCGAATCGTTTTCGTCGACTAAACGGCCCCCGCTGCGATCGATCGTGAGCTGAAATCACGCTCACGAACCGGGTGTGGTGTTCCTTCCGCCCCATGATTTCCACGCCGAGCGCCCGATCCGTGCCGTAAGATCAACGCGGCACGGATCGTCTTTTCGCCCGCGCTCCCCGACATCGCGCTCACATCCCCCCTGGAGGTTTCCGATGCAGATCCGCCGCTGGCCGCTACTCATGTCGATCCTGGCCTTCGGCGTGCTCCTTCCCATGACGGCCCGGGCGCAGTGGGCCCCGGGAGGTTCCGCGCTGTGCACCCAGTTGTTCGACCAGCTCGACCCGAAGGCGTGCCCGGATGGGTTCGGCGGCGCCATCGTGTCCTGGGCCGATTCGCGCCCGGGCCCCTACACGTTCGATCTCTATGCACAGCGGATCACCCCGCTCGGACAGACCCAGTGGACCGCGAATGGAGTTGCGATCTGTTCGGTGCCCGGGAACCAGGTGCAGGCGTCGCTCGTGAGCGACGGGGATCACGGTGCGATCATCGTGTGGGAGGACCACCGCGGCGCGAGCGCCGACATCTATGTCCAGCGGATCGGCGCCGGCGGAACCGTGCTGTGGACCGCGGGCGGGGTGGCGGTGTGCAGTGCGGCCGGGGACCAGTTTGCGCCGCGGATCACCTCGGACGGCGCCGGCGGTGCAATCATCACCTGGGAGGACTTTCGCAGCGACACCGATTTCGACGTCTATGCACGCCGGGTGAACGCGGCCGGCGTGCCGCTGTGGACCGCGAACGGTGTGAACCTGTGCACGGATTCGGAAGATCAACTGACGCCATCCATCGCGAGCGATGGCGCGAACGGGGCGATCGTGGCGTGGCTGGACTCGCGTGGCGAGGAGCCATTCGACATCTATGCTCAGCGGGTCGATTCGAGTGGTGTGCTCCAGTGGACCCTCACGGGCAAGGAAATCAACGGTGAAGTCAACAGCCAGGAGGAGCCGAACCTCGCCCCGGATGGCGCTGGCGGCGCGATCCTGACCTGGCTGGACTACCGCACGGACGGTTTCACCTCCGACATCTATGCACAGCGGGTCAACGCCGCGGGCACGACGCTGTGGGCTGCGACCGGCGTACCGGTGTGCACGGCGCCCGGTGATCAGACGTTCCCGGTGATCAGTTCCGACGGATTGGGCGGCATCCTGGTGGCGTGGGAGGACTCTCGCAGCAGCCGTCCGCAGATCTTCGCCCAGCGCGTGAGCACATCGGGCGTGGCGCGCTGGACCTCGAATGGATTGAGCATGTCCGGGCTCGCGGGGAGCCAGCACGACCCCGCCATCGTCTCTCCTTCGCCGGGCAGCGCGATCGTGGCGTGGTCCGATTCGCGATTCAGCTCGTACAACGCCGATCTCTATGCCCAGCGCGTCGACTCCGTAGGCGTGGCCCAGTGGACGGTGAACGGATCCGCGGTCACGAATGAGGCCGCCGATCAGACCTCCCCGACGATGGTGGCGGCCGGCGGGGGCGCCATCTTCGCATGGGCCGACGGCCGCAACGGCTTCTCGAGCGACATCTACACGCAACGCGTCACCGCGGCCGGAGTGGCGGGCCCGACCGTCGGCGTGTCCGACGTGATTCCCCTGGCGTTCGAGATGTCGGGTGCGCGGCCGAACCCGAGCCGCGCGGGAACAACGCTGAGCCTCTCGCTCCCTCGCCCGCAACGGGTGACCGCCGAAGTCTTCGGCATCGACGGGCGCCGTGTCCGCTCCCTCGCGGACGACGTTGCGCTCACGGCCGGCGTTCACACGCTGGCCTGGGACGGGCGCGATACGGGCGGCGAGCGCGTGAAGAGTGGGATCTACCTGGTGCGCGTTCAGGCCGACGACGGCTCGGCCACGTCGAAAGCGACGATCCTCGAATAGGATTTCGAAGCCTCGCGGACACGGCGCGGGAACATGCACGATGCGGCGGTGCGGCATCGAATGGATGCGTGGATTCTCGCCGTGCTAGCTTCGGGCATTCCGTGCGGGTCCATCACCTCTCCCATGCCGCACCGCGCGGGCGCCGCTGTCGTCTGATCCCGCGAGGAGATGCTCCGACGAATGCAGTTCTGCACGCAGTGCGCGCACGCGATCTCCGAAGGTAGCCGCTTCTGCCCCGCCTGCGGCGCGGCCGTGGTTCCAGCGGCCGGGGAATTCACGCGTGACATCACGCGTACCTCGGTCGATCGCCCGGCTGGGGGCTCGTCCCCGGCCGCGGTCTCGAGCACCCGTGTTTCGAACAGCCGGTTCGAGTCGGGCACGAGGATCGGGCACCGCTATCGAATCGTCGCACTGCTCGGACGCGGCGGCATGGGCGAGGTCTATCGCGCGGACGATCTCGAGCTCGGCCAGTCGGTCGCGCTCAAGTTCCTGCCGCGGGCCGTGGCCGGAAACTCGGCCGACCTCGCCCGTTTCCGCAGCGAAGTCCGGATCGCCCGGCAGATCGCGCACCCCAACGTCTGCCGCGTCTACGACATCGGCGAAGCGGACGGGCACGTCTTTCTGTCGATGGAGTACATCGATGGTGAGGATCTCGCCTCGGTGCTGCGCCGGATGGGCCGACCGTCGGCGGACAAGGCGATCGAGATCGCGCGGCAAGTCTGCCTCGGGCTCGCCGCTGCTCATGAAGCGGGGATGCTCCATCGTGATCTGAAGCCCGCGAACATCATGATCGACGGTCGCGGACGCGCGCGCATCACGGACTTCGGGCTCGCTGGACTCGCCGACGAGCTGGCGCGCGACGACAGCATCGCCGGCACACCGGCCTACATGGCCCCCGAGCAGCTCGCCGGCGGACGGGTTTCGGTCCGCAGCGACATCTATGCGCTCGGGCTCGTGCTGTACGAGATCTTCACGGGCAAGCGAGTGTTCTCGGCGACGAGCGTGGCCGAGATCCGGCAGATGCACGATTCGGATTCACTCACGACTCCTTCGGCGCTGGTCCGCGACCTCGATCCGGCCGTCGAGCGCATGATCGTCCACTGTCTCGAGCGCGACCCTGACCTCCGCCCTGCTTCTGCGTATGCCGTGCTCGGCGCGCTCCCCGGTGGCGATCCACTCGCCGCGGCCCTGGCGGCAGGTGAGACGCCCTCACCCGAGCTGGTCGCAAACGCCGGCGACCGCGGCAGCCTGTCGCCGCTGGTCGCGATGGCACTCGTCGCGAGCGGGCTCGTGAGCGTCGCGCTGTGGGCGGGAATCATCGGTCCCGACTTCCGGGTTCTCACCCAGCCAACCCAGGTGCTGCTGGTTCGCGCCACGGACATCCTGGGCAAGACCGGCAGCTTCGGGCAGCTCCCGCGGCATTCCGCCGAGGGCTTCGACCTCAACCCTGCATATCTGCGGCACCTTCGATCAGTCGCCTCACGAAACGGACATGGCCGCGACGCGATCTACTTCTGGCGACGGTGGAGCCCGCGCACGCTCGACGCGACGAGCATCCATCGCGAGAGCGTCACGATCGATGATCCGCCCCTGCTCGCCTCGGGTCAGGCCACCCTCCTGCTGGACCCCGCGGGCCGGCTCATCGGTCTCGCCGCGATCCCGCCGGACACGATGCGCGCAGGTCCCGGTGACACTCCCAACTGGAGCGTGCTGTTTGCGGCGGCCGGTCTCGACATGTCCACGTTCACGCCGGCGGCACGGACCCGTCCGGTCCCACCCACCTGTGATTCCGCGGCCGCGTGGTCCGGGCGGCTGCCGTGGTCGGGCGGCGAACCGGTGGTCGTGCAGGCCGGCGCCTCGCGGGGGCGCCTCGTCCACTTCACGATGGCGCATGGCTGGGGCACATCCACCGCGGCCATCGATTCGCTGCCCGCCGATCCGTCGGCATCGCAGGACTGGACCGAGTTCCTGCTGCTCTCGCTCCTCCCCGTCGCAGCGAGCGTGTACTTCGGTGTCCGGAACCTGAGGCTCGGACGCGGGGATCGCAGGGGCGCGACGCGCATCGCGGTATTCGTATTCATCATGAACATCCTCGAATCCGCTTTCACCACGCGGCTCGCGGAGGACGGCCTGCTGTCGGCGGGATGGGACTGGGTGAGCGGGCGGGCGCTGGGTCATTCGCTGATGCACTCGATCAGCATGTGGTTCGCCTACGTTGCGCTCGAGCCCTACGTGAGAAGGCTATGGCCGCGCATGCTCGTTTCATGGGCCCGTGTGGTGTCCGGCAGATTGCGCGATCCGCTCGTGGGTCGCGATCTGTTGATTGGCGGAGTCGCAGGCGCTTCCGTTCTCGCGCTCCGCGCGCTGTTCGAGTTCGGCACCAACCGGTTGGGTCTCGCCCGCGTCCCGACTTCCGTGAACGCGGGCATGCTCGAGTCGGTGACGAGCCTCCCGCTCACAGGCCTCAGCCTGGCCTATGGAGGCTCGGTATGCGTCCTGTTCGTCCTCGAGACTCTGGTCCTCGTGATCGTGCTGCGGCTCCTGCTCCAGCGCACGTGGCTCGCGGTACTGATCTCCGTGCTCATCCTCGGCGGCACCACCGCATTCGGCAGCGCGCCAGCGAACGGCTGGCTGGTGGGCATCCTGAACGCCGTGATCGTGATCCCGGGCATCCTCGTCCTCATGCGTTTCGGCCTGCTGGCGGCCGTGACCTCGAGTTTCGTCGCCCTCGTCATGAGTTCGGCGGTGGCCTCGCTCGATCTTTCGTCGTGGTACGCGGATCGTGCGCTGGTGTCGATCGTCGCCGTGCTCGGCATCCTGGTCTACGGGGCCGTGACTGCACTCGGCGGCAAACCGATCTTCGGCGATCCGTTGCGCGAGACGCCGGCGCGATGAAACGCGCCCACAAGGAGACTCTTCCATGACCCTGTCCATCGACATCGTCGCCGGCAATGCCCCGGAAGACATCCTGCCCGCCATCTCGCCGGTGTGGCATTACTTCGGCGGGGCGCCCACGCCCCAGGACGGAGATCGCTTCGTGCCTTTCATCGAGCCGTCGCGAACGTTCGCGGCGCGAGAAAACGGCACGGTCGTCGGCGGATGCGCGTCCTTTCCCCTCGAGCTGTCCGTGCCCGGCGGCACCGCGCGCGCCGCGGGCCTCACGGTGGTGGGCGTGCTGCCGACGCACCGGCGGCGCGGAATCATGCGCCGGATGATGCGCGCGCAGCTCGACGACGTGCACCAGCGCGGTGAGCCGCTCGCCATTCTGTGGGCGTCCGAGGACACGATCTACGGACAGTTCGGCTATGGAATGGCTTCGGTGAGCGGCAACATCGACGTGGCGAAATCCGACAACGCGTTTGCCCGGCCTTCCGACTCACGCGGAGCATTCTCCATCCTCGGCGAATCGGAGGCCGTGGTCCCATTCGCCGACGTCTACGATCGCGTGCGCCTCCATCACCCGGGCATGCTCGCGCGCAGCGCGGACTGGTGGCGCCACCGCAGGCTCGCCGACCCCGAGAGCCGGCGGCAGGGCGGCGGCGTGTTGAACCGCGCGCTGCTCTCGTACGATGGGCGGCCGATGGGCTACGCGCTCTACCGCGTGCATCAGCAGCTCGACGCGGGTTCCACGTCAGGCTACGTGAACGTGATCGAAGCGATTGGCGCCACTCCCGAAGCGACGCGTGACATCTGGCGCTTCGTGCTCGACATCGACTGGGTCGCGCGAACGAAGGCGATGCTGCTGCCGGTGGATCATCCGTTGTTCTTCCTGCTGGCGCGCCCGCGTGAGATGAAATTTCTCGTCCATGATGGACTGTGGGTGCGGCTCGTGGACCTGCCCGCGGCGATCGGAGCCCGGCGGCGCGGCGAGGGAGCGCCGGTCGTGATCGAGATCACGGATCCCTTCTGCCCGTGGAACGCTGGGCGGTGGCGCTTGAGCGCGGCGGGAGCCGGGCGCAGCACCGGCGAAGCCGAGCTGGCGTGCGACATCACCGCGCTCGGCTCGGTGTATCTGGGCGGCTTCACGTTCCGCCAGCTGGCGGGCGCGGGACGCGTGAACGAAATCCGCGAGGGCGCGGCGGCGCGCGCGGACACGTTGCTACCTTCCGGGGGCGCCCCGTGGTGCCCGGAGATTTTCTGACGGGCGGCAACTTCCCTCCCGGACCGCCGTAAGCAGGAGAACGGTCCGCTCTCCAGAAGTCCGCCCCCGGAGGCACTCATGAAATTCCCGGCTCTTGCTCTTGCCGTTTTGGCACTTTTACCCGCACAACAGGGCGTGGCTGACGCCGACCGCGGCAGCACGATCAACGTGAACAGCTCGTGCTGCGACCCGCCGACCCGCTGGGCACCCCGCCACGATGTCCGCGACGCGCGCCTCGCCATCAACTCCGAACGCGGGGAGGCGATCCTCCTGCTCACCGACCGGGTGGTGGCGGTCCAGCTCTCCGATCGCGTCCTCCGCAAGCTCGATCGGAAGATGAAGCAGGAACAGAAGGAGGACGAGAGCAACATCCTCGCTCAGACGCTCAAGACCGCCGTGCTGAGCAGCGTCCGGGCGCTCCTCGACCACAGCGCCGAGTGCTCGATTCGCGACGTGAAGCGGGTGGACTACCAGCGCGGCCGCCTGATCATCACCGCCCACAACGGCGAGCGCCTGTTCGAAGACCTGGAGGTCGACGACCGGGACGTGATGGAAGACTTCTCGGAATCCGATGCCCGGGCGTTCGTTCGGGAATTCGATCGTCTGAAGCGTCGAACACGTTAGGCCACGTTCACCGTCTTCTCAGGAGGCAACCCATGAAGAGCACCGCTCTCGTCATTGCCGTCTCCGCCGTCCTCGCCGTGCAGTGCGTCCCCGCACATGCGTGCGACAACAACTCCTTCACGCTGCGACGCGCGTCTTTCAGCTCCCCGGCCCGCCTGGCGGATCGCTACGACACTCGGGACGCCCGCGTCGCCATCACGACCGAAAACGGACAAGCGACCCTCATTCTCACCGAAGACGTCGTCGCCGCGCAGTTGTCGGATCGCGTGCTCAGCAAGATCGACCGGAAGTTGCGGCGCGAGCGTCATGACGACGATGACAACGTCCTCGCACGCACCATCAAGACGGCCGTTCTGAGCAGCGTGAGGAGCGTTCTCGACCACAGTGCCGAGTGCTCGATCAGCGACATCCGTGACGTGGAATATCGCCGCGGTCGCCTCGTCTTCACGACCGAGGATGGCGACCGGCTGTTCGAGGACATCGAGGTCGGCGACGAGGACATGATGGAGGGCTTTTCGGAGTCCGACGCGCGCGCGTTCGTGCGCGAGTTCCACCGGATGAAGAGCCGGATTCGCTGACGGGGGAATTGGAGGCGGCACCCGGATTCGAACCGGGGAATAAGCGCTTTGCAGGCGC
>JGI10216J12902_105846809_pt1 | contig 11404 bp, 10 predicted proteins | sample KanNatreferecore_FD_12902 | JGI IMG/M metagenome (IMG submission 12902)
AACAAGGAGCAGGGCCTGACGATCACGCCGGGCTACACCTCAAAGTGGGGGGCGTATCTCCTCGGCGCCTATACCTTCCCGATTGGCGAGGGCTGGTCCGCCCGCCTCCGACTCGATTTACTGTCGGACCGCGGCGTTGGCGTCGGGCTCGAGAGCGAGTGGGAGAACGGCAAGGAGGGGCGGGACTGGGGTCGCTTCCGCTTTTATGCAATCGATGATTCCAATCCGGGCACCAATGAGACCGGGCTCGATCGCGAGGAAATCGACAATGGTCGCTACCGTCTGTCGGTTCAGGCCCGCCAGTACCTGACGGAAGATATTTACGCGACCATCGACATTAACAAGCTGTCCGACGCGCGCTTCCTCGAGGATTTCGAAGAAGGCGAGTTCCGCAAAAATCCCAACCCCGACAACGCAATCTCGCTCACCTATTGGAACGAGGACTTCACCGTCACGCTGCTCGGCCGCCAGAACCTCAACGACGACAACTTCGACGCCACGGAGCGTCTCCCTGAGGGCTACTTCGATGTGAAGCGCCAACCGCTCTTCAGAACGCCCGTCTTCTACGAAAGCGAGACCAGCGCGGGCTTCCTTCGCCGGAATTTCGCCGATCAGTCGCAATTCCAGGACTACGACACCGTCCGCGCAGATACCTTCCATCAGTTCACGCTGCCGCTAAGCGTGAAGGACGTCCTCTCGATCATTCCTCGCGTGGGTGTGCGTGGCACTTACTATTCGGATTCGGGAACGTTCTTCGATCAGACCGTGACTGAGACGGTGGAAGAAACAATCTTCGACGAGGCGACCGGACTGACCGAACTGGCCAAGCGCGAGGTCACGACGACCGAGCGGGTGTTGCGCGGTGGCGGCTCAATTTTTCGCCCCGTCGTGAACGCGGGTGTGGAAATGAGTTTCAAGGTTTCAAAAGCGTACGAAAACGTTCAGTCGAGGGCGTGGGGTCTCGATGGTCTGCGGCATGTGGTGCAGCCGTGGTTGAATGTCGCCTACACCTATTCCGGGGAAGACCCCATCGATATCCTTCAGTTCGATCGACTGAATCGCTCTACGCAGCTGCCGCCCATCGATTATCCGCAGTTCAACACGATCGATTCGATCGATAGCGGAACGATACTGCGCCTCGGTGTCCGGCAGCGTTGGCAGACCCGCCGTGACAACCAGACGCTCAACTGGCTGGAGTGGAGCACCCACTTCGACACCTATCTCGACCGGCCGGAATTCGGGCTCTCGATGCTGTCGGACGGCGGCACCTTCTCGAACATCTACAATCGCTTTCGCTGGAATCCGCTGCCCTGGCTAAACTTCGAATTGGATTCGCAATTGCCAATCCTCGACGAGGGATTCAGCGAGGTGAATACCAAGGCAAACTTTCTGGCCACGGATTACCTTCGCCTGACGATCGGACACCGGTACATCAGCGGGAATCCGCTCTTCCTCGACTCGAACCTGCTGGACTTCGGCGCCTACGTGCGAATGGGCGATCATTGGGGATTCAGCTTCCGCGAAAGCTACGAGTTCCAGGACAGCACCTTGGAGAGCCAACGTTACGAAGTGCACCGCGATCTCTCCAGCTGGATCGCGAGCCTCGGCGTGGTGATCCGCGACAATCGCGGGGAAAACGATTTCGGCGTCATCCTCACCTTCACGCTCAAGGATCTCCCGAACGTGAAGCTCCCGCTGAGTCTCGATCCCGAAGGCGTCGGTGGCGGAGGCAGCGGAAAAAACAAGTAAGGTCGCTAGAGTCTGACTTACCTTAGCCAGCGATCTGCGTAGTCGTACCACGCGGACCAGTCCGTCGCGGTCATTGAGTGTTTTCCGGAGCGAATGAAGTAACCCAACCGGCTGTTAAGGAGCTGCCCGACCTCGGGCGACTCGTCCGCTCCCAGCCCATCCTTCGCGACGAGCTGATACACCGGGGCCGCCGCTCGCAGCATCTCAAATTGGCCTGATGGATTTGCCCATAGATCCTCCGTTGCATTGGAAAGCAGGACCGGGCGCGGAGCGCAAAGGGCGATAAGGCAATGCTGGTCGAACGGCAGGCGATCGAGATCCTCTGCGAACGCACTGAAATTCTTGCAGAACCAATGCGGAAAACTCTTCGTGATCACGGCGACAGTTTCCGCCGTCGGACGGCCTTTGTCGTTCGGCTTCGCAAGTTCCGCCGCCACGCGGCTGGGTCCGGTGCCTCCGCTGCCGGCTTGGCTCGGGATGGCCATGGCGAAGCGATCGTCAAAGGCCGCGGCCAGCAATGCAGTCTTTCCATTGCGTGAGTGCCCCACCGTGACGACGCGCTTGGCGTCGATCTCCGGGAGCTTCTCCAGCGCGTTGAGCATTTGTGAAAAACCCCACGCCCATGCCGCGATGGTCGCGGTGGCCGCATCGCCGCGGCCCTCGCCGGAAGCCTTCGGCGGATCAAGCTTCAGCAGGGCACTCTCCGCCAGCTTGGGCTCATCGGGCACGAGGTCTCCTTGGTAGAAGGTAGCCACCGCATAGCCACGTTGAATCGCCATGGCGACGTTCCAGGCATCCGTTTCCCGTCCGCGATCTTCCGCACGCGCGCGGTTGCCGCCGCTGCCATCGCGGCTGGCCCGCACCCAGCCCGTCGGCAATGCTATTCCGTCGAGGCCAAGCACAGCGTGATTGCCATAAAAGTTCAGCCCGAGAAAGCACGGCACGGGACCGCTTTTCCCATTCGGCGTGGCCACGAGAAGTTGCACCGGCGAATCGAGTCCGACATCGACCGCGAACTCACGCACGGTGGCGGCTCCGCCCAGCGCAGCCTTATTCTCAAACAAAAGTTTCTGCCCCGTCCATCCTGCGCCGCTCGGCCAGCGTCCGTACATGTATTGTTCAAACAGTGCACGCAGCTCCGGCTTGCGAACTTTTTCCCATTGTTCGCGGCTCGTAATCTTCGCCCCGTCACGCGCCACTAATGGATCAGGCAGGCCCTGCTGGACGGGCAATGAATTGGGTGCGGGAAATTCAGTGGCAAGAAGCAATGCGGGGGAAAGCATGGCGATGACGGGGAGCTTCATGCATCACGCCTGACGCGAAATCCACCATGTGGCAATCCGCGATCTGGAAAGGCACCGCTAGGCGGCCATTGACCATCTACAGGCTGATCTTCCGCCGGCGCGCACGCCATTTGGATTCAAGCCATTGAAAACCAATCATTTACCCCCCGACGGGGGAGTGATTGATCACACTCAAACCGTGCGCGACTGCCCTGTAGCACTGCGCAGGTGCTCTACACACGTACGCGGTTGCCCTGTCGGTCTGCGCAGTCGCCCTGCTCAGCTGCGCACCTTCCCTGCAGGTCTGCGCAACCGCCCTTCACCTCTGCGCAGCCTCCCTGCATATGTGCGCAACTACCCTGCAACTCTGCGCAGCTTTCCTGTCGCACTGCGCAGCTGCCCTGCCGTGCTGCGCAGCCTCCCTGCACAGCTGCGCAGCTTCCTGATGCACCCGCCTACGGTCGCACGCGGCTCTTTCTGCCTCCTACCGCTCCGTCGCAAGCTGATCCAGCAGATGCCACAGCCCGGCGTCGGTGGCTGACAAATCAGGAGCACCACTCGCGACTTGGTCGCGGGTCTGCACATAGGTTGCAGGCTGAAGCTCCGCGTCCGCGCCTTCGCAAAAGGACAGCGCAGCGGCGGGCGTGACCTCAATATGGAACTGCAGTCCGGCGATTCGATTTCCAAAGACGAACGCCTGGTTCGCGCACCCTTCGCTTTCCGCCACCCGACGAGCGCGGCTCGGCAACTCGAAGGTGTCGCCGTGCCAGTGAAAGACGGTGCATTGGTCGGGAAAACGATCGAAGGGCGGCTCACGATCAATAAAGCGCACGGGGAACCATCCGATTTCCTTGCATGAATTCTGCACGACCTTCCCGCCCAGCACATCCGCGATCAATTGCGCCCCCAGGCACACGCCGAGCATCGCCTTGTCGCGTGCCGCTGCCCGCGCGATCAACCGCTTCTCGTCCACCAGCCACGGATAATCGCGGTGCTGATAGATGTTCATGCCGCCGCCCATGATCACGAGCAGGTCAAACTCGTCCGCCTGCGGCAGCTTCTCGCCGAGATCGAGCCGGGTAACGGCGAAGGAATGCCCGCGCGCCGCGGCCCAATCGGCAATCCGGCCCGCGCCTTCATTGGGAGCGTGTTCGAGGCTGTGAACATTCATGGTGGCTAGTTGAGAAGATCGCGGAGGGCAGGCTCGAGTTCAGGATACTTGAACCCGAATCCGTGATCGAGCGCGACTTGGGGAAGCACGCGTTTGCTGTCGAGCAATTCAGCGGAAAGCCCTCGAAGCAGCAGTTTGACTGCGAATGCCGGCACGTGGAAAAGCGCTGGGCGATGAAGCGCGCGAGCGAGCGTCTTCACGAAGTCCGAATGCCGGACCGGCCATGGGGCGCTGGCGTTGAGCGGGCCGCGAATATCCATATTCTCCACCGCATAAAGCAGCAGCCGCGCGTGGTCTTCGAGGTGGATCCAGGACATCCACTGCTGTCCGCTGCCGATTATCCCTCCCAGGCCCGCCTTGAAGATTGGCTTCATCACCTTGATCGCACCGCTGCCCCTGCCGAGCACCACCGCAGTGCGCGCACAAACGATGCGCTCTGTGGCAGCCTGCTTCGCTTCATGCTCCCAGGCGGCGCAAGTGTCCGCGAGGAATCCCAATCCGCGGGGCGAAGACTCCGTGAGTTCGGTCTCTCCCGCGTCGCCGTACCAGCCAATGGCCGAAGCGCAGACGAAGACCTCGGGATTGGCCTCCAACTTTGCGATCGCTTCGACAACGCGTCGGGTCCCCTCGACTCGGCTCTGCACAATCTTGCGCCTCTTTTCCGGAGTCCACAGTCCGAGGATTGGTTCCCCCGCGAGGTGGATCATGGCTTCGCACCCACTGAGATTGGGCAACGCGTCGAGGCTGAACTCACGCTGCTCCGAAGCCCATTCGATCGGGCGTTCGGGCGAGCGGGTGAAGGCAATGACCTCGTGCCCGCGTTGATGCGCGAGCTTCAACACGGCACGTCCAACGAACCCGGTGGCGCCGGTGAGGCCAATCCTCATGTCGCGATCATCTCCCCGTTAGTCGAACTTGCTGTGCAGCCATCGATACGGGAACCGATTGCCAGGACAATCAGTGGGCCAGCGCGGCGGATTGATTTCACGGTGAGCCTTTACGATCGAGATCTTCCCTTCGACGCGTCCAACACGCTTCCGCAAATACTTGACCAATTCCTCCAACGCCTCGAGCTGACGCTCCGTGGGCTTGCCGCGGTTGTAGTCGCCAACCAGGCAGATTCCCAAAGCAATGTTGTTCAGGTAGTCGCTGTGAACATGGCCGCCATTCACCTGGCGCGACCAGCGGGAACCGATTTCGACTTGTCCGTCGCCAGTGGAGCTTCCGTTTCCAATCACGAAGTGGTAGGCCATCCCGTTCGGCATCTTTCGGACGCGGAGATGATAGTATTGAAACGCCTTGGCGCTTCCCTGGCGTGTGCCGCTGTTGTGCACCACGATATACCGCCATCGATTCCGTCGCACGGGCGCGCGATCGATCTGGGAACGGATTGCCTTGGTCAGGTACTTGTACTTCGGGCCAAAAAACCAGCCACTGCGCTCCTTCTCCGCGGGAAGTACCTCCTCTTCCTCGAATCCGCCTTTTTTTACCGTCACTGGTGCGACCGGTGTCGTGGATGGAGCCGGTGTTACGGGCGGCGATTTCACGTCCGGCTTGGGAGTTACCGGGGGAGGAGTCGCTGTACGCGGCCGCGGCGTCGGTTCAGGCTTGGGTTCCGGTTTCGGAGTTGGCTCAGGCTTCGGCCTCGGAGTCGGTTCGGGAGGAGGCTCGGGCTTGGGGGTTGTCGGCTGCGGTGCCGGCCGCGGCTTGGGCTTCGGCGCAGTCGGCGGCGGCGTAGCCAGCGGGACTGCGCGCATTTGTTCCCGGGCCTTGAGAAATGCCTTCTTCCGGTCCGTGTCGGATTCAGCAGGTGCATCCTGCCCACGTGCGAGATTCATCACGAAGCAACAAGTGATGAGCAATAAGGTCGGGAATCGCACGGCGGCGGATGCTAGTGACGAAGGTTGGTTTGCCAACTTTCATTCGCGAAAGTTGGCGAAGAATTTCGCCGTTGCAGTTGTGGAGTTGCCGAGCGGCACTGATTCGGCTTTCGATGCAGGTGAATGGAGCACACGCCGTCTCCAAGTTTCCGCGAACTGTTCAACCTGCTGATGTGGGTCCAGTGGCGTTCGCTCGTCGCGCGAGTGCGTGGACTGCGACAACAGTCGCCGCTGCTGATCCTCCTGCTGGTGGCGTTCGTCATCGGCTACCTGGCGTTTGGATACTACTTATTTCGCTGGGGTCTCTACTTCCTCTACCACTTCCCACTGGTCGGCGCCCTGCTTTCGCAGCGCATCCTGTTTCTCATCTTCGGATTCTTCTTCGTGATGCTGGTGTTCTCAAACGTCATCATCGGCTACTCCACGCTCTTCAAGAATCGGGAGACGGAGTGGATGCTTTCGTTACCAATTCGTCATTTGGACGTGTACCGGTGGAAATTCTGCGAAGCTCTCGCGGTCTCGAGTTGGGCGCTGATCTTTCTTTCGGCACCAATGATGATGGCTTACGGGCAGGTGCAGCAGGTGCAGCCGGTCTTTTATCTCCAGGTCGCGCTACTGTATGTACCGTTTGTGATTCTCCCCGCGCTGCTCGGCTCGTGGATGATCCTCTTTCTGGTGCGAATTCTTTCGCTTCCGATCGTGAAGCGCACGCTGATGTTCGGAGGCAGCGCCGTGGTGATCCTGCTCCTGTTCGCGATTCGCCCGGTGACCGATATCGAGGCGATGAATCCCCAGGAGGTATTGTCTTTCGATCAACTTCTGCAACACACACGACTAAGCCTGAACCCCATGCTGCCGAGCGCTTGGCTGGCAAAGTCGATGCTTGGCTGGGCGGAAGGACTCGCAACGCAGGGCACTTTCTATTTCCTGGTGCTGCTGGCGAACGCCATGTTCGGCATCCTGCTGGGGTTCGAGGTGATGGGACGTTTTTTTTACGGGAGCTGGACCCTGGCGCAGAGCTCGCGGGCGGAGCAGCTTCAACGCAAGGCGGAAGCAAAACGACAGCGCATCCGCGGCACCTCGCTGCTTGAGCACACCGTGGGATTGCTGCGCCCTTTCTCTCAGCCGACTGCGGCATTGGTGTTGAAGGATTTTCGCGTCTTCTGGCGTGATCCCGCGCAGTGGATTCAGTTCATGATCTTCTTCGGACTGCTCTGCATCTACGTGGTGAACCTGCGGAACGTTGCCTTCAACTTCAGCAATCCGTTCTGGGAGGTGATGATCTCTCACCTTAATCTAGCCGCGAGCGCCCTTACCTTGTCAACGCTCACCACACGCTTCGTATTCCCGCAGTTCTCTCTGGAAGGAAGGCGGCTGTGGATCATCGGGCTGGCGCCGCTGGGATTGGCGCGCGTCTTAATGCAGAAGTTCTGGATGAGCTGCATCGCGGCAACGTCGATTACCGTTGGGTTGATGGTTGCTTCCAGCCTGATGCTGAATCTGCCGTGGCAGAAAGTCGGGGCTTTTGCAGTTGCCATTGCGTTGATGAGCGCATCGCTCAGCGGACTCGCTGTCGGTCTCGGCGCTTTGTTTCCCAACTTCAAAGAGGACAATCCCAGCAAGATTGTCAGCGGGTTTGGCGGCACGCTGTGCCTCGTCGTCAGTTTTCTCTACATCAGCGTGTTCGTTGCATTGTTTGCCTTGCCCGATTTGCGCCGCGTGACAGAGATTCATTTCATGCTTTCCGACGCGATGTGCCTGGGTACGGCCTTCGGCGTAAGCATGCTTTTGCTCGTGCTGCCGCTTTTTGTCGCAGCACGCCGTGTGAAAAGGCTGGAAATGTAGCGTATAAATTTTAGCGTGAGCGCGCAGCCCACGACATCATGCCCGAAAGAGCGCGCCCTTCCTCCGACGAACCACTCCTCGATTTGCCAGCCGACGAAAACGGGATGTCGGCTGAAGCGCTAGAGAATCAGGTTCAAAAAGCACAGGAAGCCCTCCTGTCCCTCAAGCGTCAGCAGGATCACATCGAGCGCCAGAAGCGCGAACTCGAAGAGCTGAGCCGGCGACAGGAGCAGCTCAATCTGGGCAGGACCGAGATGGTGGAGAAGTTCACGCGCGCCATCGTTGTGTTGGAACGCGAAAGCTACGGTGCGCGGAAGCGGGTGGAGATGCTTGAGTCGATCCACGAGTCATTCTCTGCGCACATGGACGCGTTGGAAGCGATCAACCCGAAGACGTGGGATGGACTTGATATCAACAAGGAGCTCAACAAAGCGCTGAGCGCAGTTGACGACGCCCGGGCGGAATACGCGACGAATGTTCCTAAAATCAGCCTGGAGAGTGATGGGGACAGCTCGGACGCGATGGCGATCTCGGCTGGTTACCAATTCGACTACGCTCACGAAGCTCAGAAGGACTTCCTTTACTGGCTGAAGGCAGGGTTCGCCTTTACGTTGCCGCTGATCATTCTCGGCGTCATTTTCCTGCTCGTCCTGTTGTCGAGCGCGAGCCACTCTTCGACACCGTAGGATGCGCGGTCGGAAACCCGAAAAACCAAATCGAAAACCGGCAAGTGGAGGCACTCCGCTCGACGAGAAGCGACGACGCCTGGAAGAAGAACAGGCCCGCGTTCGCAGTGAAGTCGCCCGCAAGGAGCGTCTTATCAACGAGGCTCCGAAGCTCAAGGCGGAGGCTGAGAAGCGTCGCCGTGACGAATTGGTGACGCGAGCAAGCCGCACAGAGTCGAGGACGCCACGTGCGTTGCTGGATCCGCGCCACAGCTTTGAAGCGAATGTCGGCGCATTGGTTCGGACCCGGAAACTGCGACGGGAGAAGTCGCAAGGCATGTGGACATTTTTCGCGCTGCTGCTCGTACTCGCGGGCGTTATCTACTGGATCTACGCGGTGGTGATCCGCGGCTTCAGCCAGTGATCGAAGAGCGCGTGCTCCGATCCGGCGGATTGATCGTAACAGCCCGGTTCGAAGGAGAGGTCCTGCGGGTCATCGATTTACCGAAGGAACCCGCGGGGGAACTTACTGCGCTCGATCTTCGTGGCATGATCGAGCAACTTGAGCAATTTCCGGTCACCTTCAACGGCGGGCCGCTGTTTTATCAACGAGTCTGGAAACGGCTGCGCCGAATTCCTTGGGGTACGGCGTTGACCTACGCGGAGCTGGCCAGAGAGGTTGAGAGTCCCCGAGCATTCCGCGCCGTGGGGCAGGCGTGTGGGGCGAACCCGCTGCCGCTGCTTGTCCCGTGTCATCGCGTGCTCGCCCAGGATGGACTCGGCGGGTTCAGTTCGGGGCGAGCGTGGAAGGAGCGTCTGCTGGATATCGAAGCGGAGTAGGGGATCGCAGAATCGGTCCCAGATGCAGTATTCGGAAGGCCTCGAATCGTTCGATTTTGTTTTTGCGCGTCAGCCGCTTTCCTCTCTAGTGCGACCCCTTTCCATGAGTGCCGATTTTGACGTTCGTTACACTGCACGGCTTGCCCGGCTGAATCTTTCCGAGGTGGAGATTGCCAAGTTTCAGGCGCAACTCGGTCAGGTACTCGAGTATGTGGAGAAACTGAAAGCCGTGGACGTCAGCGGCGTCGAACCAACCGCACACGCCTTCAGCGTGCAGAATGTTTTCCGAAGCGACGAGAGCCGCCCATCTTTCTCTCCTCGGGAGGCATTGGAAAACGCCCCGCGTTCGGCCAACGGCTTGTTCATAGTCCCAAAGGTGATCGAATAACGCCGCATTGGAATGGATCTCCCCGCCCTTTCTCTTTCCGAACTCCGTGATGCCATCGCTGCGGAGAAAGTTTCTCCAGTCGAAGCGCTCGACGCCCTCGATCAGCGCATTGCGGCTGTCGATGCGAAGGTCCACGGCTATTTGAGTCGGAACCTCGAGCTGGCCAAGAGGAATGCGGCTACAGCAGACCTATCGAAACCACTCGGAGGCGTGCCGATCGCAATCAAGGATGTTATTAACGTCACTGGCGAGCCGTGCACGTGCGGATCGAAGATACTTTTGCCCTATCGCTCGAACTACGACGCCACCGTAATCCAACGGCTGCGCGCGGCAGGAGCGATCCCATTTGGACGAACGAACATGGACGAGTTTGCCATGGGTAGCTCGACAGAGAATTCAGCGTTTGGCGCGTCTCGCAATCCGTGGGACCTGACGCGCACGCCTGGTGGATCTTCAGGCGGAAGCGCGGCGGTGGTAGCTGCCGACGAAGCCTTTGCGGCGCTCGGGTCCGATACGGGCGGCTCGATTCGACAACCGGCAGCGCTTTGCGGGATTGTTGGGCTGAAGCCGACCTACGGACGCGTGTCGCGCTACGGGTTGGTTGCATTCGCTTCATCACTTGATCAAATCGGCCCGTTCACGAAAACGGTGCGCGACTCGGCTTTGATCCTCAACGCCATCTGCGGCAAGGATCCGATGGACTCCACGAGTCTCGATGTACCAACTCCGGATTTCACATCGCTGCTTGGGCGCGACGTCAAGGGGCTGAAGCTCGGGCTTCCGCGCGAGTACTTCATTGACGGCATCGATCCTCAGGTAAATGCGGCGGTACGCGCTGCCATTAAGCACTATGAAAGCCTTGGGGCGGAAATTGTGGAGGTATCCCTTCCGAACACTGAACACGCAGTGGGAGTGTACTACATTATCGCCACGGCAGAGTGCTCGGCCAATCTCGCGCGGTTCGACGGCGTTCGGTACGGGCATCGTGCGTCGGACGCGACCGGGCTCCTCGATCACTATGGGCGAACGCGCGAGGAGGGTTTTGGACCGGAGGTGAAGCGGCGCGTCATTCTCGGGACCTACGTTCTTTCGAGTGGCTACTACGACGCTTACTACCTGCGGGCGCAGAAGGTGCGGACGCTGATTCGCGACGACTTCACCAAGGCCTTCGAGCAATGCGACGCAATCATTTGCCCGACGTCACCGGAACCTGCCTTCAAGCTGGGAGAACGTGCGGACGATCCGTTGAAGATGTATCTGGCCGACATCTTCACCATCGCAGCGAACCTAGCGGGGATCTGCGGGATCAGCATTCCGTGCGGGTTTGCGGAAACGGACGGGAAGAGGCTGCCGATCGGTCTTCAACTGCTCGGCAAGCCACTGGACGAAGCGCGACTTCTTCAAATTGCGAACGCCTACGAGCAAAGCACCGATTGGCATCGCAACCGTCCACCGGTTGTCTAGGCGTCTGCCGTACTGGGCTCCTCGCGAAATCGTTCGATCAAGTCCGAGCGCAACTCTTGTCGCCTGAGAACTCGTGTGAGGCTGCGACGCGAAATGCGCTGCGGGTCCGCCGAAGCAGT
>JGI10216J12902_103264927_pt1 | contig 11400 bp, 9 predicted proteins | sample KanNatreferecore_FD_12902 | JGI IMG/M metagenome (IMG submission 12902)
GTTCCGTAGACGGAGTAGGTCAAGGTATTTCCGTTCTCCTTCGCAAGATACGACGCGGTCAGAAGATGCCACGCCGCATCGGAGGGGGTCCATGTCGTGGTTGTATATCCACCAGGCGGTGCCGAGCCGGCCACCGGTCGACGTTCTCGAAGCAGGAGTGTGGATGTAGCGCGTCGCTTCGTCTCGAGCGCATGGAGAAGTAGCTCACGAGATCGTCCCAGTGCTCGTTGGGGCCGACATAGGGATCCGAGACACCGCACCACCACGATCTGTGTGACGTACTCATCACCGACTACTCGCGTCGCGTTACCGCTCAACATCTTCTACAACACCGGATGCTGCGAGTAGCTCTTCTGTACAACACCTCGCCGTTCACCCTTCGCGACCTCCGCGCCCGAGCCAGCCAGGAGAAGTTGCGTGATGACTTCATCGAGTACCTGGATGGCTTCTCGGGAAATGTCCAGGACATCCTCGATCGTGCCCTCATTGAGAAGTTCCTTGATCTGTCACTCAACCTCGGCCCGTACCCGGCCAAGAACACTGACGGCTCGGTGCGCCTCCCCCGGCCTGGACAACCATGCCATGGGGACGATCTTCGAAGAGCTGGTCCGGCGCTTCAACGAAGAGAACAACGAAGAGGCGGGCGAGCACGGGCTGTGCCCAGCTGTAGGACGGCCCTGTCACCCTGGCCGTGCTCCAAGCTCTGCGGGTCCCCCTCGGGGGTTGACGGCTGTGGTATGCCCGCTGCCACTGCGCGGCATGTTCCTACCCGCCTCAGCAGCCGCGTACAACAAGGGGCTGCGACCTGGCCGCCGAGACGATCCGGGGATCAGCGCCGCGCCAGCCTGCGGCACCACGCCATGGACCGACGTCGGGTGGGCGTCAATTCCGTCCCGGTCGCATGCGGCCGGCCGGCCACCGAAGCCATCCGACGGTCCCCCCATGGACCACGTCCGGAACGTAAGCCGCGGCCACACAGAACTCCACGTCAGGAACGCGACGCGCCTTTACAGGCGCGTTACATCGGATTTTTGCATATCCTTCGTTTGACCTCTTTGCATATCCTTCGTTTGACCGTTTGCCTCTGATCGAACGTCCGGTAAGGTGGGTGAACTAGGGGTTAACGGGAGGTTGAGTTTCCGTCGGGGCCGGCTCAGGCGAGACGGCTCCGGGGGAACCTGGGGGATTCCGGCCGCTCTCGCACTTGGGGGGGAGCTGACTGTCTTCTTTTCCCTCGCCCCGACTGCTGCCACTATGTCGCGAGGCCTGGGGGGAAGAAATGGCGGGAACAGGGCCGAGGGGGTCCAACGGAAAGACTGATCACAAGACGGCCGTGCTCGTCGATGCGGTGGCGGCGAGGTCGACCAACGGAGACGGACGAGACGTTGACCAGCCGGTGCTGGTTCCTCGACATGTCCGCGCTCCGAAATGGCATGCTAAGGCAAGCGACCTCACGCTGAGCGTCGTCATCCCGACGTGGAACGAGGCTGGGAGCATCGGGCACGTGCTCAGGCAGCTGAACCGGTTCGACGACATCGTCATCGTCGACGGGATGAGCGAGGACGACACGCTGAAGATCGCCCGGGCCGTGCGCCCCGATGTGCGCGTCGTTATGAGAGAGCCCCGGGGGAAGGGTGACGCCCTGCGGGCGGGATTCGCCGCGGCCACCGGCGATGTCATCGTGATGATGGACGCCGACGGCAGCATGGACCCCGGTGAGGTCGACGTGTTCGTGTCCATGATCGCGGTCGGGTTCGACCTCGTGAAGGGCTCGAGACTCGCCTGCGGCGGCGGCTCGCACGACCTGACCTTCGTCCGCTGGGCCGGCAACCGAGCTCTCTGTGGACTGGCCAACCGGCTTTTCCATATGTCGTGGACCGACCTGTGCTACGGGTATGTCGCGTTCCGCCGCGACTGCCTGCCTCGACTCGCCTTGACAGCAAGTGGCTTCGAGATCGAGTCGCAGATCCTCGCGAACGCGGCGCTCGCCGGTTTACGGGTGGCCGAAATCCCGAGCATCGAGTTCCCCCGGATCTCCGGCGACTCGCATCTCAATGCCCGGCGAGACGGAACCCGCGTGCTTCTCACGATGCTGCAGGCGCGGTTCGCCCCGAGAGCGAGGCGGTCTGCGAAGTCCCTACGCGCCACTCCGAGCGACTGACCCAACAAGGATCGAGAATCGAGATCCTGATGAGCCGCTCAGCAGAAGGGCCTCGGGCTGCGTCGCAGCGGAGTACGACGATGTCGGTGGTGATCTGCGCCTACACGACGTCCCGGTGGGAACAGCTCCGGGCGGCCGTGAAGTCCGTGCTGGAGCAGGATCCTCCACCCCACGAGATCGTGGTGGTGATCGACCATTGCCCGCGGCTCGAGGAATGGGCACGGGAGACCTTCCCTGCCAGCGGCGTGCACGTGGTCACGAACGATGCCGCACCAGGCCTTTCCGGCGCGCGTAACTCCGGGACCGCACATTCGTGGGGCGACGTGATCGTCTTCCTCGACGACGATGCCGTCGCCATGCCGGGTTGGCTTGCGGCACACGCCAGGCACTATGCCAACCCGGACGTCCTCGGCGTGGGGGGTCTCGTGGTTCCCGCATGGGAGGATCATGTCCCACGGTGGTTCCCCAGCGAGTTCGGTTGGGTGGTCGGTTGCTCGTACGTCGGGCAGCCGGCCGAAACCGCACCGGTCCGAAACCCGATCGGCGCGAACATGTCGTTCCGTAGACCGGCGATCGAGGCAGTCGGTGGCTTCGCCCAGTCGCTGGGACGGGTGGGAACCTCACCCGTGGGCTGTGAGGAGACCGAGCTGTCGATCCGGGTGACCGCGACGCACCCGGACGCCCACATCCTGCATGAGCCCAATGCTCAGGTGCGACACCAGGTTCCGTCTGAGCGCGGCACCTGGTCCTATTTCCGTCGTCGGTGTTGGGCAGAAGGGCGCAGCAAGGCCCGGGTGAGCAGGCTGGCGGCTTCTCGTGTCGCACTCGCGTCCGAGCGGGCGTACGTCCGCAACATCCTGCCGGATGGTGTCCGGCGCTACCTGGTGGAAGCGCGGCGTACCCGTGACCTAGCGCATCTTCTCCGAGCTTGGGCGATCTGCGCCGGCCTTGCGCTCACGACCGCCGGCTACTGCGCGGGCCAGGTCGGGCAGTTTTGGCGGTCGAACCTCGAGGCGGGGTACCGGTCGCGAAACCGAGGGATGGGGTCGCGATGATCGGCATGGTTCTTGCCGCGGGCGCCGGGCGTCGACTTCGTCCCCACACCGACAAGCTGCCCAAGGCCCTGCTCGCAGTCGACGGTGAAACGACGATCCTCGACATCATCCTCGACAACTTCGCGGCGGTGCAATTCGAGCGTGCCGTCATCGTTGTCGGCTACGCGGCAGATGCCGTGCAACAGCGAAAGGCGGCGCTCGAGCGCCGTCACCGACTCGACCTCGTGCTGGTCGACAATGACCGGGCCGAAGACTGGAACAACGCCTACTCGATGTGGACGGCGCGTGACCTCATGGGCAATGGCGTTCTTCTGGTGAACGGCGACACGGTTCACCCCGTGTCAGTGGAGGAGACCCTCCTCTCCTCCAGGGGACCCACCGTCGTGTTGGCCGTCGATCCCTTCAAGAAGCTTGCCGCGGAGGAGATGAAGGTTAAGGTGGACGGCGACGGTGGCCTGGTCCGCATCACCAAGTCGATGGATCCGGCCGAGGCGTCGGGGGAGTACATCGGCGCGACGCTGGTCGAGCCCGAGGCAGTTCCGCACCTCGTCGACTCCCTCGAGACTACGTGGCGCAGAGATCCGGGTCTCTACTACGAGGACGCCTACCAGGAGATGGTCGACCGAGGGAAGGCGGTCATGACGGCTGCAATTCCGCGGGGGACCCCGTGGGTCGAGGTCGACGACCATAGCGATCTGGCCAGAGCTCGGGAGATCGCGTGCCGATACTAGGCCGCATGCTGACGAGCCCGCTCTTCGTCGAGGTTCGGCGGGGGGCTGTCGATGGCTTGGCTGAGCTCCTGACCGAGCGTCATGTCTCGGCCGACGGCACGGTGATGGTCGCGCTCGGTCGAGGACAGGGCGAGCAGATCTGGACGACGCTCGCCGCTTCGCTGCCTCGGGCCGTGACCTTCGTCGTCCAGGACGCGAGCCTGACCGTCGCCGGCGACCTGCAGGAGCGCTTGCTGGAGCGGGACTACGACGCGGTGGTGGCGATAGGTGGCGGTCGCACGATCGACGTGGCGAAGTATGCCGCTACGCGTGCGGCGGTGCCGATGGTCGCGGTGGCGACAAGCCTCGCGCACGACGGCATCTGTTCGCCGGTGGCGTCATTGGCGCAGCATGGGGTGAAGGGCTCATTCGGAGTGGCGATGCCGCTCGCTGTGATGGTCGACCTGGACTACGTGCACCGGGCACCGCCCCGCATGGTGCGATCCGGGGTCGGCGACGCGATCAGCAACCTGTCGGCGATCGAGGACTGGGAGCTTGCGCACCGACACCGTGGTGAGCCGATGGACGGTCTGGCGGTGGCGTTTGCGCGGACAGCTGCCGAGGCAGTTCTTCACCGCGAAGATGGCATCGCCGACGACGACTTCCTGATCGCTCTCGCAGAGGCTCTCATCCTCTCTGGCATGGCGATGTCGGTGGCAGGGTCCTCCCGCCCGTGCAGTGGAGCCTGCCACGAGATCGCGCATGCGATGAACGCGCTCTATCCCGAGGTCTCCAACCATGGTGAGCTCGTCGGGCTGGGTGCACTCTTCGCCTACTTCCTCCGAGAGGACACCAGCCGGTTCGAACAGATCCTTCGCTGTCTCTGTCGACATGGCCTGCCCACCTCTCCGGCTGACATCGGCGTCGAAGAGGAGCACTTCCTCGGGGCAGTCTTGCATGCGCCATCCACGCGGCCGGACAGGTACACGATCCTCGAACACCTGGACCTGGACCGCAGTGCCATGCGTCACCGGCTGGCGGAGTTCGTGTCCGAGACGCAGCGTGTGCGTGCGACCTCCGAGCTCATGTCGACTGCGGTGCGGCCGCGCCTCGCGGTCGTGGAGTCGATGTAGCGGGGGCGCCTCGATGACCACTGGGTTGCGCGCGTCGCGTGCGGTGCGGGTGTTGGTGCGCCGATTTGGCGTCCATCGCGCGGCCATGCTCCTGAGGCTGGCCCAACTGCCTGCGCTCCGGGCCCTGCAGGTCGCCTTGAGGCGGCTTCCTCGTGACCCACGCATCGTGGCCATGGGTTCGCCGCTCGACCGGTTCGCGGACAATGCCGCGTATCTGTTCCTGCACATGTCGGAGCACCCGACAGACCTGCAGCCAGTGTGGATCAGCAGGTCACGGGAGGTAGTACGGCGGCTCCGGCTGTGCGGCTACCGCGCCGAGAGACGCTGGTCCTGGCGCGGCGCGTTGACCACGCTCCGGGCCGGATCCTTCGTCTACTCGGCGTACCGGTCAGACATCAATCAGTGGCTCTCCCCGGGTGCAGCGACTCTGTGCCTTTGGCACGGACTTCCGATCAAGCGCGTCGAAGCGGGGGTAGGGAGCCAGACGGGGCGACGTGAAACGTGGCTAAGGCGGCTTGCGAACGCCGGTAGGGAAGCCCCTCCTGACTACCTGTTGTCCTCCAGCGAGTTTGTGACGAGTTGCTTCTCGCCCGCGTTCGGCGTGCCCGTAGAACGCTGCTGGGAGTTCGGATACCCGCGCGCCGACCACCTGCTCTCGGACCCCTCGAACCCACCCGTGGCCATGGTGTGGCATGAGGACGTGTGGAAACAGCTGAGCTCCGCCAGTCGCGTGGTGGGCCTCTTCCTGACCTGGCGTGACGACCGGGTGGACGACGCCGTGGACGAGTATCTGGTTCAGGCTCTGGCCGAAACCTGCACGCGGAATGGCGCCGTACTGACGTACAAGGCGCACTACAACGTCGCCCCGACTGCGGCCCCGGGCAACTGCGTGCTGCTTCCCGACGATGTGGACCTCCACGCCTATCTCGGGCTGTGCGACGTACTCATCACCGACTACTCGTCGGTCGCGCTCGACTTCCTGCTCATGAGGCGACCGGTCGTCTACTTCATGCCCGATGTCGAGCACTACGCGGCAACGCGTGGATTCGCCGTGGATCCGTTGAATCTCCCGGGCATCGTCACGGTCGATCCCGAGGCGTTGCTCGAAGCGGTGGAGGCAGTCCTTCAGCCTTCCGGCAACTGGACGCCGACGCAGTCCGACGACCGTTTCATGCACACGATGTGGGGCAGCTACAGCGGTCGGGCTTCGCAGCTCATCCTCGACGCCCTCGAGTCAACTGCGCGCGCGCAGAACGAGTCCGCGGTCAGCGACGGACCCTTGGCCAGGCCGGCGAGCTGACCTCGTCGAGGAGTCTCCCGAAGTACCGGCGCAGCAGCAGCTCACGAGCCTTTCTGAGTCGTGGAGCGCGCTTCGCGAGGTCGGTGTGACGCGTGGACCACCGCGCCGCCACGGCCTGGACCATGAGCGGCTGCAGGACGTCCGGCCACGGGCCTTCCCGGTAATAGGCGTCCAGGAAGGTCGCGCCTGCCCTGCGTCGTAGGTTCTGAACGGAGGGTATGTCCACACCCGCAACGAACAGGGGGGCGTCGAAGAGCATTAGAAGGAAACGTACGACGTCGTGTTCCGCCCAGTCCTTCTCGCGGAGGTCTGGCTCGAGACAGTAAAGCGCCGAGGGTGACATGACGATGTTCTCTGGAGCAAAGTCGCCGTGAAGGAGGACCTTCCAGACTGTCGCGCTGTGCGCCGAGCAGCTCGGAGCGAACCAATGGTCCCGCTTGGGTAGGCCGGCCTCCTCCAGCAGATGTCGGCCGCGTCCCGCTGCGCGGCGGCTCAGGTCCAGCAGGTCGATGCGGTCGGCTTCGGCAGACTCAAGTGAGTGCACTGCATGAAGGACCTGCGCCGCGCCCGCAACGCCCAGCAACAGGGAGTGGGGGTGACGAACCGCGCCCGGCCTAATCAGCCCAGTCAACGTCGGACCAGGCACGTACTCCATGACGTACGCCTCGAGCTCTGGCACGTAAGCAACCGGCCGAGGAGCCGCTATCGGATCCTCGCTCTTCCGCAAGTGGCTATGCAGGCGTTGGAGCGCCTCGAACTGGTCTGCCGCGGAGAGCGGCGACGCCAGGTCCTCCTGATGGCATCCATTGTGCGGCTGCTTGACCACCCAGAGGCAGTCCGGCCTGCTCCCGGCAAGGCCGAGGAAGTACAGCGACGAGCGACGACGGGCCGGTCCGGCATGGATGATCAGCAGGTCGCCCGGGTCCGAAGGCTCGACCTCCTCGACCAGGACCGACCTTAAACGCTCCAGGACGGCACTTTCAGCATCCATCGAGGACTGCCCTCACCCGTGAACCGACCTCGCGCGCAAGATCGGCAGCGCCTCCGTTCGCCTCCAGTGTCACCACATGCAGGGGACCGGCAGCGAGTCGGTCATAGAGTCGCGCCTGCGTCGAGAGCTGGTCGAGCGACCACTGTTCGGCCTTCCGGGCATAAGCAACGGCGGGATCCGCACGCAGCAAGATCTCGACATCCGGCGCCGGAGCCAGGGCTGCAACGACCCGGGCGAGCCATGCCGCGGAGACCTCGGCGTACCAGCATTGCAGCTTCACCATGGAGTCGAGCCGGTACCGGTCCAGCACGAGCACGTCGGCGGTGCTTCTCGACGTGCGCCGGCGTAGGCTCAAACCGACCGAGACCGATGCGACGGTACCGATCGCGACCCACACTGCCGAGCGCAGCGCGTCGACGAAGCTGGCTCGTCCCTGGTTCGTGGCCACGGTCTCCGCGGGACTCACCTGTTCGCCACCGGTCCTGTCCACCGCGGGGGCGCTCACGACCGTACGGCGCTTGGGTCCCAGTCTGCTGCGACAGCCGGCCGGCAGCCGGTTCAGCAGCGGCTCCGGCCACACCTCGGTAGGCAGCCAGAGCACTTCGACCGAATGGTGCTCCCCGATGGCCGCCACCAGTGCATCGATCTGACGAGTCTTCCCGGCGCCGTCAAGGCCCGAGAAGGACACCGTCACCGGTTTCCTGCGAGGCTTCTTCACCCGCAGTGGCCGACTTTCGCCGATCCGTCTGACGACCTTCATCAACCCCTCCTGTCCTCGGTCAGAATGTCGAGCGGTGACAGCACACCATGTGGTCGCGAGGCGCGCTGCCTCCGCCCACGCCTGGGTTGACCCGGCACCCACCTGTCCCGCACTTCCTCGGCGCACCTGCCCTCGTGAGACAGCGATCGTCGTCACCAGCAACGCCGCACCTGCCGAGGCCCTTCGGCAGTGGGCACGTCCAGGCATGGGTGAGGAGCAGAGACGGATGTCCTCCCATGCTGGGCTTGACAGCGCCAGCCGTGATGGTGACATCGTCCGGACTCTCTCGAGTCCGACACGGGTTGCGCGGTTCCATCCGCCGATCGCTCGGCGGTAGTGATGTTCCTTTAACGCCGAGAGGAGACCGTGCTGCTGCTCGTCGGCGATCAGGAGCACGACTTCGCAGAGACCCGGCCTTCGGCGCAGACTGACCACGATCGCGTCGACCGAGGCCGCTTCCACGACGTCCAAGATGTGCGGCGTGACCCCCAACCCCGCGCCGCGCCAGACGACGGGGTAGATCGCGCGGGCCGCGGTGCGCAGCATCCGTCGAGGTGCCGCAACGATCGAGTCAACGCGACCTACGCGCGCTCCTCCGGGTCCAGAACAGATCTGCCGCCCCAACCCGGCCAAGGCATCCCAGTCGTGGGCCGCGACGGACTCAAGGGCACGGTCCGCCGACCAGCCAGGCGGACACACCTTCTCGAAGAACTCCTCGGCCCGGCTCGGTCGACTCAGCTTCGCTACGACCCCGTCGAGTTCCGCACGCCGACGCTCGGTCACCGACTGCTTGTCGAGCACGCAGTGCAGCAGGACCGTCCAGAACATGTCCGTCGGGTCGAGGACATGGATCGCGCCGTCCCTCCTGCGACGGTCCAGGCAGGTGGTCTCCAGGCCAGAGTGGATCTGCAGCCGCCGGCCGTAGATGAGCTCGTTGACGACGTCGAGAGCGACGCGCTCACCCGATTCCGGGTCCTCCAGGATGTAGAACCGGTGCCACGGGTGCGTCGAGCGGGGCAGCGCCAGACCACCCATTCCGAAGACCACGTCCTCCACGGTGTCCATGTCATCACCGGCGATGAGCAGGTCCACGTCACGTCCGGACACTCCCAGACTGGCCCTGCCACGCAGCAGCGCCCACCTGACCTCGGCACCGTCGAGCCCGGCCAGCACCAGCTCGAGCAGGCTGGTTGTTCCGGCAACCCGCGTCCTCATGTGACCTCCAACGGTGTCACCGGTTTGCGCCACACCCGATTGAACGCGGTAACCGCCCCCATCAGCTGCGCGACCAGCCAGGCGAGTGCCATCCCCTCGACGCCGAAGCGGGGAGTGAGCAGGAATGAGAGCCCGAGGGCCAGTGCGGCGTTCTGTGCGCGCAGCCACACGATCGTCGTCATGTTGCGGTGGGCCCTGCACTCGGCGATGGCGAAGGTGACCAGGCATCGGGGCACGCTGGCGAGGAGCAGGAGCTGCAGGACGTGGACGCCGTCCGCGCTGTACTCGGAGCCGTACAGTCGGAGGATCCACGGGGCAAGCAGCAGACCCACGGCCGAGACGACCGCGACGAGAGGAATCGCGCGTCGCAGAATCGTGCGGCGCAGGGCGGCCGGGTTCTCGCCGTACGACGTCTCGACGGTGAGCGCGGTTCCCACATTCGTGGCGAGCAGGTCGAGGGTGGAGCTGGTCAGCCACGCAACGGCGAACAACGAGGCGGAGACGGGTCCCAGCAGCTCGAGCGCGACGACTGGCAGGAAGAACGTGGAAGAGACCTGGAACAGGTACCCAACATAGTCGAGGGCCAGCTTGGGAATCGAATCGCGCGTAGTAGCGGGCGGCAGCGTCGAACTGGCTCGATGGGACCGACGCAGGAAGATGTAGGAGGAGACCACGGGCACGATGACCAGCATGGGAATGAACCAGCTGGTGAAGATCCCGAACTCCGGAAGGCTCCCGACCAGGGCGAAGAGCAGACCGATCTTCACGACACCGAATAGCCCGTTCTCGACTGGGATCACTCGGGCCCACCGCAGCGATGCCAGGGCGGCGTCCTGCAGGGCGAAGATGTTGAACGCCAGGACCGCGACGGCGAACACCAGCATTCGAGTCGTGGATCCCAGGACCTCGGACAGCCGCGTCAGGTGCGGGAGTATTAAGACGAAGAACACGGTGAGCGTAACCACGGCGTAGGCGGTGACGGCCGCATAGACCTGGAGGACGATGCGGCGTGCCCGGTCGCCCGCGCGCGGCACGAGGACGGCGAGGCTGGGACCCAGGTTCAGCTGTGAGAGACCGGACAGCGTCGTCATGGCCGCGATGACGGCCATGTTCGTTGCCACGGTCACCTGGTCGTAGAGCCGGGCCGCGACCACCCAGTAGATCAGGCCCAGCAGGCCGTTCAACCCGGTGGTCACGACGAGGGGCCATGCGGTCCGGACCAGCCGGTCGTGCAGGACCGAGGCTGCCCGAGCCCAGAGCCTGGTCCAACCCCCCATTCGGGTTCGCTCGGGGCGCCTGCGGTGGCGCGGTGATGACCTGGATGCCGCCGACCGGGTCCGCCCGACCCGCATCCTGGCAAGGCTCATCAAGGGTCAAAGCGGACGTAGGGCGACGAGCCAGCCTGCCCATTCCCGACTGGTGGAGAAGGTCCAGGTCTTGTCGCCGCTGGCCCCCGGTGCGGTCTGCACGGCGTCGTCGAGCTCGTGACGCTTGCCACCGATGTCCCAGACCTCCTCCATCCCCGCTGGCCCGGTGATCGTGATCGAGGTCGCCCCGGAGTTGATCCCCAGGCAGCCCACGAGCATGGCGTCGCCGGTGGACGTCGTCACCCCGGGCACCGTCCCGGACTTCGCAGATGCACCCGCCGCCGTAGACGCGGGACCGTCGAGATTAGCGGCGCCGGTGTAGCGCACGACTCCGCCGCCGCTGGTGACGGAGGAGGTGAACCCCCACCGGTAGCTGTCCGGCTCCAAGGCGTCGGCCACCTTGTAGTAGCCGTACACGCGCGGGTTGGCGACTTCCGTCACTCCGGCGAACTTCGTCCACCCGGCGGGTACCCCGGTGGGGCTGACCGAACTGCCGTTGAGGACCAGGCATGACACCAGGAGGTCGCCGGCGGAGGTGCCGGCGGGTTTGTCGATCGTGAGGCCCGAGTTGGCCGTGGTCGCGATGCTCGTGCTGGTGCTCACGCGAACGATCCCCTCAGACACTGGTGCCGGCGCCACGGTGATCGTCGTCGTCGCCGGTGCACTCGTTCCCACCGCGTTCGAGGCCGTCATCGTGACCGGGTAGGT
>JGI10216J12902_107283122_pt1 | contig 11396 bp, 11 predicted proteins | sample KanNatreferecore_FD_12902 | JGI IMG/M metagenome (IMG submission 12902)
GGCGGCTTTGCCTGGTTGACCGGCCTGGCGCTCCTCATCGTCGTGTACTACGCCGGCGGAGCGCTGACGACACCGGAGCAGCCGTGGGGGATGGCGCTGGGCGTCGGCATCGCGGTGCTGCTGCTGCCGTGGCTCCTCTACGATGCGTTGTGGACGCTGCTCGTGGCTCGCCCTTCCGTTGCCGCTGCAATCTCCCTGGTGGTCGTCGCTGGCATCGCCCAGGGCCTCAGCGAATTCATGACCGGCCGCGCCGTCTTCATCCACCTGGGCGCCATGCTCGGCGGGATCCTGCTGAACAACACCAACCAGCGGCCGCTGCGAATCGTCGACAACGCGGTCATGGCGCCCGCCGTCATGCTCTTCATGGTGAGCAACCACTTTCCCCTCATCTACGGTGGATCCCGTCCATGGCTGGCGGCGCCAACCCTCGTGGCGCTCGGCTGCTCGGTGGGATTATTGCTGCGGTGGTTGTCTCTGCGGCGGCCCGTGGCTCTGGCCGCATAACGATTCACTCGCTCCGCGCCGTTCATCTGGCATTCATCGCGCGATGCTAGCGTGCGGGAATGACACGCGCGATTCTCGTCTTTGCTTTGGTTGTCACCGCCTCCGGCTGCGGGCGCTCTCTTCAGCGGATCAATCCACCAGACATCCCCGGCACGCCTCAGTTGAGCGAGTTGTGGGAGGAACCCGCTGACATCGCCGCACGTGACCTCTTCCTCGGCGCCGGCGGAACCGAACTGCTGCCAAAGGACCCTTCATTCGCGTTCGTCGCAGCTGACACGACGGGGTTCAGCCCCGGCTTCGACGTGAAGGACGCAACCGGCCTCGAGTGGAGCGTGAAAACTGGTCCCGAAGCGCAGTCGGAAGTGACGACGTCGCGGATCTTGTGGGCGATCGGTTTTCACCAGCCGCCGACCTACTACATCGAACGGTGGACGTTGACAGGTGCGCAAGCCGGGGAGCAGCCTGCGGGACGGTTCCGGCCCAAGTTGAAGGGAGAGGAGGTCGTCGGCGACTGGTCGTGGTATGAAAATCCCTTTGTCGGATCGCGCCCGTACGCGGGGCTCGTCGTCGCCAATCTGATCCTCAACAACTGGGACTGGAAGACCTCCAACAACAAGATCTATTCAGTGACGGCTGGGACCGGCGCCTCGCGGAGATTCGTCGTTCGAGACGTCGGTGCCTCACTCGGCAGGACGACCTATCCGCATATCCTCAAGTGGTTCCGGCTCCGCGGATTCGGCCAGGGCACCCGGAACGACCTGCCGGGCTTCGAAGCTCAGGGATTCATCACCAGCGTCGATGGACAGCGCGTCGAATTCGACTACCGCGGGATTTATCGTGACGTCATCGCCAGTGTGACCGCGGCCGATGTCGCGTGGACATCCGCCCTGCTAGGTCGTCTCTCCGATCGGCAATGGGACGACGCATTCCGGGCCGGCGGGTACGACGCGGACGAACGCCGCCGGTACATCGTGAAAATCAAGGACAAGATAGGTCAGGGGCTGGCGCTCGCCGCGAACTAGAATCGACAGTGGGACGCCGATGCGGATTCTTGTCGTCGAGGATGAGCCCGATGCCGCGAACATGCTCGCAAAAGGCTTGCGCGAGCAGCGCTACGCCGTTGACATCGCGGAAGACGGCGAGCGGGCGCTCGAGCAGGCCTATGTCAACGAGTACGACGTCTTCATTCTCGACGTGCTCCTGCCGCGAAAAACCGGGCTTGAAGTATGCCGTGAGCTGAGGGAATCGGGTGCGACCGCTCCGATTCTGATGCTGACCGCCCGTGACAGCGTTCCCGATCGGGTCAAAGGGCTCGACGCCGGCGCCGATGACTACCTTCCGAAGCCGTTTCATTTCGACGAATTGCTCGCAAGGGTTCGCGCGCTCCTTCGCAGGCGCCCCGCGCTTACGCCCGCCACGATAGCCATTGGAGATCTCACGATTGATACCCGCATGCAGCGTGTGTCGCGCGCTGGAAAGGGCGTGCAGCTCACCGCACGCGAATACACACTGCTCGAGTATCTGGGGCGCAGGGCCGACGAGGTCGTCACGCGCGCGTCCATCGTCGAGCACGTGTGGGACGACAACTACGACTCGGTATCGAACCTGGTCGAGGTCTACATCCAGCGGCTGCGGCGCAAGATCGACGATGACCACCCTGTCAAGCTGATCCGCACCCGCCGCGGGGCCGGCTATACGCTGACGGCGCGCGCAGAGGATGTTTAATACCATCCGCGCGCGTCTGACGTTGTGGTACGCGAGCGTGCTCGCGGGCGTACTGGTGGCGTTCAGCCTCGGCGTGTACTTCCTGCTCTCGCGGGCGCTCCACCAGCGGGTCGATGCAAACCTGCAGTCGGTGATCGACATCGCGCGCACATCGTTGACCCACGATGCGCAGGAGGGACAGAGCCGCGACGATGCGGCGCGCACCACCGTCGAGGAGTTGTCCGGACCTCAGCAGGCTCTCGCGATCTTCGATGCTGCCGGCACACTCCTCGCTGCCGCGGGCTGGGACGATTTCACGCCCAGGCTGCCGGCAGCGCCGGCCGACGCCTTTCAGGTGTACACGATGCCTGAAGACGACGATGACGACGAGCACCTCCGCATCGCGTCACAGCGGGTCCGCGTTGCCGCATCCGGCTCAGGCTACATCGTGCTCGCCGGCCAGTCGCTCGAGCCCGTCGAAGACGAGCTGGAATCACTGCAGGAAATCTTGTGGTACGTCGTACCGGTCGCGGTCGTCGTAGCGGGGCTTGGCGGATGGGCTATCGCACGGCAAAGTCTCGCGCCGGTCAGCGCGATGTCCAGGCAGGCGCGAACGATCACAGCCCAGGCGCTCGGGGCGCGGATGCCGGTCGTCAATCCCACGGACGAGCTTGGCGTGCTTGCCCAGTCGTTCAACGATCTGCTCCACCGCCTCGAAGAATCGTTCGCCACCCAGCGGAGGTTCATGGCCGACGCGTCGCACGAGCTTCGCACGCCGATCGCGACATCGCGCACCGCCGTCAGCGTGACACTGAAGCAACCGCATCGCGACGAAGCTGAGTATCGCGATGCTCTGCGCATCGTCGAGGATCAGACCTGGCGCCTGACGCGCATCGTGGACGACATGCTGACGCTGGCGCGCGCAGATGCGGGGGAATATCCGCTCCGCTCGGTCAGCTTTTACCTCGACGAGCTGGTGCATGACGTCGCTCGTGCCGCGCGCGTCCTCGCGCGGGCGGGCGCCCGGATCGAGGTGTCGGCGCCCGTCGAGACGCCCTTCACCGGCGACGAAGACCTGCTGCGCCGCATGCTGCTCAACCTGGTCGACAACGCGTTGCAGCACGTGCCACCCGGCGGCGAGGTACGGCTCGCGCTCGAGCAGACCAGCGACGAGGTACGCCTTGTTGTCTCCGACAACGGGCCGGGTATTCCGGTTGAAGCGCAGGCCCACATCTTCGAACGCTTTTACAGGGCCGACCGTGCACGCACGCGGCGCGACGCGACGGAAGGGACAGGAGCGGGCCTCGGCCTCGCGATCGCACGATGGGTCGCCGAGGCGCATAGCGGGCGTCTTGCGCTCGTTCGATCCAGTTCCGCAGGGACTGTCTTCGAGGCTGTCTTCCCTTTCACCTCACGTTCATCAGCCCTCTGATACGTTGACATCAGCGGCTACGCAAGGCCGCGGATGGAGGAACGATGACCACACGTACGAGGATGATGCTCCTGCCCGGAGCACTGCTGATAGCTGGAAGCGTGACATTCGTCTGGTTGGGCGGCACGCTGGAGGCCCAGACCGCCGCCCTTCCCGCTGACACCGCAGATTTGTCGAACGCGTCTTCAGTCGAAGTCAAGGATGCCAATGGCACCGTGGTGCTGATTGGCCATCTGGTTGAGATGCCCGAGGACGACGACGATCTCGAGCGGAAGGCCGAGCTCAAGGGGAGCGGCGCTCACGCAAACGCCGCCGGCGAGGCCGAAATCGAAGTATCCAGGGCGAACAACCGGCTCGATCAGGAAGTCGAAGTGTCGGTGTCGAATCTCACGCCGGGTGCGACCTATGCCGTCTTCATCGATGGCCAGCAGCTCGGCACATTTCAAACGAACAAGCGCGGGAGTGGAGAGCTCGAGCTCAGTACACCGGCGGTAAAAACGCCATGAAACACGTGATCCGCGATCTGTGCATTCTGGTTGTCATCGCCCTCGCCGCCGCGTCGGAGCTCGTCGGCGAGCCGTCCGGACCGCGTCCGATCGCCGGAGGCACATTCGAAGCCTCGGGTGTCATCGCGGTGCCCGGCAGCAACGGCGCGCTCTTCGTCGACGATGGACAGACCAGAAAAATGTTCTGGTTGGAGCTCGCCGACAACGGCACGCAGACGGGGGCGGCTGTCGAGGTTGCGCTGCCTGACGTCGATGTCGTGGACCTGGAGGGCATGACGACGGATGGAACCTACTTCTATGCCGTGGGCTCGCAATCGAAGACCGTCGGGTTCGACGGCGACGGGCTCATCCGGTTCACGTTCGACCCGAAGACGAAACAGGTTGGCCGGGTCGAATCGATCCGCGCGCTCAAACGTTTCCTCTCGAGAAATGTCGCTGAGCTTCACGGTGTCGAACAACGAACCGGAGACGCGGCGCTCAACATCGAAGCGCTCGCCTGGGATCCTGAAAACAACCGCTTGATGCTCGGGCTGCGGGCGCCCGTCGCAGGATCCGATGCCCTCGTCATACCGCTGAAGCTGCGCGACGCGGATGGGCCCTTCACGAGCGAGAATCTCGCCGTCGAGGGAAAAGGCGCGATCAAGCTGGCACTCGGAGGCGCGGGACTCCGCAGCCTGGAGTTCGACTCCGTCACCCGCCGTTTTCTGCTCGTCACCGGCGCGGCACTGAACGACGAGACCTCGGAATTCCGGTTGCTCGAGTGGAGCGGCGAAGCCTCGGACGCACCGCGCGAAATCAGCCGGTATTCGCGAAAGCTCAAGCCCGAAGGGATTGCGCGCCTGCAGCTCGCGGGACGGGACGCCATGCTCGTCGTGTTCGACGTCGGCAGCTACGAAGTGATCTGGCGCTGATCAGCACACGGTGCCGAACGAAAAGCCGCGCGCGCGCAGCGCAGGAATCAGCCGGCGCGTCGCCTCCACCGTGTGCCGCTGATCGCGCGTGGGGGCCGACTCGTCGCCGTCGTGCATCACGATGATGTCGCCATCGGACACGCGCGATGTGATGCGCTGGAACGAGGCGTTCCCGCTGCGCGCGCGGAACCAGTTGAAATCCCACAACATCCACCCGAATCCGATCAACCGGTAATCCATCTCGCGCAGGCCGTCGTACAACTGCCCGCTGCGCCAGCCCGCGTGGGGCCTGAAGGCGCGGCACGGCGTGCCACCCGCCAGCTGCTCGATCCGCGCCGAGGCGGCTTCGAGCGTTCCCCTGAGTTGAGCCGGTGTCATGACCATCGGGCGGCGTGTCGCCGAATGAAGGGCCACCGCGTGGCCGTCAGCGAACGCGCGGGTGACGATCGGCGCGGTGTCGTCGTTCAGATGCTCATCGATGATGAAGAACGTCGCCCGCTCGCCTTCTGCCGCCAGCACGTCAAGCAGATCGGGCGTCGTCGACGGATTCGGCCCGTCGTCGAACGTGAGGTAGACGGTCGGCGTCTTCGTTCGGGGCATCGCCCACACGGCACGCTCGCCGGCCATCCAATCGATGACGAACGGCGCCGGCCACATGTGGGCAAGCGCAGTCAACGCCGCGCCAATACCAATCAGCAGGAGCATCGCCCGACTCGAATCGTAACGTGATTACCGAAGTTGTCCGGCTAAGTATCATTTGACTGCATATCACTTTACGACTCTGCATGGATCGTATTTTGAAATCAGCGAGCGGTCAGGAGGATGTTGATGCGTCTACGTGTATCGTTTTGGGTGTGTCTGGTATTTCTTGCCGTCACCGGTGCGGTTACCGCCCCTCCGGCGCACGCACAGGTGAGCCCCGGCGTTCAGGCGGGCATCTCGCTCGACCCCGATCAGTTCTACTTCGGGGGACACATCGAAACCACTCCGCTGGTCGATCGTCTCCGGTTCCGCCCCAGCGTTGACATCGGCCTTGGCGATGACCTCACGCTGGTCGCCGGAAACTTCGACTTCACATATACGTTCCCCAGCAGCAGCAACGGCTGGAATCTGTACGTCGGCGCAGGGCCGACCATCAACTGGTACGACTCCGACAACGGCGATTCCGACACAGAAGGCGGCTTCAACTTCATCGTCGGCGCCAAACAGCGAAGCCGCCTGTTCTTCGAGTTCAAGGTGGGAATGGAAGGCAGCCCCGACCTGAAATTCGGCGTCGGATACACCTTCAGATAGGATCGCGGATGAGCCCCTGCGATTTTGGCCCTTTCACCCCTGAATGAATATCGCGAGCGGCGGGAGGCGCGCGCACGTGAGCAGGCGCGTCTCGCCCGCTTCGACGCGCGCATCAGCTACGCGCGGCTGGGGACGGTTGCCGGTTTCGCCCTGACTGCCTGGCTGGTGCTTGGAGCCGGTGCGACCGCGTGGCTCTTCGTCATCCCCGCTGCGGCATTCGCTGCGCTGGCCGTCTGGCATGACCGGATCATTCGAGCGCTCGACTGCACCACGCGCGCGATTGCGTTCTACGAGCACGGCATCGCGCGGATCGAAGATCGCTGGCAGGACTTCGGCGCGCCAGGCACGCGGTTTCTTTCCGAGGATCACCTTTACGCGCGAGATCTCGACATTTTCGGGCCCGCTTCGCTGTTTCAGCTGCTGTCGCGGGCTCGCACGCATCTCGGCGAGGAACAGCTCGCGCGATGGCTCAGCGCGCCTGCGCCTGTCGCGACGGTGCTTCAGCGCCAACAGTCGGTCGCGGAGCTGCGCAACGCCCTCGATTTCCGGGAGGCGCTCGCGACCGCCGGCGGCGCATCGCGCGACATCGATACCGTCGCGCTCGGCGCATGGGCATCGGCGCCGTCGGCACCGGAACCCGCGTGGCTTCGAATGCTTGCGATCGTGCTCGCCGGCGGTATCGTCGGCGGAGTCGTCTGGTGGGTCCGTGGCGGACCGCTGACGCCGCTGCTTGTCGTCATCGGTCTCAAGATGATTTTGACGCGGCCGTCGCGAGCGCGCGTGGCACGCGTCGTCCGCGGCGTGGAAAATCCGCTCAGGCAGCTCGACATCCTCGCCGAGACGCTTTCGCTGATCGAGCAGTCGACGTTCACGAGTCCGCGTCTCATCGAGATTCGCGCGGAAATCGTGAGCCACGGCATCCTGCCCTCCGAGGCGATCCGCCGCCTCGAGCGGCTGGCGGACATGCTCGACTGGCGGCGTAACGCGTTCTTCGCGCCTGTGGCCGCGGCCGTGTCCTGGTCGCTGCACCTGGCGTCGGCGATCGAGGATTGGCGTCGCGAATTCGGCCCGAAAGTGGTCGCGTGGCTCGCGGCCGTGGCCGAGTACGAGGCGCTCGGCTCGCTCGCGGCGTACGCGTACGAACATCCGGACGATCCATTTCCAACCTTCACCGACGCCGAGGGGCCTGCGCGATTCGAGGGGACGAGTCTCGGCCACCCGCTCGTGCCGGCGGCGCGAATCGTGCGGAACGATGTCTCACTCACGCCGCGGACACCGCTCTTGATCGTGAGCGGCTCGAACATGTCCGGCAAGAGCACCCTGCTGCGAACGGTCGGGATCAACGTTGTACTGGCCATGGCCGGCGCGCCGGTGCGCGCGGCGGCTCTCACGCTGTCGCCTCTGGCTGTCGGCGCCACGCTCCACGTGCATGACTCGCTGCAGGCCGGCCGCTCCCGCTTCTTCGCCGAGATCTCGCGGATCCGCGGCATCGCCGACCTTTCGGGACGCCGTCCGCGCCCGCTGTTCCTGCTCGACGAGCTCTTCCAGGGCACGAATTCCCACGACCGGAAGATCGGCGCAGAAGCGCTGCTCCTCAACCTGATCGCGCGCGGCGCGATCGGTCTGACCACCACTCACGATCTCGCGCTGACCGCCATCGCGGACCAATCAGCGGGACGAGCCGTGAACGTGCACTTCGAGGATGAGTTGAGGGACGGTGAGCTGGTTTTCGACTACCGCATGAAACCCGGGCCGGTGACGCACAGCAACGCGCTGGCACTCATGAAAGCGGTCGGGCTACCTGTCGCTGGCATAGGGAGATTGGCAGATTCGTAATCTCCCAATCTGCCAATCTCCCAATCTTCCAATTCTTATTGCACTATTGCCACCACCGGTTGTTCCGGTTCTGGCCCGCGACCTCGCGAGCCGACTCCACGCCATTGCGAAGTCCCAGGTTCCGCAGATCCGCAACGTCTTCGCTGACCGTGACGCATCGGGCGTTGCGGTTCGTGCCGTCGCAGAGTTCCCAGGTGCCGCCATAGACCTGGACGCTGCGCGCGCGATCTCCGACAGATCCCAGATTGCCCACGTTGTTCATGACATCGCGCGAGTCGCCGCGGAAGTTCGGGCGATCGTAGAGCACGAGGCGCGACTGACGGGAATTGGCATTGCCTCGCTGGTTGCCCCACCCCCATCCGCGGCCGTTGTTGCCGTTATTGCCGTTATTTCCGCTGGTCCGCCCGAACCCGACGGCGCGCATCGACGAAATGCGGTCGTTCCATCCCTCGGCCCTCAGGTCGTCGATCGAGCCCTGAAACACACGGCAGCCACCCTCGAAATTGATGTCGCGGCACACCTCCCACGCCTGGTTGCCGTCCACTTCGATGCTGCTGATCCGATCGTTCATTCTCTGCTGCCGCAGATCGGGTACTTCGTTGCGGAACGTGATGCTGTCGCCGCGGAAATCGGGATCCTCGTACACCGTCACCCCGCCATATCCGTATCCCCTGCCTCGCTGCGCGGACGCGTCCAGCGAAAACGCGGACACCGCCAGCACGAGGGCAAGTGCAAATCGAAAGCCCATGGCCACCTCCGTTTCCTGTCATGTGCAACCGCTATGCCGTCGAAATCGCTAATGATTCCGGGCAATTTCACGAGATGCGACGCGATTGTCCAGGGTCAAGGACAGCACAGACGCGACAGGAATTACCGCTCGATCATTTCGATCGTCGCGTCGGTGTGGAGCGTGAACCGGCCGCGGCCGGTGGAGATGATCTGGACGTCGGGCAGTTTTTCCTGAAGGCGATGGCGCAGCAGGATGAGCCGGCTCTCGAAATTGTCCTTCACCGGAGGAAGACCGAGCGATTCGTCGAGGCGGACTTCGCGATTCGTGAAGTCCCTGCGCCCGGTGCGCCGCGCCTCGTCGAGCAGCTTCCACAAGATGCGCGCGGGAATATTTCGAATGAGGTATTCGCCGTCGACGAAAATCGCTTCGTCCTTGCGGTAGTAGGTCAACGAGCGCTTTCTCTTCGCCGCTGCCGGCGCCGTCTCGCGCCGCTCCTCGCCGCGCGCCGCGTGCCCCTCGTCCTCGAGTCCCGACATGCGATCGATGCCGAGCGCGATCTGGTTTCCCACGATCTGCAGGTACGCTTCGTGCCACTCCCCGAAACGCATGGGATCGCGATCTTCGGCCGACAGCACGCCGACGAGCCGATCGCCGATCGTCAGCGGGATCGCCAGCACGCTCTTCGCATCGGGCAGACCGGGCAGCTTGATGTCTTCGCAATCCTGGCCTGTCGCCGCTTCGCGCCGGATCGCGCGGCCGTACGCCAGATCGGAGTCGAGCACGCTGAAACGCAACACCTGGCGATCTCGCGCCGCCGTCCCGATGATCCCCTGTCCAAGGGGCACCTCTGCGCCGATGCCGCTTTCCCCGTAGCCGCGACTGGCGAGCGTCACGAGCTTGCCGCACGCCTCGTCGTGCAGGAGCACGCTCGTATGGGTAAACCGGAAATATTCTTCGAGCGCTTCGAGCGCCGCGTGAAGCAGCGTCTCGAGGTCGCGCGCGCGCGTGATTCGCTCGGACACCCATTGCAGTCCCCGCACTTCCGAGCGGATCCCCGCGAGCGACGACGCCTCGGATTCGATCTCGGGACGATCGGCGTCAAGAAACCCTTCGACCTTCTCGAGCGACTGCACCTCGAACACGTCCGCGGCGATAAGCCGGAACACGCCCTTCATGCCCGTGGCCGACGCGATCGCCTCGATGCGGGCCGACATCGTGTCGAACAGCGGCCCCTGCTTCTCGGATCGCAGGAACGTGAGACGCAGCCGGTAGGCCTGGAAGGTGAGCGGGTCGTACATCTCGACGCACGCACGAGGGTTCTCGTCGAGATTTCGGCGCGTCTTGTTGAAAAACTGGCACGACAGCGCAACGTGCCGGTCGTCGACGTAGTAGACCTGGCTGACGTAGGTGATGTTCGGCACGCCGCGGCCATCGACGGTCGCGATCAGGCTTGGCGACACGCCCTGAAAGCACCGCGAGAGATCGGACAGCCTGGTGGATGCACTCATCGCAGGCGGGTGCCGGCTTTGGGTCCGGGCGACTGTTCGTAGATCTCTTCCACCCGGATTTCCAGCGCGTACGCGGGCCAGTGCACGACCGAGCGTGTCAGGCGCGGCGGGTACCCGATTGTGTTGAGGACACCGCCAAAGCCGCCCAGGTGTGCGACCACAAACGGCTCTTCGTCGGCTCGCGCCAGACGCGTTTGCTCGACGATGCCTTTCAGCTGCGTGGCGCAGTGCGAGATCGGGTGCGTCGTCACGACCGCGATGCGGTGCGTGCTTGCGACGTTGGCGATCGTTTCCTTGCTCGTCGCCATCGGCACGAACACCGTCGCCGTCGCCAGCTCGTCGTCCGATCGCAGGCCGACGGCCCGGCAGCACGCCGGGTTTCCCTGCGCATCCACCGATCCGACGATGACCGACACGCCGGGCTCGATGCTTTTGAGCAGCCGCTCAATCATGGGAGCGCTGAGATTATGAACCATTTAGGAAGTTTTTAGGATTGGGCCCGGCTTAGGAAAGTTTTCAGATTCGCCTAGGGAAGTCTTAGCAACGCGGCCGTTGGCGGCCCGGTAGATTTCTCTACATGAAGAACATCATCATCGCCGCAACCGCCGTTTTCTTCGTCGCCGCCGCCGGGATGGTCACGCTCTCGACCAGTCAGACCCAGTCGCCGGCGTCGCCCGTCACCCACGCCGCGAAGGTTCAGCGCGGCGAGTACCTCGTCAAGATCATGGGGTGCAACGACTGCCACACGCCATGGAAGATGGGACCGCAGGGACCGGAGCCCGACATGGATCGTTTTCTGTCGGGTCATCCCGAGCAGATTGGGCCACTGCCTGCCGTGAAGGCGCCCGAGCCGTTCCTCTGGTCGGGCTTCCCGACCAACACGGCGTTCAGCGGACCGTGGGGCGTCAGCTACGCGTTCAATCTGACTCCCGAGCAGAACACGGGGCTGGGCATCTGGACCGAGGAGATGTT
>JGI10216J12902_100952827_pt1 | contig 11395 bp, 5 predicted proteins | sample KanNatreferecore_FD_12902 | JGI IMG/M metagenome (IMG submission 12902)
GCGTCCTCGCCGGGCACGTCCAGCCGACCTTCGCGAAGAGCGAGCACGAGCACATCCATGTCGCGCGAGGGGCCCGTCAACCGTCCCAGCCAGGAGAACTCGGACGAGAAGTGCTCGACAGCGTCATCCGGGAACACGTTTCTGATCTGGCGGAGGAGCGAGCGCGTGCGTCGGATTGCGACCCTGAAGTCGTGCAGGAACTCCGAGTCGAGCGCCGCACGGACGCCGGGCTCGTTCTTCATGACGATCTCGAGCAGTGCCTGATGCACCTGGCGCGCTCCCGTTTCGGCCGGAACCGACGGAAGCAGGTCGACAGGCCACGAGGGAACGAACGGCTCCGGCGCGCCCGCGGCCCGGAGCATGACGCCGACGTATCCCTCGGGAGCGTGCTCGAGGCCGGGACGGCTTTCGATCACGGGCACGAGCCGCCGGTATTCATCTTCGTATCCACGCAGGCCCGTCAGGGCGATCGTGGTCGGCAGCATCGTCCAGCCGGTGCGCGACAGCGGGCGGCGAACCCTGCCCGCCTGGATCCGCACGCGAGCGGTCGTCTTGCCCTCGTCGTCGAGAATCTCGAGCAGCGAGCCGTGTTCCTCGGCTTCCACATGCGCAAGCAGCCGCCGAACGCCGAGCACCGGCGCCAGCCGTTGGTGGAGTGGTCCGTCGGGAAGATCCCAGGCAAAACTGACCGGCCGGTCCGGCCTGATTTCCAGGCGCGGTCCGCCGCGCGGTTGCCACTCGAGCGTCGCGCCGCCATTGACACCCGCGCGCGCGAGCCGCCCGCCCGCACGTGCCACGCGGAAGTCGAACGTGTCGAGCAGCGTGAACCGCCGCCGCGCGATTGGCTCGTGTCGCGCAGAAAGCAGCGCCCGCAGGCTGCTCGTGATCGCGGAAGGCGAGACGTCGTTGCGGATGACGTACACCGATTCAACCGGCGTCGAGTCGACGCTGCTGGAGGCCGCGTCGCTCACGATTCCATCTCGACGATGCCTTCGACGCCTTCAACGAAAGGCCGGAGCTCTTCTCGCAGCCGTGAGGCCGCGTCCTCAACGGGCATCCACCGTCGCCGGCGGAGCCTGTCCTCGAGCCAGTGCTCGAGCACCGACGTGACGCGCATCAGGTAGACGTCCACCCGGCAGCGGCCGGCGCCGTTGACGTGGAGATAGCGCCCGAGAGGTTGCCGCGTGACGACGCCGAGCAACCCGGCCTCCTCTTCGGCTTCGCGAATGGCGGCATCGCGAGGCCGCTCACCGCTGTCGACGGATCCCTTCGGCACGATCCAGCCCTTGCCCCGGGAAGTGGTCACCAGCGCCACCTCGATGCGCTCCTTGCGGATGCGGTACGGGATCACTGCCGCTTGCCGGTGTACTCGCGCCATCCGTTCCTCCGTTGGTTAGGACCTCTGTCGCTTGCCTCCTGGCCCCGACGCCAGGCCGGCCCGCTGATCCGCCCTCCGGGCCTCGTCATCCCGCTGTTTCAGCAGGCGGAGCGCTTCGCGCACCACTTCGCTGGCGGTCTGGTAGAGGCCGCTTCGCACCTTCTCGCTCACGAGCCTTTCCAGTTCCGGTGTCAGCGACACATTCATACGGCGGTCGGCGGCATGATAACAAAAAATAGCTATAAATAACAAAATATGACATCAGAACGCATGGGCGTCTGACGAGGAACATCCCCGGAGACTTGCCGTTTTGCAGTGACCTGTCGAATCAGACGCTGGACGCGTTGCCGAGAACGATCCGCACTTGGTGCGTCTGGCCGTCGTCAGTCAGAGGAATCGCCGCGGCGTTGCAGACCACATCGTCGAGGAAGGCCATCGAGACCCCGCGGCATCGCCGCTCGGGGTTGGAGACCGAGATCACGTACTGCGAGCGCCCGACGCGCCAGACGATCTCGTACCCGGGCCAGGACGATGGGATGCAGGGGTCCACGCTGAACGTGCAGCCGAGGCGCCGCAGCCCCAGCATGCTTTCGAGGCCGGCACGATAAAGCCAGGCCGCGGATCCCGTATACCAGCTCCAGCCTCCGCGGCCGGCATGTGACGTCCGCGCGCACACATCGCCGGCCACGACGTACGGCTCGGTCTTGTATCGCTCGACGTCCGCGGCGGTTCGCGTGTGATTGATTGGGTTCAACATGTGGAACAACTCGGCGACCTCGTCGCCGCTGCCCAGACGCGCCAGGGCCATGACCACCCACGCGGCGGCATGTGTATACTGGCCGCCGTTTTCGCGGATGCCTGGCGGGTACGCCTTGATGTACCCGGGATCCTGGAGCGACCGATCGAATGGGGGGGCGAGCAGGAGCACCAGCTGCGAGCCCCGCACGATCAGCGACGTCCGAACCGCATCCATCGCCCGCTCGGCAAATCGGAGAGGAACCACGTTCGAGAGGACCGCCCACGACTGGGCAATCGAATCGATCTTGCACTCGTCGTTCTGCGCCGATCCCAGGGCCGTTCCGTCGTCATAGTAGCCACGGCGGTACCATTCGCCGTCCCAGGTCAGCTCGAGATGGGACGCCAGGCGGCGGGCCTCTTCCCTATACCGCGCCGCGCGGACGTCGTCCTGCCGCGCCTGGCACAAACCGGCGAAGTCGGTGAGCACAACATGGAGGAAGAAGCCCAGCCAGGTGCTCTCGCCGCGCCCGGCCGGGCCCACTCGGTTCATCCCGTCGTTCCAGTCGCCGGTCCCGAACAGTGGAAGCCCGTGCGCACCCATGGTCATGCCTCGTTCGATCGCGCGGATGCAATGCTCGAAGAGCGTGCCGTCGTCGGCGGAGACGCCGGGTGATCCGTACGACTCGTGTTCCTGGTCCGTCAGCGGCGGCGCCTTCAGAAACGGCACGCGTTCGTTCAGGACGCCGGCATCGCCGGTCGCGCGCACGTAGTGCGCGACGACGTGCGGAAGCCAGAGCAGGTCGTCGGAACATCGGGTACGGAGGCCTCGACCACGGGGCTCGTGCCACCAGTGCTGAACGTCGCCTTCGACGAACTGCCGTGACGCCGCGCGGAGCAGGTGCTCGCGCGCAAGCTCAGGCCGCGCAAGAGACAACGCCATGACGTCCTGCAGCTGGTCACGGAAACCAAATGCTCCACCGGGTTGGTAGTAGCCGCCGCGGGTCCAGAGCCGGCAGCTGACCGCCTGGTACAACAGCCAGCGGTTCATCAGCGTATCGAACGAGTCGTCGGGCGTATGCACCTGCACGACGCCGAGGGTGCGATCCCAGTCCGCCTGTACCCGTGCGAGCGCGGCCAGCGCCACGTCGATGCCGCCGTGGCGCGCGATGAGCTGCCGGGCATGAGCGTGGTCCGTGCCCTCTCCCAGCAGGAACAGCAACCGGCGCCGCTCTCCCGGCCGCAGGACGCAGCGGATGTGAAGGGCCGCGCATGGATCAAGGCCCGCGCCGACGTGTCCAGAGAGGGCCGCCTGGCCCATCGCCGCCGGCGCAGAGATGTCGCCGTTGCGGCCGAGGAACGAGCGGCGGTCGGCCGTGAAGGAGCTCGGTGCCTCGCTCGCGTATGAGAACGCGACATGGCCGGCGTAGTCCTGGTTGTACGTGTTCCTCGCAAACACCGCGCCGCTCGCCTCGTCAACCTCCGTGACGACATGCAGGTGGTCGCCATCACGCGGAGGTCCAAGCATCCACTCGTTGTAGGCGAAGACGCTGAGCGTACGGTCCTCGGGGCCGTCATTGGCCAGCGTGAGCACGGAAAAGCGCACCGGATCGACGGCATCGACGAAGACGTCCAGTTCGTGACCAATCCCGTGCGTTGCGCGCGAGAAGCGCGTGATCCCGGCGCTGTGGTGAACAAAACATCGCCCGCCGTCCGCGCGGGTGATCGGCCCCGGGGTCGGTGACCATGATTCGCCGGTTTCGTCGTCGCGCACGAAGAGCGCTTCGCCGGTCGGATCCACGATGGGATCGTTTGCAAATGGCGTCAGCCGATTCTCGCGGCTGTTGCCGGACCACGTGTGCGCCGAACCGGATGCCGTAATCACCGTCCCGAACTGGGGGTTCGCGATGAAGTTCGTCCACGGCATCGGGGTTTCTTCCGCACCGTCAAGAACGATCGTGTACGCGTGGCCGTCGTCGGTGAAGCCCCCGAGGCCGTTGCCAAGCGTCATGGGCGGCGCGACACCGGGCGGAGTCGAGGACCGGTACTGCGGCGACGAAATCGGGACGAGCGGGGCAGTCTGAGGCTGGATGGCATCCGGGCGATCGAGCTGGGTCCGCAAGTCCCCGGCGTCGCCGCGGAGGACGACGCGCGCCACGGCTTCGAGCAGGACGCGCTCGGCGCGGCCCAGGCCGTCGGTGCGCAGCAGATATGCCCCTCCCGGCCGCTGCTGCCACGCACTCCACGGCCCGTCTTCAAGGACCTCCGTCAGTTGCGCCTGCATCTCGTCCAGGTAGCTCACGGGATGCTCGTTGACTATCACGACATCTGCGCGCAGGCCCTTGAGCCGCCAATACTCCTGTGCCTGGAGCACTTGGCGCACCAGCGGGAGATCCGAATCGCCGACGACGCGGAGCAGCAGGATGGGCAAGTCCCCCGAGATGGCATGGGGCCAGAGCCCGGATTGACCGAGCTCGTTGGCGGCGATCGTATCGGCGTTCGCTCGGAGCGATCCGTCCGTACCGAGCACCCGCGAGGCCAGCCGCTCGAACAGGACCGCATCGTCGGCGGAAATGCCCAGGTGGCGACGCCCGCTCTCGGCGTGGGTCAACGCAAGTGCGAAGGTGCGTCCCGTAGCGCCCGGACGGTGGTACTTGCGCGCAAGCGCCTCGACCGTCTCGCGATCGGGAGCGACGCCGGTCGCGAAACTGAGCCGCACCGTCGCGCCTGGCGCCAACCGGATGCGCCGGCGAAGGCTCACGATCGGATCGAGAACCACCCCTGTCGTCCCGGACAGGGCGCGCCCGTCCATCGCCAGCGGACGTGAGGCGTCCCGGCCCCGGCCCAGAAAGCGCGCGCGATCGGTTTCCCACTCGACGGGCCCCTGCGGGCGTCCCTCGAGACTCAACCCATGAAAGGCCCACGCGGCGGCGTCGCCCGCATCGCGCGGCCGCCGATGACACAGCAGCGCGGAGCTGTCGGCCAGATACTCGGTCTCGACGAAGAGCTTCCCGAACGCCGGATGGGCGAGATCGCCGGCCGCCGTCGTGAGGACGATCTCGGCGTAGCTGGTCACATCGAGCTCGCGAATGCGCGATCCCTGATTGCGCACCGTCAGCCGCCGAACTTCGACGTCGTCCTCCGTCGAGACCGCGACGTCCAGCTGCGTCGTGACGTCCTCGTCTCGCCGCCGGAACGTGGCGCGATCGGCGGAGAACAGGACCGAGTACTCGTCGGGCTCCCGCCGAGTCGGCTGATACGCCGCCGACCACACCGCGCCGCTTCGCACGTCGCGCAGGTAGATGAACTGGCCGTCCCCGTCGCGCGTGGAGTCGCGGCGCCACCTCGTCACCGAAAGGCCGCGCCAGACGCCGGCGCCTCCGCCCGCATTCGTGACCGACGCGACGTAGTTGCCGTTGGACAGGAACTGCGTGTGCGGGAACAAGGTGTGTGGCGTCCAGTACCGGCGCACCGGGGCCGACGCCACGGGCCCGGCCACACGCATTTCGTCGAGCGGGCGCGGTTCGATGCCCGTGACGGCTCGCGGCACCCGTTCCTGAAGCAGCATCTCCGTGGCCTGGACGCGCGGCTCCGCGTGAAAGCGCTCGACCATGCGGTCGTCCAGCAGCACGTTGGCCAGCGCCACCAGCGTCATCCCCTCGTGATGGGCCAGATAGGTCGGCACGACGACGCCGCTGGTGGGCTTGTCCTCGTCGTGAGCGATATCGTCTGATCCCCGGATGGTGTAGTCGATGGCGTCGAAGAAGCCAAACTCACCCGCGAGGCCCATTGCGGCCAGCCGTCGCAGATTGGCCGTGCTTGCAGCGGGATCGAGAATGGCCGCTAGCGCGGTGGCATAAGGGGCGACCACCAGTTCGTCGCCCAGCCCGCGTTTCAGGCCGAGTCCGGGAATGCCGAAGGCCTTGTACTGGTAGTGGCCATGCCGGTCGATGAGGTTGTACGCAGACTCCGAGATTCCCCAGGGAACGCCGTGCGCGGCGGCGTAGTCCATCTGGCGGCGAACCGCCAGTCGGCACGATTCGTCCAGCAGCGTGTTCGGGTACGTCCGCATGACGAGCAGCGGCATCAGGTACTCGAACAGCGTTGCGCTCCATGAGAGCAGGACGGGAGCGCCGCCCACTGTCGTGACCGACCGTCCGAGATGAAACCAGTGCATCTCCGGCGCGTCGCCCTTCGCGATGGCGATGAAGCTGGCCAGGCGCGCCTCCGATGCGAGCAAATCGTAGTACGAGGCATCGAGCCGTTCAATGCTGTCGGCATCAGCGAGGCGGTAGCCGATCGAGAAGAGCTGGCGCTTGGGATCGAGGAGGAACCTGAAGTCCATCGCGTCGAAAAGCGCTGTAGCGCGGCCCGCGAGACTGGGCGCGATGTCCTGGAGCCCGACCGACAGCGTGAGGAGGGCGCCCGCCAGGTTCCCGCTGTCCACGGTGGAGACATAGGCCGGTAGCAACGGCGCCAGGGTCCGCGTGTCGTACCAATTGAGCAAGTGGCCCTTGAACCGTTCGAGTCGCTCGATCGTCGTGAGCGTTCGGTCGATCCGGAGCACGAGTTCGCCCGTGTCGATGAATTCCAGATCGTGCGCGGCCAGCGTCGCCAGCAGGCCGAGTCCGATGTTGGTCGGCGAGGTTCGATGAGCGACAGTGAGTTCGGCGCCGACCTGCACGTTATCCGGCGGAAGGAAATGATCTGCGGCCCCACCGAAGGCCTCGAAGTAACCCCACGTAGTTTTCGCGACCCGGCGCAGATAGGCGCCGTCGGCCGACGACAGCGCCGCGCGGCGTCTGGCTGCCGGCCGACTGAGGTGAAACGCGATCCACGGGGCGGCAAACCAGAGGCCAAGAATGGGACCGGCGATTCCCAGGGCCGCGGGACGGACCAGGAGCACCATGGCAAGGATCGCCGCCGCCAGCAGTGGGCTGGCCCGCATTCCACGGAGGAAAGCGCGCAGCCGCACGGCGCCGACGCGCGCTGTAGCCGCCGCCGTCGTCTCCCACTCCAGCAGGCGGCGGCGCGTGATGCCGAGGCGGATGAGAGTGATCCCAATCGCGTGCAGCCGTTCCCACGCGTCATTGGCCATGAAGGTGAGCTGGAGCCCGCTGCGAGCCGCCTCACTCTTCAGATCCTCGGCCTCGACACGCAGGAAGCCGCGCCACGACTGTCGGCGTTGGGGACCGCGCGCCATGGCGAGCGCGCGAGACAGACACGGAAACAGGAGCGCCGCGAGGCCGATGGCCGTCCACGCGGCTGGAGCGCCTGGCAGAGCGGTCCAGCCGAGGACGAGCAGGACAAGCGTCGCCGGAGGCGACAGGCTGCGGCGCAGATTGTCGAGGATCTTCCATCGGGCGATGATGGGCAGGATATTGCGGGTCACGCCCGTGCGCGATGGCACGAAGGGAAACAGCCACCACAGAATCTGCCAGTCGCCCCGCACCCAGCGGTGCTGTCGCCGCGCGTGGGCGAGCACGCTGGAGGGATACTCGTCCACGACCTCTATGTCGGTGACCAGGGCCGTGCGGGCGTAGAGTCCCTCGAACAGGTCGTGCGACAACAGCGCGTTCTCGGGCACACGGCCATCGAGTGCCGCGGCGAACGCGTCGACGTCGTACAGCCCCTTCCCGGTGAAGATGCCTTCACCGAACAGGTCCTGGTACACGTCGGACACCGCTGTGGTGTAGGGGTCCACGCCGGTGTGGCCGGCGTATGTCCGCGCGAAGAGCGATCCGGCCGCGCTCGCCATCGTGACGCTGACACGGGGCTGCAGAATCCCATAGCCCGAGGTGACCCGCCCGACCCGGCGATCGACCTCGGCCCGATTGAGCGGGTGCGCGATGATGCCGATGAGGCGTTTTGCGGCATCGCGTGGCAGGCGCGTGTCCGAGTCCAGCGTGAGGCAATACCGGATCGACGGGAGCACGTCCAGCGCGCCGACCTGAGTCGAAAAGCTCGTGTCCGCCGCTCCGCGCAGGAGGCGGTTGAATTCCTCGATCTTCCCGCGCTTCCGCTCCCAGCCGATCCATGCGTGCTCGCCGACGTTCCACTGCCGGTCACGATGGAAGAGAAAGAAGCGGTCGGAGCCGAACTTCAGATTGAGCGCGTCGATGCCCGCGCGCGCCTGGTCGAGAAGCGCCGCATCCGACGGCTCATCCAACACGCTGGTATCAGCGAAGTCGGTCAGCATCGCGAAGTGAATGCACGGGTCGTTGTTACCCAGTGCGAGCACCTCGACGTGTTCGAGCAGCGTCTCGACTGCTGCCGCGCTCGTCAACATCGTCGGAACGATCACCATGGTCCGGGCGCTCTCCGGGACCCCTGCGGAGAAGTCGAGCCGTGGCAGCCGCTTCGGACGCACCAGGTGGACCACTGCGCGCTGGACGCAGGCGATGGCGAAGTCGCTCGCAGGCAAGAGAGCGAGCAGGGCCACCAGCACCTGCATGGCGGGCGCGGCGCCCGCGTAGCGGGCATAGGCAACCGCCGCAGAGATGAAGACCGCAGTGACGGCTGCAATCGCTCCGAGGTACGCGCCTGACGGATGGCGGAGCAGTGCCCTCTGCGCGGCCTTCCGCATGCCGGGCCGGTAGGCCATGTCGCCTTCCAGATCGCTGCGCCCACGGTCCACGAGGTGGTAGCCGACGTGGGCAGCGCGATCGGCAGGAGAACCGCTGGCCGCCGCTTGTCGGGCGGTTTCAACGGCCTTGAGCGCCACCCGCACCTGACCCTCGCCGGTCGGCACCGCCAGTTCTTCGACCGCACGGCGCTGCGCGTCGCGGCTCAGAAAGTCCATTCGGCCATACACGCCGGCCGGGTCCCGCTGCAGCACGCGTTCGACGAGGCTGACCGACTCGACGTACTCCTGCCAGTCCAGCGTCGCGCAGAGACGGAGACTGGTCACCGCGTTCGCCATCGAGACCTGCGCCACCCCCTGCCGCTGGTGCTCGGCCCGAATGGCCTCCTCCGCCGTCGTGTGCCGCATCGTGAGGTCGTCGTCTACAGCGGCGCGGACCGCCGCCAGACGGAGCCCATACTCCCGAACGCGATGAAGCAGCTGCACGACAAAGGCCGGTTCGGTGGCCGCCGGCAGCGATTCGACGTCCGTGTGGCTCTCCGCTCTCGAGACGTACCGGTCCGCCGCATGGCGGGCGTTGCGCGCGGACAGCAGCTCGTCGGCCAGGCGGCGCAGGTTCTCCACCAGCGCGAGCTTCAGCATGCTCGGCCAGGCCCACAACTCCCCGATCGTCAGCGGCGCAATCTGCTGGTAGCTGTTCAGGAACTGAATCAGCTGCTGCCGATCCAGGCGGCTGTCGCTGTGGCGGATCACTTCGAGCGCGATGGCGTAGACGCGGGCCTGCCCGGCGTGCTCGCGCCCGGCAAGCGCCGGGAGTGTGCGCGAGTACGTGCGGGGCAGGTCCCGGCGGATGTCGGAAATTTCAGAGGCGATCAGGTGAAAGTTGTCGAGGAGCCACTCGGCTGCCGACACGACGAATCGGCCGTTCCGGACATCGTCGGCGAGAGTGCGATAGGCGACGCGCAGCTGGCGGACGTTGTCATTGAATCGCGGAATGTTGTTCTTGGCGCGGCGGTTCGGATTGGGATCGATGGTCAGGGACGCGGCCAGCGCCAGCGCGCGATCCTCGAGCCGCTCGATGCTGAGCAACTCGTCGCGAAGCGGCTTCTCCGCCGGCGGCAGGTGTCGCCGCGGCAGCCACGAGTCCAGCAGCAGGCTCACGAGTCTCGGAACAGCCTATGGAGGATGACTCAGCGCGGCGAGGCTAGTCGACGGAGGCCGGCTTTCGCTCGAGCTCCTCAATCCGGCTCAAGGCGCGAGCCTTGAGGGAGGCCGCATCGCGGGCGATGACCCTCTCGGCCGGCCGCTCCGCGTGAGGCACGCGGCGATCGATTGCGGCGATCAGTTCTCGCAGCTTCTGGATGAGTGGCGATCGCATCAATGCCATCAGCGGCCTCCGCGGGAATTGGTCCTGGCCACGGTGACGTCGGAAAGTGGGGGAGCCGGAACAGAGTAACTCACTGGGCCTCCAGACCGTGCTTTGGTGAGAGCTGGAAGCCGGGATGGCCGCAAGGCTCAGGAAAGCTATCGGACAAGTATAACCCCTGACGACGCGGACACGCCGGAAATGGCGCAAGACGTGGCGATTCTGATTTCCTGGAAGCACTAAACGGCCGGTACCATAGGCGACGTACCCTCGCCGAGCCGAGTCGGCTGCTGGAGCAAACCCAGGGCCTCGCGAGGCCTCGGAAGGATGAGCCCGCAGGAAGGAGAGTGCCGTGTTTCTGGAACATCGTCGGGTACTGGATCCGATTGAGCGTGTGTCGGAGGTGTTGTTCGGCCTGATCATGGTCCTGACGTTCACCGGCTCGTTGAGTGTGGCAAACCCGGATCGGGCAGAAGTGCGCGAGATGCTGTACGGCGCGATCGGGTGCAACCTCGCCTGGGGCATCGTGGACGCGGTGATGTACGTGCTGGCCAGTGTGCTGGCGCGCACTCGCGGCCTGCGCATGCTGAGGAAGGTGCAGAGCACCACCGACCCGGCCGAAGCTCGTGCGGCGATCGCCGGCGTCCTGAACCCGTTCGTAGCGGCGCGGCTGCGCCCGGCCATCCTGGAAATGGCGCGGGAGGACATGGTCGCCCTCAAGGGCACGCCCCTTCCTGCCCCAATCACGCGCGAGGATTTCGGGGGCGCCTTGGAGGTCTTTCTGCTGGTGTTCCTGTCCACGTTTCCCGTCGTCGTGCCCTTCATCCTGATGAGCGACGCCAGGGCGGCCCTGCGGATGTCGAACTGGGTGGCCGTCACGATGCTGTTCGTCGGGGGATGGTCGCTTGGGCACTACGCCGGGTTGCGTCCGTGGGCCGTGGGAGTGTGCATGGCGGCCCTCGGCGCGGCGCTCGTGGGCGTGACGATTGCGCTCGGCGGTTGATGGCCCGATCGCAGCAGCACCACGGAGCGAGGGCCGGCCGAGTAGTGGCCGTCGAGAATGGCCGGCGCATCACTCCACTCGCAAATGTCATCAGGCGTCGCCAGCGACGTGTCTATCACGCGATGCCAGTCCGACAATCTCTCCAGACCTGACGGCAGCGCGAAGGTGAGCGGTTCCCAGTAGGCGTTCACGATCAGGTGCAGCAGTGCACCGCTGGCCATTGGCACGGTCGCGGCCAGGGTATGCGAGTCGTGCCCCCAGTCCGGTTCGTTCAGTCGCACGGGACGGCGAAGATCGGAAGAGCGTCGTGTAGGGAAAGAGTGTAGATCT
>JGI10216J12902_100263142_pt1 | contig 11388 bp, 7 predicted proteins | sample KanNatreferecore_FD_12902 | JGI IMG/M metagenome (IMG submission 12902)
TACTTCCTCACCTTCGGCCGGAGGCGGAAGCGTCTCGTCCCTTACGGCGTCGCGGCCGCGGTCCCGGCCCCGCCGCCCGCGCTCTCGCGGGGCCGGAGGTGCTTCCACGAGGGTGCGGCTCCGCGTGATCCGCCAGACCACTCCGGTAGCGCCCAGCGGCTCCAGGCCTTCCTCGCGCTTTACCTGGACCTCGCCCAGGTCCACCACGTAAAGGATCTCGCCGCTGGGGTCGAAGCGCACCTCGAACGGACGCTCGAGCCCGCCGCTGCCCCCCGCCGAGGCCGGTGAGCCGCCGCGGTTCACCAGGAAGTCGGTGATCCGGCCGGCTTGCGGGTCCACGCGCACGACGCGGAATCCTGGGATCCCGCCGTCTTCACCGGAGAACGCCGGGAGGGTCCACTCGCCGGCGAGCGCGACGAACGCCTCGCCCGCGAACCCGAATGCCTCGGACGTGCTGAAATCGAAGCGGCCGACGCCGGATCGCGGGGAGAACGTCGCCGCGGGCGTGCCCGACACGCCCGGCGTTCCGTCCAGCAGCCGCCGGGGCTGCGGATGGCCCGGCAGCCGGAAGCGCGGGTCGGTGACCGGAAGGCCGCTCACGTGGTCCGGCCAGCCGTAGAAGCCGCCCTGGCGGATCTCCCAGAAGTTGTCCGGCGCGCCGGCGATCGGCCGGCTCCCGCGCTCCTCCATCCCGCCTTCGGTGGCGAAGATGCGGCCCCCGGGCCCGGCTCCAACGCCCACCGGGTTCCGCAGGCCCCAGGCCAGCCGGTCCACCGCCCCGCTGTCTATCGAGACCCGGTAGACGGCGCCGCCGCAACGCTGTTGGGAGCGGATCGTCTCGCCCGGATCGCAGCGATGGCCGAACGCCTTGAAGCTGCCCGTGGTGACCCGCGCGCCGCCGTTCAGGCTGGGCCGCGAGGTTACGTAGTTGACGCCCGTCAAATGGACGTCCGCGCCGGGGACGTCCGCCCATTCCGGGTGCTGCGCCACCCAGCCTCGCGACGCGTTGTCCAGCCCCACAACGCCGCTGTTGGTGCGCGTGCCCAGTCCGAAGAGGATCCCTCCCGTGCCGTCCAGCGCGAGACCGCTAAGCCCGTAGTCGCCGCCGCCGGGCAGCCCTTCGACCAGCACCCGGACCTCACCCTCGGCCGTGACCCGCAGGATGCGCGGCGACGGGCCGTCTTCACCGATGAACAGCTCGCCCTGCCGGTAGACGAGACCGCTGATCGGGTTGTCCAGCCGGCCGATCTCCGTGACGCTGCGGTCCGGGTCGATGCGGATCACCCGCGGCGGCGCTACCATCCCGCCCGCGACGCCTCCAGCCTCCGCCAGGTACAGCTCGCCGCCCGACCCGAAGGAGATGGCGGAGGGAAAGCTGAGGCCGGTGACCAGGGCTTCCACACGATAGCCCTGCGGCGCCACGATGGCGTCCGGGTTTACCGGGCGCTGCGGTCCGATTCGCATTCAGTCTCTCCGAAATGGGGGTTGGAGTAAGGAGACCGGCAGGCAACGCCTCTCCGGTCCCCTCGACAATACGGCGCGTGGCGCGAGGTCTCCTTCGGTGCGCCTCCGCCCGGCCCAAACGACATGTTAGCCTATCGCGCCATCGTCGGCCCGGAGCGCACCGAACCCGAATGCCCTCCCACCCGGCGTCCACCCCGTCCACGACGTCCACGCTGTCCACATCCACACCCCCACACCCCCACTCTCGACCGTCAGATCCACCCGCGCATCCGATAGACCTCGTACCCGATCACCTCGTGCACCCAATCGCGGAAGGCCTCCAGGCGGTCGTAGACCTTCTCCCGCCGGCCCAGGTTCTCCAGGTCGTAGGTGGCCTCCGGGCAGGGGGAACAGAGGACCCGCACGCCGGCTTTCTCGAAGGTGCCGGCGGCACGGCGCATGTGCGTGGGATCGCTGACCAGGACCACGGTATCCCAGCCGCGCTGACGGCAAAGCTCGCTCACGGCCAGGGCTTCGTCGTGGGTGTTGCGGACCTTGCCCGTTTCCTCGATGGGAAACTCGAAGCCCAGCTTGCGGCAGTGCTCCCGGATGGTCGGGCCGTAGGAGCGGCGGCTTCCCAGGTTCGTCAGCACCAGCCGGCGCGCCTGCCCCTGCTGCAAGACCGAGTAGGCGTGCGTGAACCGCTGCAGCGCCAGCTCGGTGAGATCGCCGTCCATCTGGATGTCCGAGGAAAGCACCACGCACGCCTCGACGGGCGTTAGCGTATCCCGCCGCACCAGGGATTGGACCGGTCCGGCGATGAGCGGCGTGTGGCCCACGATCAACCAGCCGGCAACCACCAGCCCCGCCGCCGCCCACAGCAGCGGCCGCAGCCGCGTGACCCCCAGGAGCATCCCCACGCAGCCGGCAACGACCGGCATGGTGTGCCACCCGGGGATCAACAGCGGGTTGCCCACCAGCCGGCTGAAGGCGGTAAACGCGATGAACGCCAGCACGAACCCGGAGACCGCCAGCCGCCAGCGCACCGGGCCTGGTTCGGACGGGTCAGACTGGTCCGACCGGTCAGATGGGTCAGATGCGTCCGGGTGAGCAACGCGGCGCCGGGAGATTACCGTACCCCCAGGAGTAGCTCCGTGGCAAGCTGGTCCAGCTTCTCGTAGCGCCGGCCCCGCGCGCCGAGACCGGGGCGGTCGAACGCAATTCCGCTCAGGGCGTCGGCGGATGCCTTGCTGTACCGGGCCATCAGTCCTTCCAGGTGCGCGTCTCCCGCGCGGATCTCCGCAAGCAGCCCCTGGATCTCGGCGTCCGCGTTGAAGCGGCGGACCTTCTCCTGCAGGATCTTGAACGTGCGCATGCAGCCGGCGCAGAAGTCCCACACGCCTTCGGTATCTTCGCTGCGCATGGCATGCGCGTCGAAGTGGCGCATACCCGGCCAGCCGTAGTCTTCCAGGAGCTTCACGAGGAAAAAGGCACCCTTGATGTCCTCCTGGCCGAAGCGGAAGTCCTGGTCGTACCGGCCGGGCCGTTGGCCGTTCAGATCGATGTGGAAGAGCTTGCCCTGCTCCAGCGCCTGGGCGACGCCGTGATAGAAGTTGAGGCCGGCCATCGTTTCGTGGGCCACCTCGGGGTTCACGCCGACCATCGCCGGGTCGTCCAGGGTCTCGATGAAGGCCAGCATGTGGCCGGTGGTCGGCAGGTAGAGGTCCCCGCGCGGCTCGTTGGGCTTCGCCTCCAGCGCGAACTTGAGGTCGTACCCGTTGTCCTTCACGTAGCCGATGAGGAAGTTCATGCACTCCCGCATCCACTTCACGGCCTGGACGGCGTCCTTTGAAGCATCGACTTCGGTCCCCTCGCGCCCGCCCCAGAAGACGTAGATCGAGGCTCCCAGCTCGACGCCGAGGTCGATGGCCCGCATCGTCTTCTGGAGGGCGTAGGCGCGGACCTTCGGCTCGTTCGAGGTATACGCGCCGTCTTTGAACACCGGGTCGCCGAACAGGTTGGTCGTCGCCATCGGCACCTTGAGGCCGGTGTCGTCCAGGGCGCGCTTGAACTCTGCCACGATGCGGCCCCGCTCCGCGGGCGACGCGTCGATGGGGACCAGGTCGTTGTCGTGGAGGTTGACGCCGTACGCTCCCAGCCTGGCCAGGCGGAGGACGCCTTCGACGGGGCTGATCCGCTCCCGGACCGGCTCGCCGAACGGATCGCGGCCGGGGTTGCCGAAGGTCCAGAGGCCGAAAGTGAACCGGTCGGCGGGGGTGGGCTGGAAGGGGTCCATCGGAGCGGCTGCCTTTCGAGTGAGGAGACGGCAGCTATGTTAAAGAAAAGCCGCTCCGATCCCTTTCGGGATGGAGCGGCCGGCGGGCCGCTGCCTCTCCCCAGGGCTGCGGTCGCCAACCGGTATTACCGGTGGAGCCGCGCCGATAAACCTGCCGGGCGGGAAGGCTGGGGGCTGGCTGCTCGCCGTTCCGGTTAGCTTGAATACGATCAGTCCGATCGGTCCGATCCGTCCGATCGGTCCAACCCAGACCGGTGGGTTGCGCGGAGGTTTAGCGCTGGTTCTACGGCGTTACGGTGTTGAAGTAGAGCCCAACCGCGAACAGCCCGATCACGATGCGGTACCACGCGTACCACGCCAGGGGCCACTTGCGCAGCGTGCGCAGCAGGAAAGCGATCGCCATATAGCCGGAGATCGCGGCGATGACCGTGGTGAGAAGCAGGCTGCTCCATTCGCCCGAGGTGAGCGGCTCCACCCCCTTCAGCATCTTGAGGCCCTTGTACGCGGTGGCGACGATCATGATCGGCGTCATCAGCAGGAAGCTGAAACGGGCCGCGTCTTCCCGCGTGAACCCGGCAAAGAGCCCGGCCGTGATGGTGGCTCCCGATCGGGACACGCCGGGGAACAGCGCCAGGGCCTGGGCGAACCCGATGATGAGCGCGTCCGGCAGCCGGAGATGCTCCAGCGTGCGGTGCTTCCGGCCGTTCGCGTCTGCCCACCACATCACCAGCCCCAGGACAATCAGCGCCAGGCCGATCAGCAGGAAGCGCGGCTGGAAGGCGGGGTCGGCCAGCTTCTCGACCTGCTTCTCGACCGCCAGCCCGATCACCCCCGCGGGGATGCTGCCCAGGAGCAGGTACTGCAGCATCCGCTCGTCCGGGTCGGCGCCCACCTTCCGCCGGCTGATGATCCGTCCGGCGGCGCGCAGCAGCCCCAGCCACTCGCGCCAGAAGTAGATGAGCACCGGGAAGACGGTGCCGATCTGGATGAAGGTGTCGTAAGTGTGCGCGATCTCCGCGCGTGGCTCCGCGATGGGGAAGAGCTGCGGGGCCAGGATCAGGTGCGCGGTGCTGCTGACCGGCAAGAACTCAGTGAGCCCCTGAATGACTCCTAACACCAGCGACTGCTGGACGTTCAAGGCGCTCTTCCTGCTCTTCCTTCAGTAGACCGCTCCCGCTCGGCGAGCGCCCCGCGGAGGGTCCGGACGGCGGACGGCGTCCACGCATCCTGGGGCGGACCAGGAAGTGGTGGACAAGAGTTTTTACCACAGCCGCGGCTGGGGCCGCGAGGAACATTCCCCACATCCCGAAGAATTCCGCGCCCAGCAGCAGCACGATGATCACCACCGCCGGGTGCAGCTTGATCTGGTGCCCGATCACCCGCGGCATGATCACCTTGCTCTCGATGAGGTGCATGAAGCTGAACGCCACCAGCACCGCGATCCCGCGGTCCCACCCCTGCAGCGACGACAGCAGCACGATCGGCACCGCGCCGATGACCGGCCCGATCACGGGGATGACGCGCGTGATCGCCGCCACGACGGCCATCGCGAGCGGGTACTTCACGCTCATCGAGACCAGCAGCACCCAGGTGAAGACCCCCGCGATGAGCGCCAGGATGAGCTGCCCGATAGCGTAGCTCTGCAGGATGAGGCCCACCTGCCGCATCAGGTGCAGCGCGTCGCGCACCCGCTGCCGCGGCACCATCATCGTGAACTCCCGCTTCAGCGGGCGGCTTTCGGTCAGGAACGAGAACGCCAGCACCGGGATCAGGATCATCTCCACGATGATCATCCCGGAATGGACCGTCTGGCTCAGCACGTGCTGGATGCGCTGCGGGATTCCCGCGCCGATGTCCGAGAAGCCGTGCTGCTCGATCCAGTCGCGAACGTCCTGCGGGAGCTGGTTGTAGCGGTCCTGGAGGACCGCCGCCCGCCGGGCCCACTCCGCCTGGTAGGCCCCCCAGTTCGCCAGCAGGTTGCTGATCTCCACCGAGATCGGCTTGATGATCCAGAAGCCGAGCTGCACCAGCGCGAACAGGAACGCGAGGAAGACCACCCACGTGGCGACCGTGCGGCGCGCGTGGATCGGCACCGGCCGGAAAATTCGGGTCCGCATCAGCCAGTCCACGGCGGGCGCCATGGTGAAGGAGAGCATCGCCGCCACGAACACGACGATGATGATGAACGCCGCGCGGTAGAGCACGTACGCGAGGGCGACCGCGAGCGCGATCCTCAGCAGCAGCGAGGACGCGGCCGACAGCCAGGTCTCGGGCCGGGTGCGCCTGGGCTCCGTATGCACGATGGTGACTTCGTCGGACATCTACGCGCCAAAGTGCCGGAGGAGGACGGAGGCAATCCGGCCGGCCGAGCGGCCGTCCCCGTAGGGGTTCACGGCCTGCGACATCTGAGTATAGGCGGCAGCGTCGGTCAGGAGACGGGAAGCCTCGGAGACGATCGCCTCCGTGTTCGTCCCCACCAGCAGCGCCGTGCCCGCGTCGATGCCTTCGGGCCGCTCCGTGGTCTCGCGCAGCACGAGGAGCGGTTTCCCCAACGCGGGACCCTCTTCCTGTATGCCGCCGCTGTCCGTCAGGATCAAGGTCGAGCGCTTCATCAGGTTGATCCAGGCCAGGTATTCCTGCGGCTCCACCAGCAGCACGCGCGGCTCCGTGCCCAGCTCGGCGCGGATCACGTCCCGAACCTTCGGGTTCTTGTGCATCTGGAAGACCGTCGTCACGTCCTCGAACCGGCGCGTCAGCTCGCGCACCGCGCCGCAGATCCGCGCGAGCGGCTCGCCCAGGTTCTCGCGCCGGTGCGCCGTAACGACGATGACCCGCCCTCCGGTGGAAGTCGCCCGCTCCAACGCCTCGTCCTCGAAACGGAACGGGCGGGAGGCCGCCTCCAGCAGCGCGTCGATCACCGTGTTGCCGACCTGGAACACGCGGTCCTGAGGTACGCCTTCCGCCAGCAGGTTCCGGACGGCCTGGTCGGTCGGCGCGAAGTGGAGGTCCGCCAGCACGGCGGTGAGGCGCCGGTTGATCTCCTCCGGGAACGGGTCGTACCGGTTGTCCGTTCGCAGTCCCGCCTCCACGTGCCCCACCGGGATTTGCCGGTAGAACGCGGCCAGGCTGGCGACGAACGTAGTGCTCGTATCCCCCTGTGCCAGCAAGATGCAGGGCTTCAGCTCCGCAAGGAGCGGGTCCAGCCGCTCCAGTACGCGCGAGGTGATCTGCGCGAGCGACTGGTTCGGCTGCATCACGTCCAGGCTGTGGTCCGGCACGATCTCGAAAACGTCCAGCACCTGCTGGAGCATCTCGCGGTGCTGCCCGGTGGAGATGACGACCTGCCGCACCCGCTCCGGATAGCGCGCCAGCTCCCGGATGACCGGCGCCATCTTGAGGGCATCGGGGCGGGTTCCGACGATGGAGGCGACCGTCAGCAGCTCGCTCACCCGCGGATGCTCATCGAGATGAACGCGCCGAGGGCGACGACGCAGAGGCTCAGGGAGATCGCATACAGGATCAGCACCGTCTGCCGCTGCGTGAATCCGAGCTCCATAAGGCGGTGGTGGAGGTGGCTCTTATCCGCCTGGTAGATCGGACGCCCGGAGCGCCATCGCCGCACGATGACACTGGCCGTGTCGAAGATCGGCAGGGCCAGCACCAGAATCGGCATGGCGACCGCAATCACGACCGGAGATTTGTACGCGCCCGCCGTGGAGATGCACGCCAGCGTGAAGCCGACCACCGGAGCGCCTCCCCCCATGAAGATGCGCGCCGGGTTGAAGTTGAAGGGCAGGAACCCCATCAGGCTCCCGAACAGCGCCGCCGCCAGCAGCGCGAGCGCCGGCTGTTTGCTCCAGGCTGCCAGGCACGCCAGCGTCATCGCGGAGATCGCGCTGACGCCGGCCGCCAGGCCGTCGATGCCGTCGATCCAGTTCACCGCGTTCGCCACGCCCACGAGCCAGATGACGGTGATGGGATAGCCCAGCCAGCCCAGCGAGATCATCCCGCCGCCCATCGGGTTGGAGAGATGCCGGATGACCACCCCGAACGGCAGCACCAGCAGCGCGCACGCGATCTGGATGATGATCTGCTTCCCCGCCGAAAGCTCCCAGCGGTCGTCGATGGCCCCCACGATGCTCAGGATCGTCCCCGCAAGCACGAGCCCGACGCCCTGCATCCAGGTGGTGTGAGCGATCGGCCGGTGGAACCCTAGCTGCATCACGGCCGCCGAGATCAGGAGCGCCAGCACGAACGCCGCGAAGATCGCCAGGCCGCCCCAACGCGGGATCGGCTCCTGATGCACGTCCCGCGCCCGCGGAGCGTGCGCCGCCCCGTAACGCACGGCGAGGACCCGCACCCAGGGCGTCAGCAGCCAGGACAGCCAGCCCGCCAGCCCGGCCCCGATCACCGCTAACCCGAGATAGAAGCCTGGCTCGCGCATGCGAATGTCAAATTGCAAATGTCAAATTGCAAAATGCCGCAATAAGATTCAAACCGCCGCCAGCGAGGACCGAACTCCTCTTTGACATTTGCCATTTGCCATTTGTCATTATGAGGCCTGCGCCCCTCGTCATTACCCATTATCGGTTTACTTCCGCCGGTAGTCCTCGCAGATGACGGCCCATGGCCGGCCCCGGTGACGGCAGTCGCGCGGGTTGTTGTACCGGCACGTACGGCAGAGCGGCTTCTCCATCCCCAGCCGCCGCTTCACGCGGCGCCACACATCTCTGACGCGCAGCCGGATGTTCACCGATCGTCGTCGTCCTCGTCGTCGTCGTCGTCGTCCTCGTTCGGACCTCGTTAGACTTCGATTGCGATTACGAGGACGACGACGAGGACGATTGCCCTACACCGAGAATCGGATGTTCAGGATATCCCCATCCTGAACCACGTACGTCTTCTGCTCCAACCGGTAGAGCCCCTGCTCCTTTGCCTCCTTGGGCCCGCCCGCTCCCACCAGCGCCTCGTAAGGAATCAGCTCCGCCCGGATGAAGCCGCGCGCCAGGTCCGAGTGGATCTTGCCGGCCGCCGTGACGGCGTTGTCCCCGCGCCGGATGGTCCAGGCGCGGACCTCGTCCTCGCCGACTGTAAAGAAGCTGATCAGTCCCAGCAGCTCGTAGACCGTCCGGATGAGGCGGCTGCGCCCGCTCTCTTCGACTCCGAGCGCGGACAGGAACTCCGCTTCCTCTTCCGGTCCGAGCTGCGCCACCTCCATCTCCACCGCGGCGCAGATCTCCACCACCGGCGTTCCGGAGCGCTGCGCCCACTGCTTCATCTCCCCCAGGATCGCCGTGCCGCCCGCCTCCAGGTCCGCCTCTCCGATGTTCCCGACCACCACCAGCGGCTTCCGTGACACGAAGTCCAGGTGGCGGATCGTCTCCTCCTCGGGCGGGCTGAGCTCCAGCGCACTCAGCGGCAGCTCTTTCTCCAGGTGCTGCTGGATGAGGAGGATCGCGTCCTTCTCCACGCCCCCCTGCGCGCTCTTCGGCTTGGCGCGGTCCTGCTTCTCCATCCGCTCCAGACGCTTTTCCACCAGGTCCAGGTCCGCCAGGATCAGCTCCGCCTCCAGGTTGCGGTAGTCCCGCAGGGGGTCGAGCCCGCCTTCAGGGTCCGGCACCGCCGGGTTCTGAAAGGCCCGCACCACCACCACCAGGGCGTCCGACTGCCGGATCTCCTGGAGGAACTGCGCCGCGAAGTGCGTCCCCGCCGCCCCGGTCGATCCGCCGCCGCCGTCCACGAAGGTGACCGCCGCCCGCGTCTGCTTGCGCGGGTTGAACATCTCCACGAGCCTGTCCACGCGCCGGTCCGGCACTTCCACGACGGCCAGCGTGCTCTCGGCGCCGTAGCCGCCCAGGTTCACCGGCTGCCGCGTGAGCGCCCCGAAAAGCGTGGTCTTCCCAACCTGTCCCAACCCGACGATCGCTACCTTCATGGTGTCCTTCCCGCCGCAAGCGGTTCATTTTAGTGCCAGCCTGGGGCGTGAGTCACCGCGGAAGGACCGGTTGAACCACAAAGACGCAAAGGACGCCAAGGGGGAGTGGGGCTCAGTCTGCCGTGAGTGAGCGAGGTAACAGATGGCCGGTTTTGGCCGGTTCTGTCCGTGCGCGCCGCGATTCGGTCGCGTGGACGGGGTGGACGGGGTGGACGGGGGTGGAATGGGTAGGGCGGGGTAGACCAGGGGGGCGGCGCCTTCCAGATGCCTTTTCTCCGTGTAGATGTTACCACGCGGACCACGCTTGAATGACCAAACGGAGTCGCCATAACACTGGAGGGTTTGGTGTTAGCAGGCACGGGCGTCCGGCGGAGCGACGCAGCTCACTTCCTCACCGCGCCTGGCGGCTCTTTGGTCCAGCGCAGGACCGGGGCCGTGGTGGTGGCGCCGGGGCGGACGGTGACGGTGCCGTCGGCGTTCAGCCAGTGGCCGGTGGCGAGGATGCCGGGGTTCCCGATGGGGCGGTAGAGCCTCCGCATCCGGTAGGTGCCGGGCTTGAGCGGACCTAGCAGGTAGTTGCCGTCCCGCCTGGCTTCCAGCTCCGCCCAGCGGACGGGTCCCCAGCCGGCGCCCTGCTTTTCCTGCAGGCCGACTTCCAGCCGCCCGCGCGTGGGGGACATGTCGGGCAGCTCCAGGGGCAGCGAGACCAGGCCGCCGTCCTTCTGGTAGAAGGGGTGGTCCAGGTCTCCCTCGACCGCCTCCGGAGCCGCCGGCGTCTTCACGGGCGCCGGGCCGAGCCTCTGCTCGGGCAGTGGGATGTCTTCCATCCGGAACCGCACCAGCCGGATCGGCTCGGACTTCTCCACCAGGTCCCACACCAGCTTCGCGGGGCGGTCGCCGGGCGTCGAGAGGTAGAGATAGGTGTCGGTCAGCATGAGCTGCTGGTTGCCGGCGCCCTTGCCGTCCGTGGAGATTGGATAGTAAAGGCGCCCGGTCATCCCCTGGATCTGGGGGTACATGCTCATCCCGGTGCGGCCCGTCACGGCGGAGCGGTGCGGGTAATACACCCGCAGCCGTACCCGCGCCCCCTGCACGGGATAGCGCGCGACGACCGGCGGAAGCCCCTCGTCGTCATCCGGCACCGGCTGGGGCGCGGGCTCATACTGGGAGACCACGATCAGCCAGTCGCCGACCTGCCGCCGAACGCTCTTGCCTTCCAGCGGCACGGGGATCTCCACCCGGTGCGGGCGGACGGTCTGGTAGGCGACGAGGTCTCCCTCCACGCTGGCGATCTTCCGCGCCCGCGGATTGGGGAGGCTGAAGGAGAGGGTCGCCGGCCACTGGTCGGGATACTGCGCCTCGTAGTACCCCATGTACGAGGGCTGCGCGCTGCTGAAGCTCAGGGCACCGCCCATGTCGTCCCGCGCGACCACGTTCTCGATGCCCAGCATGGAATCGGCGTCCCGCTCACCCAGCTCGCAGAACAGGCGAAGCTGCATCCGGCAGTCCTCGGGGGCCGCGTCCACCGCCATGAAGTTGCGGATCCGCCGCTCCTCGATCGTCACCCCGGTAGCATACATCCGGACCCCGTTCCGTTCGAAGAGCCCCGTCACTTTCGGCGCCTGCGCCGCCGCGGCCCCCGGCCAGGGGTACAGCGAGTAGCCGCCGTCCGGCTTGCGGCGGGGTTGGACGCGGAACTTCTCGCAGAGCTGGC
>JGI10216J12902_106587981_pt1 | contig 11382 bp, 11 predicted proteins | sample KanNatreferecore_FD_12902 | JGI IMG/M metagenome (IMG submission 12902)
TCCCTCACGGCTCGACCATCGGCTTGGTACTGCTGTGCGGATTTGCCGTTATCTTCGGCCTCTGGCTGGTGTCGGCCTACGAGCTCGCCCAGCGCGTTGATGAAGCGGAGCGCCAGTCGGCGGCGATCACCAGCCGATTCACGGCCGGCGAAGAACTCTTGTTCACCGTGAGGGCCCACGTTCTTCTGAGCTCCGTCTACGTGCGGGACGCGGTCCTGGACAGTCGACCTGATGCGGCGTCGTTCTATGGCAAGCGATTGCAGACGGCACGAGCCGACGTTGAGCGCGCTCTTCAGCGATACCGGCCGGAGGTGGATTCCAACATTGAGCAGGAGCGCTGGACCCGTTTGGAAAGCGAACTCCAGGAGTATTGGACCAGCGTTGCGCCCCTGTTGCTGGGACAGCTGAGTCCCTCCGCAGCCCACGCGTTCCTGCGCGATCAGGTAGTGCCAAAGCGCGAGATCATCACACGGATTTCCGACGATATCCGCACGTTGAATCAGGACGCGCTCCGCGAGCAGCAAACGGATCTGGCCAACCTGCACGAGGCTCTTCGTCGCCGAATCTGGTGGACGAGCGGGCTGGCCGTGGCGCTCGGTCTAGCGATGGCCCTCACCGCTGCCCGCTATGCCAGCCGTCTGGAATGGCGAATTCGCCAGCAGCACGTTCAGGAGCGGGAGCACAAACGCGACCTGCAACGACTGTCCTCGGAACTCGTGCACGCGCAGGAGAATGAACGCCGGGCAATCGGCCGCGATCTTCACGATGAGATCGGCCAAGCCCTGATGACGGTCAAACTCGATCTCGGCGCAGTCGAGCGGAGCAATCAGCTATCGGGGTCGGCGGCACACGCGCTTGCCGACGCTCGATCGACGACGGATACGGCCATCCAGAGCGTGCGACATCTCTCACAGCTATTGCATCCGGCGATGCTCGATGAATTTGGCCTCGCGGTCACGCTCGACGCGCACGTGCGGAGCTTTTCGCAGCGTACGGGCATTCCGACTGAGCTCGTACAGGACGGGATGGATGCCCGAATGGCGCCCGAGCTAGAGATCTGCGTCTACCGTGTAGTGCAGGAGGCGCTGACGAACGTCGCCAGGCACGCGCAGGCGGCGTCGTGCCGTGTGTTTCTCCACCGTCTTTCACACTCGTTGTTGGTCACCGTGGAGGACGACGGAAAGGGGATGGACCCGATGGCACACCGCGGCAACGGCAATGAACTGCCGGGTATCGGGCTCGTGGGTGTGCGGGAGAGGGTTATGCGACTCGGAGGGCATCTTCAAATCGAGACTCAGGCGGGAAAAGGCACTCAACTGACGATTGAGCTCCCTCTTTCCCTCGAGACGTCTGTGCCCGAGGCGGGTCCTGCGCCGGCAGTCCGACCAGTTGTCTCCCCGGACACCTAGCGATGCGCATCGTCCGCATTCTCGTCGCCGACGACCACACGTTGTTCCGGCAGGGTCTCAGACGCGTGCTTCAGGAGCAGCCTGGGTGGGAGGTTGTGGCGGAAGCCAGCGATGGGGCGGAGGCTGTCCGCCAAGCGATCGATCTCGAGCCTGATGTCGCCATCCTGGACATCGCGATGCCGCGGCTCAATGGCGTCGACGCGACGAGACAAATCGTTCGGCGCCTGCCGAATATTCGCGTGCTGATCGTCAGCATGTATTCGGACGAAGTGTTTATTTCCCAGGCGCTGCAGGCGGGCGCGCATGGATTTCTCCTCAAGGACTCTGCCGATACCGATTTGGTGCGCGCCGTGGCCGACCTGGTGAACGGGAAGTCGTTCTTCAGCCCCGCCGTCTCGAAGGTCGTTCTGGACGATTACGTGCGACAGCTTGCGGCCCGTGGCGTGACGGACCGGTTCGATACGTTGTCGGAACGTGAACGCGAAGTGTTTCAGCTAGTCGCGGAAGGCCATAGCAACAAGGAAATCGCGGGAGTCCTGAACGTCAGCCCGGGCACTGTGGAGACGCACCGGGCCCGCATTATGGAGAAACTGGACGTCCACAGCGTTGCAGAGATCGTGCTCTACGCCGTTCGCAAAGGGATCATCCGGTAACCGTCTGATCCGCGCATCGGTTCCGACTTGATTCATGACCCTGTGCGGCTCCGCACGAATCAAAATACACGCACGCTTTGGAATGTCGGCGCGCACAGCGACCGCCGGAACGCTGAAGGGTTCCCATTCTGCCGGGCGCCGGGGGCCGCACGTGCCAACTAAGACGCGCGCGAGCTGTTCCAGACCGGCCGGGCTCAAAGGCGCATCGTGCCAGCCGCTCAACCGTTTCCCACCATCGCCGGCGGACGTGTCGGCGTGCCGGATGAGTAGAAATCGAGTCATCGATGAGACTTACCAATTTCAACCATTACCGGGGGCCCCGGAATTGACTCCAACCCGTCCACGCGAACTGACTCGCTTCATTCTGAACAATTCGCTGTTGCTCCTCGCCGGAACCGTAGCGGCAATTATCTGGGCGAATGTCCATCTTGCAGCTTACGAGCATATCGCGCATCCGCTGCATTTCTGGGTCAACGACGTGGGAATGGTGTTCTTCTTCGCATTAGCCGCGAAGGAAGTATTCGAGGCAACGCTGCCCGGAGGTGCGCTCGCGTCACCCCGGCATGCGATATTACCTCTCGCCGCGGCGGTCGGAGGGATGGCCGCACCTGCAGTGATCTACGTGGGCCTCGCGTCGACACTCGGTCCTGGGGACCTCATTCGAGGCTGGGCCATTCCATGTGCAACAGACATCGCATTCTCGGCGATGATCGCGCGACTCGTCTTTCCAACAGGGCACTCCGCGATCCCGTTCCTTCTCCTCTTAGCTATTGCCGACGATGCTCTTGGATTGATTATTCTGGCCGTGTTCTACCCATCCGGAACGCTCTCGCTGCTGAGTCTTGCATTGTTTATGACCGCGGCGCTCGTTCTTGCGCTCGTGATGCGGCACCGTCAGATTCGAAGTTTTTGGCCGTACGTTCTTGGCCCAGGGTCGCTTTCCTGGGCGGCACTGTACTGGGGTGGTTTTCATCCGGCGCTCGCCCTCGTGCCGATTGTCCCGTTCATGCCTCACGCACCTCACGACCTCGGCTTGTTCGAAGCTCGCGAGGAGCTGCGACGGGACACGCTCGACCGCTTTGAGCACTGGTGGGCGACACCAGTGCAGGTCGTGCTACTGTTCTTCGGATTTGCCAATGCAGGCGTGCCATTCGAGCAGATCGGACCTGGTACCTACTACGTGTTGATGGCGCTTCTCATCGGCAAGCCGATCGGCGTCCTGCTGTTCTCCGTCGGAGCGAAACTGTTCGGTGGCCACTTGCCGCCGGGATTACGTGTCGCCGATCTCGTCGTGGTGGGAGTCGCTGCAGCGATAGGCTTCACGGTCTCACTATTCTTCGCAACCGCCGCATTCCCTGCAGGCGCTGCGCTCGCGGAAACAAAGATGGGTGCTTTATTGAGTTTCAGCGCAGCACCGCTGGCATTGCTCGTCGCGCGCACAGCAGCGTTCGCACGTCCACGGAGTCCGAGCGCTCGCGAGAGCTCGGTCGATCTGAAAGCGGTGATTAGAACCGCGAGCAAAGGCTCAGAAAAAGCGCACTGAGCAAAACCGCTGCAATCAGAGCTGAGAACTCACGAGTAGCGTGATCCGGCAACCGCCAGGGCCGGAGCAGGAGTATGAAGCCGAGGCCAGCGACCGCGGTGCCGACGGAGGGGTTCACGCTCGTCTCTACCGATCCTCTTCCTTCCGTTCGTTGGCAGGAAAGGCTTCTCTGGTATCAAGGCGAGTTTCGATACGCAGTTCTCGACCGTTGCGACAATAGATCCAGAACATGGAAGTGAGCAGATCCTGTGCGACAGTTATCGCCGCCCGCCAACGGTACTTTGTCCGGGATGCAGATCGGCGCACTGTGGTTACCCTTGCCGCATCTACTGAATCTCGTACCCGTGCAGGTGGACGTTTTCTACCAAACCGGTCTGTCGGCCGTGGCGTTGTCCGTGATCAGATCCGCGATCGGGGCGGTGGCGCTGTGGACGCTTGTGATCACAGTAGACAATGTGCAGACCTGCTGTTCCATCCCGTCCACAATGATGTTCTTTACGGACAACGCCTGAGCGCTGGAGTGCCGTGCGGGTTAGCGATCGGCCATTCCCCCGTTTGCAGGATGGGGGCGTCCATCACACGGCGTACGTGATGAGCCACGCTGCGGGAGTTCACATGAGATTGATGATTTGTTCCCCTGTCAACCGGATGGACTTGGCCGCTCACGTGGCGTGTACTAGCTTTATGGCAATTTGGACAGGAGCTGCTGCAAGCGGTCAGCACACCAGCAGCGGCCCGGCTCATCGTGAGCAGGGTGCGCAAACACACAACGCGAAGCTGGTAGTCGTGCAGTCCGAGTGGAACGGGTGGCGTACCGCTGTAGTGCGCCTGGCCGACCTCGAAGAGATTCATTGGTCGCGGCCAAGCGGCGCGCCACAGCCGCTGCTACATGCGTCGGTGTGCTGCAACAAGTTCGAGTTCGGAAACCTTCCACACAATTGCGACCTGACCGCGCCTCCTCATCACCTGACCGTCTGCCTCTCGAAGCGACACATGGCTCCATCTGTATTTGAGGAGCTTGCACGACGTGCCGATGCAGCCGGTGCAGTCAACGCGCGCACCCCCGGTGATCGAGCGCTGCGTGCTGTTGACTCCAGGACTCTAAGCTCCGGCGTTGCTCCTGCTCTTCTTGTTGGCATCTGCGTCGGCGCGATCGCGGCGGTGGTCGTAATCGGCGTGCGATGGCGTCAACGAACCCAAAGGGGCCAACACCCACAATCTGCGGGGAACGCTTCAGTGCTGGCAAACGCGCATAGCGACACGGAACCGGAATACGCTCACAGTCACCATCTCGCGCCTGGGCTCCATCAGACAACAGATAAAAGCAGCGTCGCGACCACCATGGCCGCGACGAGCGCGGTCCGTTGAAGCAGGACATCATTCTGAGCGTGCTGAGCTGTGAGCACGACGATCCGTGCCGACGATGTTGCATGTCCACACCTCCTCGAAGACGTCCTACTACCATCGAAGATGACCTTTGAGCCGAATCTGCAATCGGCCCCGTCGGACATGTCTGCGTCGTGCTCGAATCAAGTAGACAAGATGCCGGCTTCCAATGCCATCCGGTAAATACAGGAGAGACGCGTGACGTCAAGGGGCGTACGGCGGAGCTGTGCCGATATTTGCTAACCGATCGCAAGGTTCGGCGCGCTACCGTCTGTACATGAGCGCGGGTTGGACCGGTCAATGTCAGCGCGCTATCGCCTTGAATCCCTCGCCACGTCGTTACCGCCCAGTCGCGTGTACTGGGGCACAGTTCTCCGGAATCTATTCAAATCTTTTTTCTCGCGATCTCCAGTACCAGCCTGAACCCGCGTTAAGGCTGCGTGCGATAGCGTGAGAGGAACGTATTGTGGAGGTCGAAGATGCTGATCATGGTCGGACTCGCTATCGTGTTCGGCGGCATCGCAGCGGGGGCTCCCCTAGGCGAGGCCCTGCGTTCGGCAACGCTCGCGAAACAACTGGCCACTGCGCTCACTGAGCAGAAGGCCGAGGCCATCGCCGCTCAGGATCCCACCGAATCCGATCGGTTTGTCGCAGCGTTGTTCTTCCCGAATGCGCAGTTACTGGTCGTCTCTGCCCGCTACGCGTCTCCACCGGTGCTGCAGGCACGACTCGCGCAGAAGCAGTATCGGGACGTCTATCTGGATCTGCAAGCCTCCGCGATTCCCAACAGCAGCGTATTCTTCCAGGACATGAATGCTGACGGTCTGTGCTCTGAATGCGATCAGACAGCGGATCTCCTCTACGAAGGAAGTGCGACACCGACAGTTTTCGACGGAGACTGGAGGAAGCACAATTTATCCGAGAAACAGTACGAACAGCAGCTGGCCGCCGCCGACCAACAGTACAGCCGACTGCTCGAACTTCTACTCGCGCGACTGCGCGGGAGCTAGACGCCGACGTGCGATCGAGCAACACATGGCTAGCAGCTTTACTCCCTCGGCGACCGGTTGGTCTGAACGGACGGCGATCAGCATTTGTGCTCTGGTGTGTAAGGTCCAGCCGGCCACAACCACACCCGAGTCAGACGCTGCTTGTCCGAGGGTAACCCAGCCAGGACCGAGCAGTCGGTTTCCGCCATTCGCGGAAGGCAATGTCAATGCGGCTCCACTCACCATCACAAATGTCCGCCTGGAGAGTAGTCCAGCTGCAGAAAAGGCGCCGTCGGCGATTCTGAAGTTTCACGCCTTCAACGCGAGTCCGCATCCGCTCACCGAAATCATTTTTGACATCCGGATTCTTGAACGCTTCGGCCGCAACGACTTCACCGCGCCATCACCCATACTCGCAGGTCCGTTCACGATTCGTGGAAACATCGTCCTCGACCCGCGGTACACAGCGGATTTCGAAATGGTCTTGCGCAACCTTTCCCCGGCCTGTGGTTGTGAACCGAGCGTTCGGGTTGTTTCAGTCCGCTCGTTGCCACGGTCGGGCCCGTAACTCACGTGAACGAAGCCCCGGCTCACGCTGAGACTTCTTCCGTGTTCCGCCTTTGTCAATGCCCTCTGGGTACGAGGCATCAGAGTCGCGTTCCGAGCGTGTTCCGTCCCGATCGCGCCGACGCGCTGTGCGGACAGATGAGCATCGATGCTATGGGTTCAAACAGTTTGACGTCAAACAATACGACACTTCGACGGGCGTTGCAACACCTCCGTGAGTGCCGGTGCCACCCTCGCTAGCGGTCTGCGCCGCGCACGTTCGATTCTCCAGCAGCGACGCGGCAATCGTGAGAATGTCGGGTGTTTGCAATATCATGCTTAGGCCTATGCACATGAAGAAAAAGGATGTGGCTGGCGATCTGCCGGACGTGCTGCAGTTCATGCGCCTGCTCTGGGAGCTTGAACACGCGTTGCAGAAGACATCCAAGCGGATGGCCGGTACCCTCGGTGTGACAGGACTGCAGCGGCTGGTCCTGCGGATCCTCGGCCTGTTCCCCGGAATCGCGGCGGGTGAAATCGCCTCCATCCTGCACGTGCACCCCAGCACGCTGACCGGCGTGCTGAGCCGGCTGATCGATCAAGGTCTGATTGCCCGCAGCACCCATGCCGGAGATCGTCGCCGTGCTGTTCTCGCGTTGACACCCCGTGGCCGTCGGGTGAACGGCGTCAAAAAAGGAACAGTGGAAGCGGGCGTCCAGAAGGCGCTTCGAGATGTATCGCCTCAGGATCGCGCGATCGCGCGACGCGTGCTGACCACCGTGTGCGAAGCGCTGGACGCGAATGGCCAGCGCGACTAGCTGCGCGCCAATGGCGTAGACGTTCGCCTCTCAGCTGGTTGCGACCGCATCCGTCATGAATCAGTTTGTTCTGGACGCGGGTTTCTCGATCAGCTACCAGATGCTGTTCCGCAATCTCGAGTCAGACTGCAATTGCGTGGCGAGGATAGAGGTCCTGTCGGCGCACCCATTGCCCGACGTCGAATCTGGCCGTTGAACGCGCGGCCCACGCACGGCGCCCTTCGCATCGGCACGAAGGCGGCGAGCTGATTCAGTGCAAACAGCCAACACGCTATCGCCCAGTGGCGGAACGCCGGTCACCCGTTCATGCCTCCAGGACCGGAGAACCGGATCCCGGCAAATCGGTTGCCGGTGGAATCCCCGGCGAAGTCCCCCAGCCTGTGAGCCGGTCGGCCCTTCCCGCATGACCCGCGTCGTGATATAATTTGAGCTCAAACTGTTTGGGAGGTAGTCGGATGGTCAGAGCATGCATATTGAGCGGCCGCCTGACCGCAGCGGTGTTCTTCGTTCTATGCGTGGTGGGCACGGCGGCGGCACAGAGCTCTCAGTCCGCGACGCTGGCGAAGCAGTTGGTAACGGCCATGGGTGCGGCCGGTCTCGACGCATTGGCCGCCAGGGACCCAAACGCCGCGGATCGGTTCGTGGCAGTGCTGGCGTTCCCGGGCACGCAGCTGCTCGTCGTCTCCGCACCGTATCCAACGCCTGCTGTGCTCGACGCGCTGCTCGCACAACGCCAGTATCGTGACATTTACATCACCCTGCAGCAGCCGTCGATCAAACAGGGCAAACTGTTTATCCAGGATCTCGGCTGCGACGGGCTCCAATCGGGCACCGATGGCAATGTCGATCTGATGTACGAGAATGCGTCGTCACAGACGATATTCGACGGCAACTGGAAGCGGCTGCAGCTGAGCGAGAGCCAGTATCAAAAGCGGCTCGGCGACGCCGATGCGCGGTACAGCCAAATGTTGATGACGCTGCTCTCCGCGGCGACTGCTGGCGCTCGAGGAGCGTCATAGTGAGTCATCGGCGACAGCTGTGTCATCAACGAAGCAGGCACCGCCGCCGCCCGCGGGTCACGCGGAAACGAACGTGGCACTGTGCGAAGGCAAGCGGCTCTTCCTCGTGCCCAAACGTCTCTCCCTCACGGTAGGGATCGAGCAGGGCCAGGTGCATCTCCAACGTTCGCTCAGCGGTCTTGCGACGGGTTTGCAACGCTGGCACGCATTGCGGGGTAAACGACGTGGCTTGGTCGCGTCTATCGCGGGTACAGCCTCACGTTCGTCGGAAGCCTAATCGGCGCAATGTAGGCTTTCGTGGACGGCCTGTCAGGCGGCAGCGTGTTCGCGTGGCTGTATAACCGATTGTCGTTCGCGAAAGTGCGCCATCGCCCGGACTGCGAACGGGCGTCCACTAGAACCTCTTACTGAGTTGCCTGTCAGAAAACTAACGACTAGCCGTTGGTGTGGTCGACTGTGCAGATCGAGCGCACCGGGACGCTTCTGGGCTGCCAGACACGCTGTCCCCCGATAGCGTCGACATCTTGCTGCTCTCTAGAGCGCGATGAAGAACGCGCCGTCGCGAAGAAGAGCGACACCGCTTGAAGACGATCAGTGGAATTGCCGGGCGCTCGCTCTCCTGAAACGTTAACAGCGCGGCGTTTAGCCACGACCTATTCAGGTTCCCGCCGAACAGCAACGCGGACATAACGCGCGTGCAACGACTCAAAGTGCCGTTCGCCGTCTAGGCTCGGGCGAAGACGACACAACAACACGACAAACCCGGCGGTCAGCACGGGATTCTTACCCACGTGTGCAGCTGGCCGGGGCTCGCGGGCACGAAAGCGTTACCCGAGCAAGAGTGGTAGCCGGGGGCATGGAGGGGTTGCGCACAATGATGCTCGAGCGTACTCTTACCCTATACCGGAATCCTTCCGGGGAATGCTTCTGGTGGAGGGTGGAGTGTCATGGCTCGCGATGACCTGCAGCTGCTTCAAGGAACGCTCGACGTCTTGGTGCTGAAGAGCGTGTCTCGAGGACCGCGTCATGGCTACGACATCGCACGCTGGATCAGGGCGACCACCGATGCCGAGCTCCAGGTCGAGGATCGGGCGCTGTACGTCTCGCTGCACCGCATGGAGGAACGAGGATGGCTCCAGGCCGAGTGGGGCGCGACGGAGAACAAACGCACCGCCAAGTATTACCAATTAACCCCCGAAGGCCGGCGACAGCTCGCTGCGAAAACAAAGACGTGGTCGCGCTACGCCACGGCAGTCTCGAAGATTCTTCAAACGGCCTGAACGTGTGAGGCGCCAATGGCACGTATTCCCGGCATCGGCAGATGGTTCCGGCTTCCCTCCTCGGTGGAGCGGGTCAGCGACGAGGTCGAGACGGAGATCGCCTTTCATGTGGACGAGCGAACCCAGGAACTGATGGCGCGCGGCATAGACCCTGCGGCTGCTCGGGTTGTTGCACTGCGGGAGTTCGGCGACGTGGCCGAGGCCCGAGCGGAGCTGGAGATCATCGGGCGACGGCGGGTGCGCCAGGCGCAGCGCTCGGACTGGTGGAGCGACCTTCGCCAGGATCTGCGGTATGGCGTGCGTTACCTCCTGCACACACCGCTCTTTTCGCTGCTCGCCGTCGTTACGCTCGCCCTGGGCGTTGGCGCCAACGCCGCGGTGTTCGGTGTGTTGAAGTCGGCGCTGCTCGACGCGCTCCCGTACGCGCACGCCCACCGCCTTGTGCGCGTGTACGGGCGGTGGCTCGACGGGTCGCAGGAACACGGACCGCTGAGTGCCGGGACCATCCGCGACATCTCCGATCGGAATCGATCATTCGAAAGCCTCGCTGCTTTTGTGGATCGCCCATCCGATGGCGTGTACGGGGCTGATGACGGCGCGCGCGTCGTGAAGATAGCCTGGGCCGAACCGACACTATTCGAGACACTCGGTGTTCAAGTTGCGCAGGGGAGGCTGTTCCGCGAGGAGGATAGCGCTAGCGGTCTCGTGCCGCTCAGTGGCGGACAGCTGGGTCCAGATACGGCTCGTGGCGTGCTGCTGACCCACGGAGCGTGGCAGCGGCTGTTCGGGGAAAATTCGGCCGTGCTGGGTCAGGATGTACGGATCAACGGCATGCCACGGACCGTGATCGGAGTGCTACCAGCCGACTTCAGCGGGCCGATGGGCGAGGCTGACTTCTATTTTGCCTTCGACCTTGGCCCCGTCGTCGCCGATCCGCGCTTCGCCCGGAACTCGCAGTGGCTCGCCCTCGTCGGCCGCCTCAAGCCGGGCGTTACCCACGATGTGGCACAGCGTGAACTCGCTCTCATTGGGGCTGACCTTGCGCGCGAGCACCCACAGAGCGACGGCAGCTTCGGCTTGGCCGCGAGGTCGCTGCGTGACGCGATGCTCGGTGACACACGCGCCCCGCTCCTCGTCGTGATGGGGAGCGCGGCACTCGTGCTGCTCATCGCCTGTGCGAACCTTGCGGGTGCGTTGCTGTCGCGGACGCTGTCCCGACGCAAGGAGTTCGCCGTGCGCCTTGCGCTCGGCGCCGGCCGCGGGCGGCTCGTGCGGCAGTTGCTCACTGAGAGCATGGTGCTCGCGCTGGCCGGCGGAGCCGCAGGCATCTTGCTCGCGACGTTCGTGCTCTCCATGCTGCGAGGCCTCGCGCTGCCGGCGTTGCCGGACTATCTGGATCTGTCACTCGACGGTGGAGCCGTGCTTTTCACGGCCTTTCTCGCGCTGTGCACCGGCCTCGCCTTTGGGACGCTGCCGGCGCTTTCCATCGACCGCTCGAACCCCCAGGGAGCCCTGCGCGATGAGACGCGCAGCGCCGGCGAGAGCCGCCGCTCGCGCAGTCTCCGCGGCGTATTGGTGGCTGGACAGATCGCGCTCTGCGTCAGTCTTCTGACGGGGGCCGGGCTGCTGGCCCGCAGTTTGTGGGCGATGACCACCGCGCCACTCGGCTTCGATGCGGACGGCGTGTTGACGGCCATTGTCCACTTGCCGTCACGCGACTATCCGACGCCGGAGGCGCG